>Ga0209635_10001643_pt1 | contig 16735 bp, 15 predicted proteins | sample DeeMarSWOR230_32_FD_187463 | JGI IMG/M metagenome (GOLD analysis project Ga0209635, IMG submission 187463) | Marine sediment microbial communities from White Oak River estuary, North Carolina - WOR-2-30_32 (SPAdes) (version 2) | ecosystem: Environmental > Aquatic > Marine > Intertidal zone >... | reverse complement strand
AAATCCGACATTTGTCTGAGGAAATAGAATCCCTCTTCAGGGAGTAACTTATTGAAAGCGAAGTCACCTTCTTGAGTACGGTCTTGCCCAAAGGATGCAACCAGAAAGTCGTCACTCGCGGGTTCGGTAATTCCATAGACACCTTCTGCCGCATCACTACACCAAATCCGGAAACCATTTCCCCACTGGTCATGGACGGGAAGGACTTTGATATAGAATGGAGATAGTGCCAGGTATAGGGGCGAATTCGAATTATAAGTGCCATTTTGGTTAGGAGTGCGTCCGTTATCAATAATGTAATTTGAGAGGGCTCTGGAGATGGCCGATGTATTTTTCATCGTGCTTTTCAGTCTGGCTCTGCTGATGGAGACTTGGGCACTGGGGATGACAATCATGGCGAGGAGAGCAATGATAACAACCGCAACAAGGAGTTCGACTAGATTGAATCCTTTTTGTTTTCTGAAAAATCGAGCTTCTTTTCCCATTTGCTATTCAGTCAACCTTAATGTGATCAAGGTGGCTGTTGAAAGTAGATATTATATATATTTCGAAAAAAAAAGGAAATTTTATCATTATATTCCTAAAATCCGGGCCGCATTATCGTAGAGTATTTTTTTTACAGAGTTTTCTGCCAGGGGGAGTGCTTTAATGGCTTGAATGTTGGAGTCGATCGTCTTGATTCCCGGCCAGTCCGACCCATAAACACATTTATCGATGTTTTTTTCCAGATCAGGAAAGTAATGTAAAAGATTTTTCGGAGGAAGACCTGAGATCTCCAGATAGAGGTTCTGGTGAAGACGGGAGAGAAAAAAAGCTTTCTCATACCAGAGACCTCTGCCGCTGTGGGCCATAAGAATGGTGAGTTCAGGAAAATCCGCGGCCACATCATCCAGATGGACTGGGTTTGCGTATTTTATCTTTGAGCCTTTGAACACAGAAGAGCCTGTGTGCACGAGCACCGGCAGCCCGTGTTCTTCAGCCAAAGAATAAACTGGATATATTTTGCTTTCATTCGGGTAGAAATGGTTATACGATGGATAGAGCTTTATTCCTTTGGCTCCATGTTTGATGTGTTTTTTTAACTCTTTCCCCACATTGCTGACCTGAGTGGGATTGATTGTGCAAAAAGGAATGAAGATATCCTGACCCTGGCAAAAGTCAAATACGTATTCATTAGAGACGACACCTGTTACGAGCGGGCTTATTTCGGAGAGAATCACGGCTCTCTCGATTTGATGGCTTTTGAGATAGGCTGCGAATTTTTCAGGGTCGATCATCTCTTCATAACGTTCGTAGTACTCTGATTGGGCGGCTTTCTGGTAAGAATGAATCTCCTCATGCCAGTGCTCTTTCAGTCCGATATGGATGTGAAAATCTATGACTTTTTGCTCGGAGAATTTAGCCATTCTTTACTCGAGAATAAATATTTTGCTATATCGTATAAGTGCTTTTCTAAGTTTATGAAATGTCTTGAACATAAGCATTAAGTAACTGAGTCATTTAATTTCGGCAAAAGAAAGACCAAAAGATTAGTCAGGGACCCTGCCTTTTGAGTTTCTTTTTTCCGGAGTTCTGGGTTACTGCGTTAAGCTAGCCTTCTTTCTCTTTAAGGGCTATAAGTTCTGCTTCGAGTTCGTGAATCCTTTTTTTGAGTTTCTCTTTTTCTCCCTTTCTCGTCCTCCCGAGGATTCTAATAAGCACCATTGCCATGCAGATCAGAATCAGTACGTTTATTAATGAAGATGTCAAAAATGGAAACTTTATATTCAAGAGAAAGAGAGTTCCCACCTGGGATAGGTAGGACAAGATGAACAAAACAGCTAATATCAGAATCCACCATATCATGACTCTATCTCCTTTGGGAGGGAAAAAAATCTTTGTGTGCGAATACTCAATTTTTCTCTTTTAGCTTATAACAGAGCAAAATCTCGAAGTCAAGCTGGAGGAAGCTAGTGTCAAGCCCACATGAAAATGTCCTATTCTCTGCCACGTAAAAATGTCCGGTTTTGTATTTCACCTGAACTCTCTCAAGGCACCAATTATGATGAAGGAACAGCAGGCATTTCTGTATTTATTTTGAACTCAGAAGTTTCACTCGATAAAAAAGAAAGAAAGTTATCGCAATAATGAAAATCACTAAGCTGATTTTCCATGGTTTCGATTGAGAGAGACATTTAGAACACTGCCAAAAGAGTTGCCACTTTCATTTTTTTCCATGTACAATTCTGTTGCAAGGCGTATCGAGGAGGTCAAGATGAAAGTCAGGGAGATTTTCCAGCAAATCCGCTCTATCCGGATTCCCAAAGAAGGGCATCCTGCTGAGATGACCGTTGCCCAAGAGCTTCTGGACACAATGGGAACAGGAGCAGACATCCAGATGGTCGAACCATCTGATGTGAAATCCGGCACAGGGACATTCTATGTGGCTGTTGCGGATAAAGAACTTTTAGGATCACTTGTGAGTCAGGGAAAAAAACTGCCTTTAGATAGAGAGTGGGTTTTTTTCGATATCGATGAGAATAAATGCTGCTGGCTGCTGAGTTCGAAACCTTGCTTTCTTTATGCAGTGTTTTCGTATGTTTTGGAGAATTGGCTGGATAAAGATGTTTCACATTTCAAAACATGGCTCCAGGAAGTGAGCTTTGCTTTCGAAAAAGCCACATTCGATATATTTTTGACACAATATGCCCGCCTCATCCGTGGTTTCAACCGCGAACAATACATCCGTGAGTACGCGCGCTTGGGTTTCACCCATATCGAGGTGAATGCCTTAGCCATGACAAGGTCAAAAGAGAAAGGTGTGAAAGGAGAATTTTATCCTGACTTTTACACCTACTGCCCCGCTCTTGACCAGTTCGTTTCCAGCCGGTTGAATAACGGTATTTATCCTCAGGAATATTTAAATACGAACTTAAATCTTTTAAAAGAAAATGCCCGGCTGGCTGTTAAGTATGGATTGGCTCCTGGTCTTCTTTGCTTTGAGCCTCGTTCCGTGCCCGAGACCTTATTCCAGAGATACCCCACCTTGCGGGGAGCGCGGGTGGACCATCCTTTCCGCAGCTTTAAGCCCCGCTTTAATCTTTCCCTTGCCCATCCAGTCGTTCGGATGCATTACACGGAGCTCATCACTAACCTCATGATGGAAGTTCCGGCCCTTGAATTCATGAGCATCTGGAGCAACGACTCCGGAGCAGGGTTCGAGCACACAAAATCCCTGTATGTGGGAAGAAATGGGGGGGCTTACTTGATCCGGGAGTGGAAGGATGATGAGGAAATCGCGAAGGCCGCCGCCTCAAACATCATCGATTTTCTCACTCTCCTTCGGGACACAGCATCCCGGATCAATCCACGGTTTCGAGTGATGACGCGATTGGAGTCTTTTTACGGTGAGCATAAATATCTCTGGCCGAATCTTAAGGGTCGAATCGATGTGGAGGCCAACTCCCTTTTGGCCACAGGATGGGAAAGCAATTACCCCCATCCTCAATATCCGGATGTGAATGTCTCGGGTTCAGGATATCACAACACTCTGATGGATAAAGAAAAGGAGCCGCTGGATGAGCTTGAATCTAGAGGGAGTCATGGTTTCTTCTACCATTCCTTTGGATCGCACACCAACCACGAGCCGCTTTTGGGGATTCCTTTCCCCTGGTTGACTCATGAAAAACTTCACGCTTCCTATAAACTCGATGTCCGGACGCTGGCTCATTTGGGAGGTATTCAGCCTCCGGATAGGGTTCCTTTTGCTGTGAATCAGGAGGTTTTCCGGGAATTCCAGTTCGACCCTGAACTGGATATTGGTAAGACGGTGCTCCGTATAGCTGAGAAGTATACGGGAAAAGAACATGCAGGGGATTTGGTGAAGGCCTGGCGTTTGGCGGAGCAGGCGATCCGCCATTTCATGCCTCTTCCTCTTTATTCGCATTATGGCCTTGTTTGGCAAAGACTGCTCGTTCGTCCGCTTGTTCCCCATATCGACCGAATACCTGAAAGGGAACGATCGTACTATGAAAAATTCATGTGCACGTCCATCCATAACCCCAACCGGATTGACCTGGCTAGAGATGTCCTTTTCGAGCTTATCTCTAAAGACTATGCCCGAAAAACATTCATGAGGATAGATGAGCATGTCTGGGAGCCCTTGGAGAATGCGGTCGGTCTATTGAGAGAAAAGATGGAGCTTTTGCTTCAGCTTGGCGATGATCATGACTTCCGTGTTTTTGAAGATCAGTATTTCAGGATTAAGGCTTTGGGCTGTCTTTATGAAACATTGCGCAACACAGCTGTATGGATTTATGCCGTGCATGAGTATCTGGATTCCCCAGACCATTCGAGGAAAGCGGACTGCCGCAGGCTCTTGGATGAGATGATTGATAGAGAGATTCAGAACTGCCGCGTGCTGCTCCGGCTGTGGAAAGAAGCGCCCCTGGAATGGATGATCATTTCGGAGACAGAGACTCCATTCATCCATGGAGAGAATTTCCCTACACTCTTGAAGAAGAAGATGGCGCTGATGGAAAGACACAGAAACGATGAGCCTTACATCGATACCGATTACATGTTTCGTGTCGCAAACAATCCTTACGAGTGAGGGGTCGCGTCTTATCCAGTCTTGAATTAAGTCGCTATGTCATATACTATGAATGATTATAATGAAAGATTTATTAGACGTCATAGAAAAGAATAAACCAATCTCTATTGTGGTCCATAATAATCCGGATCCGGACGCGCTGGCGTCTGCCGCAAGCCTCAAGTTTTTACTCCAGAAAATGGGCTTCAAGAACATAAAAATTCACTATGATGGATTGGTCGGCCGTGCAGAAAACCAGGAAGTCATGAAAATGCTGAAAGTATCTTTATTCCTCACAGTAAAAATTTCTTCGCCCGAAAAACACCAGTTCATTTTAGTGGATTGCCAGCCGTTCACCGGCAATGTCATTCTACCCGATGGTGTGGTTCCCATTGCGGCTATCGATCACCACCCGATAAGAAAGAATACGTTCAAGATCCCTTTTCGAGATATCCGTCCCGACTATGGAGCCTGCTCCACGATCCTTTATGAGTATTTCACTTCCTTAGATATTCCCATTCCGACTAACATCGCCACTGCTCTGTGTTATGCCATCTCCAGTGAGACTCAAAGCCTCGGCCGAGAAGGAAGTCCAGCGGATAAGAAAGCCTATGTCGAACTCCTCTCCCGTCTGAGCTTCAGCCAGTTATCCAAAACTCAGTATCCAAAATTATCGAAGGATTTTGTTTCTAATCTTTCCCGGGCTTTACTCAATGCGTTTTATTATAAGAATTTGATCGGAGTTGTTTTGGAAGAGATGCCTTACCCTGACTTTGCTGCACAGATGGCTGACTTTCTTCTGCGTGTGAGAGGAATGACCTGGTCACTCTGCCTTGGGACATACAAAGATGCGCTCTTTGTCTCCATCCGGACCACGAATACTCAAGCCGATGCTTCAAAGATCATAAAGAAGATCATCCCCAAGCAAGGAGCATCGGGAGGTCATGACATGATCGCTGGCGGGCAGGTCAAGATTGACAAGAGTGACAGGAGCAAAGTCAGGGCTATAAAAAATGATGTTATTCTAAGAATGGTTCGGGCACTCCACTACTACGGCGCCCCACAGATAGTTAAATTAATCAGCAATGACGTGAATAATCCACGTTCACCTGAATTATTCATAAAATCTGCCGACACATCATTCAAAAAATCTTTCAAGGATGATTGATCATCATATGTCGGCATCTTTTCCCCTTCGGGCTTAGTAAAATTGTCATCGCGAGCAAAGCGTGGCGATCTCATAGTGAATCGCTAATTGCACGAGATTGCCGCTGTCGCTTCTCTCCTCGCAACGACGTCTACTTCGTTACAGCGCAAGAGCGGTGGACGACCACAGCTTCATGCGCTGTGCCTCGCATCTGAGGCGACCTCGACTCGTGAATAATCCACGTTCACCTGAATTATTCATAAAATATGGATTCTCAATCATTTTATTTACCGAATGCAAGGTCAGGAATCATCTTTATCTCGCCCCTTTTGTAAATATCAATGAGATCTCCTGTAGACGTAGTTGTTATTCACTCCAAACTACATAATATCGCTTTAAATAAAGCAGGCCGGTCTCCTCTTCAGTCTCCATCTTGTACATCTTTCCCTTCGCAAATAAATCAGGAGAACGGTCAAGCCAGATCTTGGAATCATAATATCCATCTCTATTGAATACATCGTAGGCTACATAATCTATTTCATTTTCCTTTTTCTTTTCATTTGTTTCCATCCAAAGATTTCCTCGGTTATCAACAATCATTCGGTTTGCAATAGTCTTAATTTTCGGAAGATCGATCTTCTTGGCAATTTTTAAAAACATTGGATTGGGTGCATTTTCGAAATTCTTATAGAACTCCTCTGCATCTTTATCAGTATGAGTAAAAGGTATTTGTTCATAAGTTCTGTGAATTTTTCGTATTAGCTTGCCGCTTTTGTCATACACGTCAATTGTATATTGGTTATTAAAGCAGTGGAATAACAACTGTCTTTTTTGGTCTCCAGCAAAAATTGAATGAGGTGTGTGTGGTAATATTAGTCTCATTGTGATTCCCGATTCACGAACTAGTTTAATTTCGCTTTGTGTAAATTCTCCATAGGAGCGGAGTTCTTTACCTGAAAAGTCAAACTCTTTAATAAAAATCTGAGACTTTTCTCCGCGAATTGTCTCTTTGGTTAAATAGGAAGAATCAGTTGTTAGATAAACAAAAGAAAGACTGTTTCGCCATTGATGGCTCTTTCGAAATTCACCGTGATCGTTAAATACGCTTGTTCTGCGTGCACGAGTATCCAAAGTTAATAATCCTCCATCTTGTAGTATGGCCATATATCCTACATTTTGAAACTCACCAGGGCCAGTGCCCTTTCCACCTATTGTGTGCTTAAATTGCCCGTTTTTATCAAAAACCTTGATTATCATGTCTCCTGTATCGTTAATATAGATGTTTTCCTTTTCATCCACTACGAATTTACCAGGTTCATAGAGAATAATATTCCCGTCTTCATCTTCTCCTCCGATTTTCAAATCTAACTCAAGCGTTGCGGTCTTGTTCGGATGTAAAGGCGGTTTTATGTTATAGATATTCTCAATGCCATCAATGATCTCAACGTTAGCCGAACTTTTAGATTTTTTACTGCAAGCAGATAAAACCGTTAAAACTATGATCGATAAAATAAACAGGGCTTTTTTCATGGTCCCCTCCTTACTGAAACTCTCTCCTCCCTTTAAAAATACTCTATCATGAACTGCTTATTCTCTCAACTATCTTTTTCAATCCAGGTCAGTATTTCATCTTGAACTTTTTTAAAGTCACCCCCTCATTGGCTCTGGAATAAAGATAGTTCTGGGCATCTATATAAATACAGTGGGTCGTATCAGGCAGGGTGATTGTATTCAAGAGGTCACCTTCGGGATTGAGAATGTAGACGTCGCGGCTCGGGTTTTTAGAAAAACTGCCCCCAAGGATGAAGATATTTCCTGAATTGTCTAATGCTATGTCTTTGTAGATGAGTTTGGACGGGATGACGAGCGAGGCAATTTTTTCTTTCTGGACTTTTTTTACTCCCAGTAGTTTTTTCGACCACAGTTTTTTCCCTTCCGGGCTGAATTTTTCGATTTTGTCCTGATAGTTATAAACGAGATACAGACTGCCTTGACTGTCGATTTCGAAATTAACCATATCCATCATGAGAGGGAGCTTTTCGTTCGTGTACCGGATTTCGCGCTGGATTTTGCCTGTCGAGTTGAAGATATAAATTCTCCCGGATTTTGTTGTGGAGAGTGTCGCCACTGCAATTTCTTCTTCAGGAAGAACGCTGAAGTCTGAGATAGGCAGGGGGATAGGGATGCTGTGCGTATAGTTCAAGTTTTTGTCGAAAACCTGTATTTTGGGATTAAACTGGTCACTGACATAGATGGATATCTTTGTGTTGTCTATGTACCTCGGGGCCAGAAATTCTCCAGGACCCTGTCCTTTTCGTCCTGTTTGCTTTGTCAACTTTCCTTTTGCATCGAATTTTTTCAAGGAATAATCCATAGTATCCGTTACGAAAATATTCTGTTCACGATCAACTGCGACTCCCACCCATTGGAAGAGAGTATCCTCTTCGAGACTCCCGATGGAGAGGACTTCTTCGAGATGCCAGTCTTTCTCCTCTTTCCCCTCAGTATATAGAAAAAAGGGAATAGTCATGATGAGCCAACAGAGAAGAAACACTCGTTTTCTGCGTAACATTCTAACTCCTCTCGAAAGAAACCCGTTCTTTTCAGGGTTGATTTTTATCCAGGAACTTCTGGATGGGCCGGGGATTATTCATCTAGATATTTTAAACAGAACACATATCCAATCGCACAATACGCTATGCCATTGTAGAATTGAACAAAATTGGGCAGTTGCCTAATTTTATCAAACATGCATCTTCCCAGAGCTTGTTCACAATCTCCAAATTCCTGAGAAAATCCATTAAAAACTATAAGGATAGTGATAAATCCTAAAAGGAAAGCTGTTTTTCTGGATTGTTTTCTAAAATAATTCATTTTCTTCTCCCTTAAGGTTGAATTTTTAAGAGTCTGGTCTTTTTCTTTTTGATGTGAAGCTGGATTCAAATGAAGTAACGTTTGCAGAAATCGTATCCAACCAGACAGAATGTGAGGTAAGTTCCACCTCCTGCGGCAACGCCAAGGAGAGCCCCTGGAAAATTCCCGGCCGCAAAGCCTGCCACCACACCGACAAATGCAGTGATCCCTGCATCGATCACGCATTTAATGAAAGCTTTTGAGCAGATGTCTGCAGACAGTTGGGGCGGAAAGGCAAATGCCATGAGGATAGCGAGAGATAAAGCCACAGCCGTAATCCGAAAGCTCCTTTTTCCTTTGAGATGCTTCATTGTTGAACCTCCTTTTGAAAAATTGATTGATCGGTCAATGGATATACGCCATTCCAATCTCGAAATTACTTTTAAAGACGAAAGGGCTCCATTTTATTCTCATTCTTCTTGTCATACCCTATGAAAAGTCGATACGGATAAGAGAAATCTCTTCCAGGGATTAAAAAAGTCATTCAAGGAAGGGAGAGAGGATCAAAAATACTGATCCAGAGTTTTTAAGAGGAGTAAGGATCTCTAATCGGCTTTCTTATCGTGTTTTTCATTCATGCGCATGCCCAGATAATAAGGTTTTTGAGACGCGAAGGCCTTAGCCTGGGCGAGGATGGCTTCCTCAACATACTTGGGGCTGTACCGCCATGTCTCATAGTCGAAAGTCACCGACCGTGCGAAATACAGAGGTTTTAGCGCTTCCACGATATCTTTTCTGGTTTTTGAAGAACCATTCCTGTAAGAAAAGAGGAGCTGATAGACAAGCTGAGTCCACATCAGAATATCGATGTTGTAGATGTCATGCTCGAACATCTTAATCAGGCTTGAATGAGCATAATCGCTCAGGATCCTTTTGAGCAGCTTGGCTCTCAGGAAGTATTCATCCCTCAATTTGTCTTTGAGGTCTCTCATGTCGATCATCAATTCCTGAGGCCAGCCGAGTTCTTTGAGACCGAACCGGGCCTTTGGTTTGGGCCTCACCACTGGAGTCGCTATCCAGGATGATTCTTTAGAGAGAAGAACATTAAACAGAGTCGTAATCACTTGAGTGAACATGGGACCGAGTTTTGGTGAGCTGGCTTTATGGATTTTAGCTCCAAGGCCGACTTCGCATATCTTGAATTTTCCGAAAATGGCATGGAGGGTCATAAAAACATCCACGCCGTACTGTTTTGTGCAAGAATTCCATTTTTGCTTTAACCAGTGATTGATGAGTGTGGGCGAAAAACTGAATTCCCCACCTATGGGCTGACGGAGATCTTCCCCTAACAGACCGTAAAACAGAGGATAACAGAGGTGATTGGTGATTGTCCCATCGAACTGATGTCGGGAATAAAGAGGTAAGCCGTAATCATACCCTTTCAGTATGGGATCTCCCAAATACTTTATCCATTCAGGAGTGATAGAGCGAAGGTCCGCATCTACGACTACGCCTCCCTTTAGTGTCCTGGTATGCGTCTTGGCAAAGTTGAATAGGTTCAAGAAATTATTCCCCTTGCCCTTCACTCCTTTGGGAGTGGAGATGTAGTGTTTTGGAGTCTTGGTCTTTGTGGAGAGAAACGCGCCCTTCGTGTTGTCTTCACTGTTGTTATCGGCGTTTATAATCAAGGTGTTGAGATTGGTGAAATATTTTGTGAGTCCCTGGTCAACCTGTTTGGTGACAAACGGAATGGTGTCTGCTTCCATGTATGAAGGAATTCCCACAATAAATTCGATACCCGACATTGAGTTGTTCATAAAAAAAACTCCTCACGTGATCTTTGTAAAGAGGGATCAGGGCTTGATTTTGGTCATTTTGAAGCGAACAATTAACATCTGAGCTTAAATGTTTTCCTTTTTATGAATGTCCAAAGTCAAGCCCTGACCCCGTACATTCTCTTGCTCATTATAGGAAGGGGAAGAGATTTTGTCCATGGCTTTAAAGTGATTTTATTGGCCTTCTTTTCCCTGAAATCATTGAGCTCAGCCAGGAGCTTATTCAAAAAAAATTTTAAAGTGGAATTATAACCAAAGATTGGTGTAAAAGAAAAGGAGAAGATGTGAAAAGGAGGAGTATGAAATGAAAAAAAAATTTGCACTGTGTCTTATTGCAGGAGTGTATCTTTTTTGTCTTCCCAACGTCTTCCCTCACTGTCAGATTCCATGCGGAATATATAATGATGAAATGAGATTCATGATGATGAAGGAAAATATTGAGACAATCGAGAAATCCATGAAGCAGATTATTGATCTTTCTAAGGAGCCGGATAAGAACGCCAATCAGCTCGTACGGTGGGTTCTCAACAAAGAACAGCATGCAGATGAGTTGGCTGAGATTGTGACTTATTATTTTTTAACCCAAAGGATAAAACCTGTAAATGAAGATGATGCAGCCGCTTTCGAGGATTATCTTTTTAAAATATCTCTGCTTCATAAAATGCTCGTGGTGGCTATGAAGACGAAGCAAACGACGGATCTGAACAACGTGGAGGAACTGCGTTCGCTATTGCAGGATTTTCACAATGCCTACTTCGGAAAGAAAAAATCAGCCCCTCAAAATTGAAAATCTTTACTTGAATATATTTTCTTTTTCATTTATAAATTAAGTTCTGATATTAGTATTGGCCCTGCTTTATTGAGGGTCGACTTTGCGTCAAGGATTTTTCCTTTTGTCAAAGTCGAGACCTGAGGCTTGGGACCAAATGAAAAAATCTTTAAGGAGGTCATACCTTTGCCAAAAGGAACTGTTAAATGGTTTAATGAGAAAAAGGGATACGGCTTCATCACGCAGGAAGACGGACAAGAGATATTCGTACACTTTTCCTCTATAAGCATGTCTGGCTTCAAGACTCTCGCTGAGGGCGATGAAGTGCAGTTTGATGTTGAAGATGGCGATCGTGGCCCAGTCGCCAAGAACGTCACTCGAGCTCAAGAAGAATAGCCCTTTCATTCCTTTTCACTGGATCAACAAGCAAATTTAGTCACTCTCCTGCTAGTTCGGGAGTGATTGAATTGACCCCAGATGAAAAAAGAGAGGGTGTATTCTGTCCTGTCCACCATGAAAAAAAGCCTTCAACAATGAATGGATCAGGTCTCCATTTTCCAATTTTTTGATGGTCATAATTTTTTTCTGGAATTTTTGATTTGTCTGCAGAGATATGGTAATAATGTATCTTTTTAAATGAAAATGACTTATGAAGGTTGTTTATGCACAAGGAAGATATAAGAAAATGAAAAGACAGTTGGGTCTCCTTGTGGCACTCATTTTAATTCTAACATCACTCTCCTATCCGAAGGATAGACAATCTGATCTAGATGAACTAAAGAAGAATGCCCTGAAGATATTTCTGGATTGCCGACGCTGCGACCGTGACTACATCCGGACAGAAATCCCTTTTGTTAATTTTGTCCGGGATAGAAAAGAAGCCGATATCCACCTGCTCATTACTACCCAGAGGACCGGATCCGGTGGTGATGAATACACTATGGCTTTTATCGGTCAGAAAAATTTCGAGAGCACTCAAGATACATTAAAGTATGTATCATCCCAGACAGACACAAGAGATGATGTCCGGAAAGGAATGGTGCGTGTGATGAAATTGGGGCTTGTCCCATTCCTCAATAAAACTCCTATAGCGGATCTCATGAATGTGATATTCGAAGGGGAGATCAAGCCAACAGCAGTGGAAGACAAGTGGAATTTCTGGGTTTTCAATATGAGCTTTAGCGGTTCTGTGAGCGGAGAAAAGCAAAGGAACTCTGTTTCGCTGCGGGGTAGCTTCTCAGCCAACCGAGTCACACCTGAATCGAAGTTTAGAATGAGTATCTCTGGGAATTTCAGCGAGAGCAATTTCACATATGAAGACGATACCATTTCCTACTATTCAGACAGAAAGAATTTCTCCAGTATGTACGCATGGAGCCTGAGCGGACACTGGTCCGTGGGGACCTGGTTTTCCGCTTCTTCCTCGACATACAACAACATTGACCTTTCCTTGAGTCCGAGTCCGGCGATCGAATACAATCTTTTTCCCTATTCTCAATCGACGAGACGGCAGCTCCGTTTCGTTTACAGACTTGACTATGATTACATCCGTTACAGAGAAGAAACAATCTATAATAAGACCCAGGAGGGGTTATGGGGGGAATCTCTTTCTATCACTTTTGAGGTTAATGAGCCGTGGGGAAACGCGAGTGCGACAGTAGCAGGTTCTCATTATTTCCATGATTTCAGTTTGAACCGATTGGAATTATACGGCCGCTTGTCCTTGCGTCTGGTTAAGGGATTATCTCTGAGTATGAGTGGAGGATTTTCAGCAATTCACAACCAGCTCTCTCTGCGCAAAGGAGAGAGGTCACTGGACGAGATTTTACTTCGGCAGTCAGAACTTGCCACAGATTTCGACTATTATGCATCCTTAGGGTTTAGCTTCACTTTCGGCTCTGTTTACAGCAATGTCGTCAACCCTCGCTTTGGAAGATAATCAAAAAATGTTGCATTTTTCAAGAACTCTCATTTTGGCCTGATCAAACAAAAAAGCTGTCCTCTTCACTGAAAAAATGTTGTCTTCATCTTTTCTTGAGTGTATAACATACCTGAATCGTATACGTCTTTGATCATAAAAAAAGAAGGACAAAAATATCGGAGTATGAGGGAATAAAATGAGCAGCCAACAAGTCATTTTCGGCTTACTGGAGTTTTTAGTCTCAATATTTATCAGTTTTATCCTAATTTTCGGCAGCTATCGTCTCTTTCTCGTTATGACTCGCCATATGGATGAAGAACGCCAGCTCAGGGAAAAGAATACATCGGTGGGGCTCCTTCTGGGCAGTATCCTTCTCGGGGAAGCGGTTGTGGTCAAGCAAGCCATTTACCCGGTCATGGCAGTCATCCAGATTTTTGTCCTCGGAGAGGAAAAAGGTTTTACTGATTTTTTAAAAATGCTCGGCTACAGTGTTGGATACGTATTTCTAGCCGGAATCCTGGCCCTCACCTGCATTCTGTTCAGCTTTTGGATGTTTAATAAGTTGACCCCACGGATTGACCATTTCCAGGAAATCAAAGAAAACAACATAGCCGTGGCTCTGTTTATGGCCATTTTTATTATCGCCATTTCTTTTTTGATAAGCACCGGCGTTGCAGGCTTGACACGCGCTTTGATTCCTTTTCCAGAGGTCGGATCGATCCCTTTTGAATAGTGCTATTCCATGAAGACGCCTCTTTCATCTATGCTCCTTGTATCCTTCCTCATTGTCAGTCTTCTGCTCCTGGTTTATCTGAGGGATGAAGATAGGTTTTATGCTCTTGAGCGCTCGGACATTTACAGGCTGGATCAAACCAACGAATCGGTTCCGGTCGCCAATTCTTTTGAACAAAAAGAAACGCCAGATGCATTTGAATTGACTTATGGATGGAAAGACTATAATGGAAAGAATTATTCTATGATTTTTTCTCTGTCCAAACAACAGCTGGCTGATGCAGACAAGGAATTTGGATATGACCCAGAGGAGCTCCGCAAATACCTGGAAGAGAGTCTTTGGAAAATAAATAATGAGATGATAAGCCATCTGACAAGATTCACAAGCCAGCAGGTTTTAGCGAGCAAATACTCCCGGTACATCTCAATGGATAAAGTCAGCCCTAAGGATTTTAGCCTCAAGCTTTCTGCGCCTCCCTCTCTCTCCAAAGAAGCCAAGGCCGAATTCGATAGGATTACGGAAGAAATCAAAAGGGAGCAAGATAACTATCAGAAAAGGATTGAAAAAGAACAGGTAAAAAAGAGAATAGAGTTTCTCGAAGAGCGAGGCTTCCGGTTTACTGGAGATCGGATGAGTGTGAATTACTCTCTCGTCGTTCGAAACAACCGCCTGAGAGTCAAGCATGTCGTGGAAGCCATGAGAGAAGTGAATGGAAGGAAGTCTCTTCATCAATTCCTGGAATTGATGCTTGCTTTTATCCAGGAAATTCGATATGCCATTCCTCCCCTAAAAGAGAAAAATAGGATCATCCTGGAATTCTGGGTGCCTCCAAAGGTTCTGGTTAGCAATATCGGAGACTGCGACTCAAAAGGTGTTACCTTTGCTTCTCTATGGACGAATTTCAAAAAGTATCCTTTTCTTCTGATCAAGATTCCCAAACATCTGTTTGTCGGGGTAGCCATCCCGTCATTCAGTGAGGAAGGATTTACGATTAACGGACTCCGGTACACGCTCTGTGAGGTCACCGGTCCAGTTCTGATCCCCCCGGGCTTGATAACACAGTACAGCCTGCTTCATCTTCAAGGCGGAAATTTCAGGTACGAGCTGATAAAGTAATTACCCTTGTTTTGTCTCCTGTCTTTTTATCTAGGGGGGGAAATTCATAGTAACTTTATAAAGAAGTAATCTGCACCTTTTAAGTCAGTTTCTCAGAGGTTTTTTATCATAATTTTTTAAACTTGATCTCTCTGAGGTCAGGAAAAGCATAGACTTTGACCTTTTTGCCTCTTCTTAAAATGATACCACTTTCACATACAAAAGAACGATTTCCCGTTTTTGAGATGTCAAAATCTTTAAAGGTTTTAAAAAGCTTTATCTGGCCGTTCATAAGCTTATGGATTCTCATCTCTTTAGCAATGGGATCTGACTGGATAAAGTACACATCATCAGGGTAATGATAATCCATCCAGCCTTTCGTGTTGCCAATTTTTGTAATCTTAAAAGTCTCGAGGTCTAATCTGGCAATGGACGAGCCTTTTTCAGCAAATTCTGGCATAGCTGTACTCCTTCCGTATAATTCCTTAACTGGTATGTCATCGAGTTCTACTCTGTAATAGTAACCGGCTCCAAAATGGAAGCCATCAGGATTAGGTATCCTCTGGACGGAGACAAAATTTCCCTCTTTTTCCCGATGTATGATGACTTCATCTTCAGAGTAGGTGAGGAGTATCCCGTTGAAGTAAAAAGGCCATTTCTGGCTTTTGCCGATATACTCAATTTTGCCGTCCTCCCACATTTTGTAGATATGTGCTTCTTTTCTAGACCGCCAAGCCATGACCATCCAGTACCGTTGGTCTTCAATCTTTTCGACTCCGAAAATTGTGAAGTTGTAATAATTTTCAAGCGGTTCAACATCCATAGGTATCTTTGTGAAGTTCTTTGAACGTTCGTTGAGAAGGACAAATTTTTTATCGCTGTAATCTCTATTGTATTCCAGAAAAGCGATGGTTTGCTCATTGTTCCAGATTGACCAGCGAATACGTCTTTTTGGAGGGACTTCGTACAGGACTTCAGCCGTGTAATCGGACATATTCATCCTGAAAATCTTGTTCGAAATATCGTCGGACACATCGTACACATACTCATTTTCTTCATAAAAAGGCCTAGGCCAATAAGATTCAAAATCTCCTTTAATTTTATGCATCTTGTTTCCATCGTAGATTTTGATTCCAGAATACCAGGTGGATTCAATTAATTTATGATCCTTGGTGAGATGAAAGTATGAATATCCAGGGATTATCGACCACTGGGCAAAAAGAAAAGAGAGGATAAAACCTCCAAGGAAAATCGGCGCCAACAGTTTAAAAAAGCGTTTGTTATAGACTCTGGCAGGACGGATATCCAGTTTTTTTATGGATAGGCCGAAGCATACTAACAGCGGCAGCAACAGGACAAAAGCTGAGAAATAGGCCAGTACTGTGATTTCTGGATTCCATTCTGTGGTGAAAAAATCTCTAAGGTCTATTATGTAGTAGAAATGAGTATCCACTTTGGCCTTGACTGCTAACCAAAAAACAAGATGGAGCAGGTTCAAATAAATGAACAGTGAAAACAAAGATGAAACGAACAGAATAATGAAATTCTCAGAGCTGGCAGATAAAGAGAGGGAAATCAAGTACAGAGAGAAATAGAGGAATGTAAAAGAAAAGAAAGGGAGGGCAACAAGATCCTCTCCGCCGCTCGTGTACAGAATCACAAACACAGCATAAAAAAGAAGAACTGCCGCGATCCGGGGAAGAATCTTGAATCCGACTAGCTGATACCTTGTGTAGGGGAGAGACAACAGGTATTCCATACCTCGTTGGCCCCTTTCAAGCGAGAATAGAGACGCACCCATGAAAAAGGCTC
>Ga0209635_10001641_pt1 | contig 16756 bp, 17 predicted proteins | sample DeeMarSWOR230_32_FD_187463 | JGI IMG/M metagenome (GOLD analysis project Ga0209635, IMG submission 187463) | Marine sediment microbial communities from White Oak River estuary, North Carolina - WOR-2-30_32 (SPAdes) (version 2) | ecosystem: Environmental > Aquatic > Marine > Intertidal zone >... | reverse complement strand
CCCGGTACCACCTTTCTATTCAACGGATATGATATAACTATAATGCGGCTGCCCGCCTTTAATCAGTTCTATCTGCAGGTGCGGATACCGCCCGGCGATGTCGGTGTTAATCTGCTCAGCCTCCTCCGCTTCCGCATCCTCGCCATGATAAATGGTGACCACCTCGGCTTTTTCTATATTCAGCCTGGTAAGCAGCCGGTCAATGACATCCGCGTTGGAGGTACCCGCCGCGATAAGCTCCCCGTCAAGCAAGCCGATGGGCTGCTTTCTCTTTATCTTCAGACCGTTTATCTTGGTGGCGCGTATCGAACGGGTAACCTCGATTGATTTGACCGATAACATAGCTTTCTCCATAAGCTCGGTATTGGTTTTAAAGTCCGCCTCATAATCAAAGGCAAGAAGCGCTGCCACGCCCTGAGGTATTGTCCGGGTGGGGATTACCGCTACTTTCTTTTCCGTCAGCGACTGCACCTGCTGGGCAGTAGCTATAATATTCTTATTGTTGGGGAGGATAATAATATTATCGCAGAAGGTGCTCTCCACCGCCTGGAGGATGTCCTTGGTACTCGGGTTCATCGTCTGACCTCCGGGGACAACCGAGGCTGCTCCCAGACTGCCGAAGATGTCTTTCAAACCGTCGCCGGAAGCTACGGCGATAACGGCCATATCGGTGGTGGGCATCCTTTCTTTCTGCATTTCCAGGAAGTCCTGGTGCTGTTCGTCCATGTTCCGGATACTTACCTGGTGCATGGTGCCCAGCTTGGCGGCGAACTGGAGTATATTACCGGGGGTCAGGGTATGAATGTGGATACGCACCGCCGAATCATCGCCGACAACTATGAGCGACTCGCCCTTCTTTTCCAGTCGCTTTTTAATAACGTCCGGTTCGAGTTTTTCACCCTTCAGGAGAAACTCGGTACAGTAACCGTAAGGTACTTCATCGACGCCCGAAACCTGAGGCAGAGGCGCCGTATACGGTAATTCACTGACGATTATCTGGGGCTTGCGCAGGCGCATCAACTCCGTTTCACCCCTGAGATAACGCAGCGCCCCTTCCAGTATCGTGTAAACACCCTGCCCGCCCGCGTCGACGACCCCCGCATCTTTGAGGACCTTCAGCAGCCTGGGTGTGTTGGCGACGGAGTCGGCGGCGGCGCTTACCGTGGCATCCAGCACCGAGATAATATCTTCGTTGCCGGCATCCACCTGAGCCTGGGCGGCGGCAGCGGCGTCTTTCATGACGGTAAGCATGGTGCCTTCTACCGGATTACTGACCCCTTTATACGCCACCTTCGCCGATTGCTGTAACGCGTCGGCGAGGTCAGCGGCGGTAAAGGTCTCTTTTTCTTCCAGTCCCTGAGCCAGACCGCGCCATATCTGTGATAATATCACGCCGCTGTTGCCGCGCGCCCCCATCAAGGCGCCTTTTGCCATGGCATGAGCAACGCCGGCAGCGCTGTGATCCGGCGCCCGGTAGGCTTCTTCCATGGTAGACCTCATGGTCAGCATCATGTTAGTACCGGTATCACCGTCCGGGACCGGGAATACGTTAAGGGCATCTATATCTGCGGAGCTTTTTTCCAGCCATGAAGTGGCGGCAGAGAACATGTCTCTCAGGTCCTGCCCCGCCACGGTTTTTTTACGAGCCATATTACACCATCCTTGCCTGATTCGCGTGCCCACCAAGGATGCACTTCTTGCTAATGTTAACGCATTATGTTACTATGTATTTGCGGAATTTGCAATAGTTTCACGTAAATTTTAAGGAGATTGTGAGAGTTGAAGTGCGATTTATGCGGTAAAACACCTCAGTTCGGTCATAATGTCAGCCATTCCAAGCGTCACACCAACCGCCGCTGGACGCCTAATATACATCCCGCCACTATCTACGTCGACGGCAAGGCAAAACGCCTGAACCTGTGTTCCCGGTGCCTGCGCAACCAGCATAAGCCGGCTAAAGTCTAGTCCTTTTCGGAAATCCTACTCATTGATTATCGGCTTACTTTGCCATGGAAACCGTTCACAGGATTTATCATAGCCGCATCAAGCCAGTTGGCGGCGATTGCCTATGATGACACTCGCCGCGAATCCCACGACCAGGTAGATGGTCATGCCCCAGGCCGCCTCGCCAACTTTAAGCGGCTGGAATTGTTCCATCATAGCTCCAAACCTGCCCAGGCCTAGGCCCTCCATAAACGACTCCATGCCACCGTACGCCATGGCGATGCTATCGCCTCCGGCGGAAATCATAAACCAGTAGGGGTTCCCCGTAAAGCCGAGGACGCTCTCCAGAATGCCGGATATTACCCATACAAAGACAAGAGTCATCACCGTAGCCCCCATCGAGCCTTTCGATATGGCGCTGAATAAAAAAGTCAACGAAAGAGTCGCCGAGGCAAAAAGGATGCACAGTCCGAATGAAGTCAGCGTCTCGAAGGGTACTTCTTGATAAATCACCAGCAGCGAGACGACGATGATGATGTAGGTAAAAAGAATCAGCAATGCCACGGCGATGAATCCCGCCAGATATTTCCCCAGCCAGAGTATGTAACGCTTTATAGGATTGATAAACAGGAGAAAGCCCGTCTTACTCTCGAACTCTCCGGCGATAGCGTCACCCGCGAAAAAGACGGCGCCCAGTGCCGCCAGGCTCGGACCTACCGTCAGCAAGACCGCCATTACCGTGACGTTATTGGGGTAGCCGTCCCGGAGCACCGGAATCAGGATGAGCACGGCAAGTTCGGTAAGCAGGGCAATCCCCAGTATGACATAGAGTCGTGCCCGTCTGATATGCTTGAGGAACTCGTATCTGATGACTATTCCTAATTGTGCAAACTGACTCAACTTATTCCTCCTGTCAGCGTGAGATAGGCCTGCTCCAGCGACTGGTACTTCTTCTCCAGATCGGTGATGCTGTCATAAGCGAGCAGCTGGCCGTTATTGATTATGGCTACCTGACTGCATATCTGGGCTACCTCGACCAGCTGGTGAGAGGCGAAAAAGACCGTCTTTTCCTTGCCGACGCTCTCGATGATTTCACGGAACTCCACCACCCCCCTGGGGTCGAGTCCCAGGGCCGGTTCATCCAGGATTAATACCGGCGGGTCGTGCAGCAGGCACTGCGCCAGCGCCAGACGCTGCTTCATACCGCGTGAAAACTTTTCTATCTTGACTTTACCCCATTTTTCGAGTTTCACCAGTTCAATGACTTCCCTGATACGCCGTTTAAGCTGTTCTCCTTTCATACCGCGTAGCCTGCCGAAATAACCCAGGTTGTCTTCCGGCGTAAGATAAGAATAGAACTCTGGCGTCTCAATAATGGCGCCGATTTTCGAAAGGGCTTTTTCCGACTGCGCCACTACATCGATACCGTCAATGTAGGCTTTGCCGGAGCTGGGGCGGATAAGGCCGCATAGTATCTTTAGCGTGGTGCTCTTGCCGGCGCCGTTTGGTCCGAGCAACCCGATATTCTCTTTTTGCGGAACCCTGAGCGACAATTTATCCAGTGCCAGAAACTTGCTGTAATACTTGGTCAGTTCTTCGATGACAATACATTCGGTCATAGCACCATCCCAATCATTTTGCCCGGATATATTCCTAGTTTCCCGGTTATTTTCTTTCGATAATACGTCTGGCTTTAGCCAGCGAACGTTTTACCTGCGCCGGGGCGGTGCCGCCGGCAACGTTCCGGGAAGCGATAGAATACTCTATGGTTATTTTCCGCACATCATCGCCGAAAAGTGACGAAAATTTCCTGTATTCTTTAATGTCAAGCTCGCGGAAACTCTTGCCCTTTCCTGCGGCATAGTTCACCAGCTTGCCGACGATTTCATGGGCGGCACGGAAAGACTCGCCCTTCTTAACGAGGTAATCAGCCAGGTCGGTAGCCAGGATATAGCCCCTCCCCGCCGCCTTCAACGTGTTTTCCGGCTTAACCCTCAGCGTCCGCACCATGCCGGTGAATACTTCCAGCGTGGAGAGCAGCGTATCCACGGTATCGAACAGCCCCTGTTTGTCTTCCTGCATATCTCGGTTGTACGCCAGGGGCAGGGCTTTCATGGTGGTGAGTAAAGCCATCAGGTGACCGTAGACACGGCCCGTCTTGCCGCGTGCCAGCTCCGCCACATCCGGGTTCTTTTTCTGGGGCATGATGCTGCTGCCGGTGGCGAAGTTATCGTCAAGCTCTATAAAGTCGAACTCCGCAGAAGACCATAAAACGATTTCCTCGGCGAGGCGGGAAAGGTGCATCATGCAGATACCGGCTGCCGCTTCGTATTCAAGCATATAGTCACGGTCGGCCACGGCGTCGATGCTGTTCCGGCTGACCCGGCTGAAGCCGAGCTCCTTGGCCAGGAACTCCCGGTCGATATCATAAGCCACCCCGGCCAGGGCGCCGCTGCCCAGCGGCATAACATCAACCCTTCTCAGGCAATCCTTGAAACGGTCTATATCACGCTCCAGCATCTCAAAATAGGCGAGCATATGGTGGGCTAACAGGACCGGCTGGGCGACCTGCAGGTGCGTGTAGCCGGTAATTATGACCTTGATATTGGCTTCGGCAACATCAAGCAAGGCACTCTGTAGACCTTTAATCCCGCTTACCGTATCGGAAATCGCTTCCTTGAGAAATAGGCGCGTGTCCAGGACCACCTGGTCGTTGCGGGAGCGCGCCGTATGCAACTTGCGCCCCACCTCCCCAACCATCTCGATAAGGCGGGCTTCCACCGCCATGTGGATGTCTTCCGTCTCCGGTTTGAACTCGAATTTCCCCTGCTCGATTTCTTTGCGGATGGACTTCAGACCTTCGATTATCTGACGCGACTCTTCACCGGAGATAATGCCCTGTTTTGCCAGCATTTTAACATGGGCGATGCCGCCGGCGATATCCTGCTTATAAAGACGCCGGTCAAAGGGAAGTGAAGCGGTATACTGCGTTAACAGCTTATCAGCCGGTTTGCTAAAACGACCACGGATATGGCTTTTGCTATTTTTCATCACCTTCATCAGGCCCCATAATGCTCAGCGGCCCTTCCTTGTCCCCCAGCAGCTGCTTTTGCGCCTGTGTCTTGACGGGTAAGCCCCAGAGGTGAATAAAGCCCTCGGCGGCTTTGGCGTCGAAATCATCACCTTTATCATAGGTTGCCAGGCTGAGGTTATAGAGCGACCACGGCGACTTGCGTCCCATGACATTAGCCTGCCCTTTAAACAGCTTCATCCTGACCGTGCCGGTGACGTAGCGCTGCGAACTTAATATATACGCGGAGAGGTCGCGGTTAAACTGGCTGAACCAGAGTCCGTTATAAATGAGGTCGGCGTACTCCGCGGCTACCTTCTGCTTGAAGCGGAGCTGGTCTTTGGACATTGTCATGGCTTCCAGCGCCTGGTGCGCCTGTATCAGGAGTATGGCGGCCGGGGCTTCGTAAATTTCGCGCGACTTTATGCCGACGACGCGGTTCTCAATATGGTCGATGCGGCCGATACCGTGTCGACCGGCTATTTCATTCAATTTCTTTATCAAAGCTATCCCGTCCATCTCTTCACCGTCGATTCCCACCGGAATGCCCTTATCAAATCCGATTTCCAGGTACTGCGGCTCGTCAGGCGCTTCGTCCGGGGGGGCAGTCCATTTATAGACATCGGCGGGGGGTTCGGCCCAGGGGTCTTCCAAGACGCCGCACTCGATAGACCGACCCCAGAGGCATTCGTCGATGGAATAGGGACTGGCAACGGTGATGGGAACGGGTATGCCGTGTTTTTTAGCGTAGGCGATGGTCTCCTCGCGGGTCATGCCCCACTCCCGGGCCGGCGCCAGTATTTTCATGTCCGGCGCCAGGGCGTTGATACTTACCTCGAACCTTACCTGGTCGTTGCCCTTGCCGGTGCAGCCGTGGGCTATCGCCACCGCCCCCTCGGCCACCGCCGTATCCACCAGCAGCTTAGCCATGAGCGGTCGGGACAACGCCGTCGCCAGGGGGTACTGCCCTTCGTAAAGGGCATTTGCCTGTAAAGCCGGGAAAATAAAGTACTTGACGAAGAGCTCCTTGCCGTCGATTACCAGCGACTTGACGGCGCCTACATCGAGCGCTTTCTTTTTGATAGAGGAAAAATCTTTTTCGTTACCGACATCTATGGTAACGGCGATGATATCCAGATGATACTTGTCTTTAAGCCACCTGACGGCTGCCGAGGTATCCAGTCCGCCACTGTAAGCCAGAACGACCTTGTCCGTCACGCCATACCTCCCTAATGAATACCGTCAGTCCTTCTTGCCGAAATTTTCACCCAGGAACTCGGAGACGGCCGTACAAACGCCGGGGTACTGCCAGGAATAATCATGGCCCGGGGCTTTCAGCCAGCTCAGTATATCGCCGGGATTATCGTCCGGTGAAGTTAGACCGAACCATCCCTTGACAGTTGCCCATATCATAGCCGGGACATTACCGTAACTGAAAGTATCAATGCCGCGTCCGTTGCTGTTCATCAGCAGGGTTCTTTCCAACGGCACCGGTTTATGCCAGAACGGCGTGCCCGTCTGGATGCTGTAGACCTGGTTTTTATCTCTTAAAATATCCATGGCTTTGTCCGATATAACGGTACCGGTGCTCTCGCCGGCGACAATCACCTTGAGGTCCGGAAGATGGTCGGTCAGGAACTCCACCTGCCGGGCAAAGTCCACGGCTTTACGCGGATACTTGGTAGCCGCTTCAAAGAACTCTTTGATACAGCCTTTGACACCGGCGCTGGTCCGCCGGTAGTTCAATACGAGCGACTGATAACCGAGTTCATCCAGCTGCGTTTTAATGCCGTCGAGGATACTCGACCAGCCGGGAGTTTCATCCGTCAGGTTCCAGCCCCAGCCTCCGGAGTTGAAAAAGACGACGACATCGATATCCTTGACCTCGACATAAGCCGCCAGCAGCTGGTCGACCAGGTTCTGGAGCTTTTCTTGGCTGTCGCCCACCAGTTCGGTAGCCAGGGCGACGGCGTCATCGATAACCGATTGGGGCACCGAAGAATAGTCAGCCAACGCTAAACCGGGCTCCTGAATGCCGATATCTCTAGCCATCCCAACCTCTGAATCGAACAGTATTAACCAGATTGTAGCCGACAGGAGAATTGCTATCAGTACAGCAATTAACACCAGCCTGCCTATTTTTCTTATCATTAACTTCTCTCACAACTAATTTTAGCAATTATTCTTTAACAAATCCAGATAATACCTTATCCAGAATACCAATAGCTTCGTCTACCTCTTTATTGCCGATAATCAGCGGCGGCACCAGACGTATGGCATTGGCTTTGACCCGGTTGATAATGAGTCCGTTTTTCAGACATGCCAGCAATACGTCCTGGGCGAGATCGCGGTTGAACTCTACCACCACCAGGAAGCCCCGCCCGCGTACCTCGGTGATGAAGGCGTATTTCTGCTTGAGTTTGACCAGCCCTTCCATGAGGTACCCGCCAACCTTCTTCACGTTATCCACCACTTTGTTTTCGATGATGTATTTCAGGACGGCGCAGGCGGTAGCGCTGGTCACCGGGTTGCCCCCGAAGGTGGAATTATGGTCGCCGGGCACGAAAACGGCGGCATGTTCTTTAGCCAGTACCGCCCCGATGGGTATGCCCCCGCCCAGTCCCTTGGCTAACGACATGATATCCGGCTCGACGCCGTAGGTCTGATAGCCAAACAGCGTGCCCAGACGGCCTATTCCCGTCTGCACCTCGTCCAGGATTAACAATATGCCTTTCCGGTCGCACCATTCCCGCACCCGTTTCGGGTAGTCATCGTCGGGCAGGTTGACGCCGGTCTCCGCCTGTATTAATTCCATCATCACGGCGCAGGTCTTTTCCGTGGTGGCTTTTTTGATAGCCTCGATATCGTTATTCGCCACGTTGACAAAACCGACCGGCAGAGGGACATAGGGCTTGTGCATCCCGGGCTGCCCGCTCGCCGCCGTCAGCGCCAGAGAACGACCGTGAAATGAGCCCAGGGCGGTAATTATCTCGTAGGCACCGTTCAGTTTCAGGTGACCGTAGCGTCGGGCGAGCTTGATGGCGCCCTCGTTGGCTTCCAGCCCGCTGTTGCAGACAAAGACGCGGTCGAGGCAGCTGTTTTTTACCAGCAGCTCGGCGAGTTGCAGCTGGGGAACGGTATAGAACCAGTTGGAGGTCTGTACCAAGGTACGCGCCTGCTCGCTGATGGCGTCGGCAACAACCGGATGGCAATGCCCCAAGCAGTTGACCGCCAGCCCGCAGACGCAATCAAGGTACTCTTTACCCTTATCATCCCAGACCCGCGCGCCTTTTCCCCTGACCAGGGTTACCGGCACACGCACGATGGTCTGCATGTAATATTTACTTTCGAGTTCAGGCCAGTCAGTCATTTAATTTCCTTCCCTTTAGCGAAGCCTGCTACCTCACCCCCTGACCCCCTCTCCTTCAAAGGATAGGGGGAATTTTTCGCTAAGAGGGGCTTCGCCCCTCTTGGACTCCCGCTTTTATTAATATATGGTCGTACCGCCCTCGCCGTCCTCTATTTCCTTCAAGAGGGCGTGTGGTTTTCTCCCGTCTATTATACGGGCAACGGTACCTGCTTTCAAAGCCTCCAGGCAGGCACTTATCTTGGGAATCATACCCCCTGAAATAACGCCGGAAGCCACCATAGCTTCGGCTTCCTTTGCGGACAACCGAGATATCAATTTTCCGTCTCTATCGTTTACGCCGGGCACGTCGGTCATGAAAACGAGTTTTTCCGCTTTCAATGCCGCCGCGATATCGCCGGCAATGGGGTCGCCGTTAACGTTCACTATCGCCGGGGCATCGCCGGGTCTGTCAACAGAATATAAACTCAAAGGTGAGACGACCGGTATAAAACCGTCCCCGAGGAGCGTTTCCAGAAGGGCTGTATTCATCTTCGCCATGGCGCCGACATAGCCCAATTCATGATTTTTCATGGCGCTTTCGATAAGAGAGCCGTCGACGCCGCTTATGCCGACCGACCGGCCGCCGCGCACGTTAACCGCCGCGGTAATCTCCTTGTTGACCAGCCCGGCCAACACCGCCGTTACCACCTCCAATGTCGGCAGGTCGGTAACGCGCTCGCCGCGGACGAACTTGGTGGCAATGCCCAGCCGCTTCAGCCAGTCGGTCACGGTAGAGCCTCCCCCGTGCACCACAATCAATGACTGCCCCTCCTTCTGCAGGGCAACAATATCCTCGATGGTCGTGTCCCGGCTACCGAAGGTGGACCCGCCTATTTTAACCACCATTATGTTTTTCATATAATTCCTAAACACCTTCTCCCTTGATGGGAGAGGGAAGGGTGAGGGTGAACCCCCTCACTCCAAATCTCTCCCGCCAGGGGAGAGAGGACTTTATATCACGTCGTATATTCGGCGTTGATTTTAACGTACTCCTCGGAAAGGTCGCAACCCCAGGCGGTCGCCCCATAACTGCCCAGATGGAGGTCCAGCTTTATAAACACCTCTTTTCCGTCCAGGTGTTTGACCACCTCTCTAGTATCGTAAGGTACGGGGGCGCCGTCTTTGACTAACAAAGTATCTCCTATGCACAATTCCAGTTTATTATCCTCCAGCGCGGCGCTGCTGCGACCCGCCGCCGCCAGTACCCTCCCCCAGTTGGGGTCGGAGCCGTGCACCGCCGCTTTGACCAGCGACGAACCGACGATAGTCCTAGCCGCCAGCCGGGCATCGGTAAGACTCGCCGCGCCGCGCACGTTGACCTCGATCAGCTTGTTGGCGCCCTCGGCATCTCGGGCAATAGCCCTGGCCAGATAGACACATACTTCATTAAGAGCCTGCTTAAATACCTTAGCTTTCGGGCTATCGCCGGTAATAGTTTCACCGCCGGCTTTCCCGTTAGCCATAATCAAGACCATGTCGTTGGTGCTGTTATCACCGTCCACGGAGACCATGTTAAAAGAGATATCCGCCGCCTCCCGGAGCGATTGCTCAAGAAAGCCGGCATCAACACCGGCATCGGTCGTCAGGAAACAGAGCAGCGTCGCCAGGTCGGGGTGAATCATGCCCGCCCCTTTCGCCATGCCACCGATAATGAAACCGCCCGCTTTCACCGCTACTTCCTTGGGGACGGTATCCGTGGTCATTATCGCCCGGGCGATGTCATGCCCGCCCGTCGTGGAAAGGTCTATTTTCTTTATCCCCTCCCTGATGCGCCCCATCGGCAGCAGCGTGCCGATAACCCCGGTGCTGGCTACCAGTACATTTTCCTTCGCCACGCCGACGTGCTCCGCCGCCATTCCCGCCACGGCTACGGCATCCTTCATGCCCTGCTCTCCGGTACAGGCATTGGCGCAGCCGCTGTTCATGACAACCGCCGACACTTTATTTTTCTTGAGCCGCTCCCGGTCGAGTATGACCGACGCTGCCTTTACCTTGTTGGTAGTAAATAAAGCCGCTGTAGTGCAGGAAACTTCGGAATAAAGAATGCCCAGGTCGAGTCTGCCAGCATATTTAATGCCGGCACCCGTAGCGCCGGCAAGAAATCCCCGCGGAGAAGTAACCCCTCCCGAAGGGATAAAATCAACGTCCTTGTTCATTACTAAAATATATCACATTCAGGTTCGGCAGGCAATCGTACTTAAGTAAGGTCTGCTTGAAACAGGATATAACCGGATGATAAACTCAAAATGTGAAAATCGTGCGTTTTACCCACGGGGAAAAGGCGGAGTACGGGATAATGGACAGCGAGGGCATCCGGGGGCTCTCCGGCACGCCTTTCGATGGCATTAACCTCTCCAACCAGTACCATCGTCCCAGCGATATCCGGCTGCTGGCGCCCTGTACTCCGTCTAAAGTCGTCGCCCTGGGCGTGAACTACCGCAGTCACGGCGAGGAAATGAGCCACCGCATCCCCGAAGAACCGCTGATATTCATCAAGCCGTCTACCGCGGTCATCGGGACGGAAGCCTATATTATCTATCCCGAATCATCGCAAAGGGTCGATTACGAAGGCGAACTGGGCGTGGTAATAAAGTCCCACACACGGTACGTACCCGCAGAAAAAGCCGCCGACCACATACTGGGCTATACCTGTGTCAACGACGTTACCGCCCGGGATATCCAGGCCAGGGACAAGCAGTGGACGCGCTCCAAGAGCTTCGATACTTTCTGCCCGGTCGGACCCTGCATCGAGACGGAGGTCGACCCTGCCGACCTTTCGCTGGAGACCGTCCTCAACGGCGAAATCAAGCAGCAGACCAGCACCAGCCAGCTTAACTTCAATGTTTACGAGCTGGTGAGTTTCATCTCCGGGGTCATGACACTGCTCCCCGGCGATATTATCGCCACGGGCACCGCCAGCGGTATCGGCCCCATGCAGCCGGGCGACATCGTAGAAGTAAAGATAGAGGGCATCGGCATTCTGAGAAACTACGTGGTGAAGCAAGAGGACTGATTAATAAAAATATGCTATCGGCGAAGAAGGAGAATAATGGAAGTCAATACGACTTACTTTGAAAAACCCGGCGGAGAGGAAAACACCAATGCCGCCCTGGCTTTGAGTAAAAAGAGGGCTGACGAACTGGGCATCAAGACAATCGTCGTCGCTTCTACGGTCGGCGGCACCGCCGTCAAGGCTGTCGACGTTTTCAGGGGCTATAAAGTAATCGTGGTTACTCACGTCGCCGGCTTTCGCGAGCCGGATACCCAGGAATTTACCGACGAAAACCGTAAAATCGTCGCAAGCAAAGGGGGCATCATCCTCACCGCCGCCCACGCCTTCGGCGCCATCCACCGCGCCCTTCACCGCGGCGAGGGACGCCCGGCTCCCCAGCCGGTTATCGGCGACGTTATCGCCATGACTTTGCGGACTTTCGGGCAGGGCATGAAGGTCGCCTGCGAGATAGCCGCCATGGCCGCCGACGCCGGACTGGTCCGCACCGATGAAGAGGTTATCGCCGTCGGCGGGACGGGCCGCGGCGCCGATACGGCGGTGGTGATACAGCCGCAGCCGACCCACCGTTTCTTCGACCTTAAAGTGAAAGAGGTAATCTGCAAACCGCGTCTCTAGAGCGGGTGGAGTGATATGCATCATACTCTCAGGTTTTACGCCGGCAGCCGTGGTAGCATCATCAAAGGCTACATGTTCTTCGGCAGGTGGACGCGTATTCCGTTAATCGGCCGACTGGTGAGGAAATTCGCCAATGCCTACGGACGCAACATGCACCGCGCTTTCCTGCTCTCACCCAGGGAAGCCGAAGAGCTGGTGAACATAGCGACAGGGGTGGCGGTGGGACCCTGCGACTGCCGGAAGGCTTATCATAAATGCAACCACCCGTCAGAAAACGAGATACTGCTCGGTCCAACCCGCCACATCATGCTGGAAGCGATGCCGGAAGACTCCCGCGAGATAACACGGGAGCAAGCCGTGGAAATCCTGCGGGACAGCCAGCGGAGAGGACTGATGCTGTCCGTCGTGAAATGCCGGGGTGACTATTACGCGATTTGCAGTTGCTGTTCCTGCTGCTGCGTGCCGCTGCGTCTCAGCAAGCAGTATGGCATCGGGGAAGCGTTGGTGAGGCACAAGGACATCGTCAAAGAGTACCGTGAGTACCAGCTTGCTCTGGAAGCTGAAGATAACGACTAGCCCAGAAAGCCCGTCAGCGTACTGGAAAACTGCTTGAGCTCGTCCCGGTGGACGTTATGACCGCGGTTTTCGAAGACTTTCACCCGGCAGTCGGGAATGACCCTGGCTGCCTCATAAGCGTGCCTTACCGGGACGATAGGGTCTTTAGCCCCCCACACCAGCAGGGTCGGCACGGTCACCTCGGCAAGCCTTTTATCCAGCACCAGTGTCTGTTGTTTGAACGTGGAGATGCTGCTGCCGACAGCCACACTGGCCGGAGAAAGCGGCATGATATATTCGATAGGATTCAGCTTTTCGAACATCCATTTAATACCCTTGAGTACCGCGATGGTCAGCGCCCCGAGCGACCGTATCAAAGCCGGAATCGACATCAATCTTACCCAGAAAGCAATCTCCCTGCCCAGACACAGACTGCTTACCAGCACCAGCTTCTTAATTTTATGAGGCGACTTGATGGCATAGTCCAGGGCGACGCCGCCTCCCAGCGAGTGCCCGACGAGGTGGAATGTATCCAGTCCCAGACTGGTGGCAAAACCCCCGATGAACTCGGATAACTCAGGTATAAAGTACTCTCCGTCCAGCGGCTGACTGCCCCCGTAACCGGGCAGGTCCGGCGCATACACGGTATATCTTTCGGCAAGCTCGGAGATATTCTTGTCCCAGGTACGGGCATCGCCGCCGCCGCCGTGAATCACTACCAGCGGCTCCCCCTGACCGGCGGTATAATAGTGAACGTTATGACCGTTGACTTTGATTTTCTTGCCCTGCATTTTATTCGTAGAATCGTTCAGCATAGATCACTCCCGGGTAAGAATATAAACGCTTTTTATCATACACAGATGGTGATACAATCATCTCTCAAAAAATATCCGGAGCCTTACAAATTAATCACAAAAAAAGACTACCCTATTTATATAACGATTGAGGGTAGTCTATGGTTTTCCGGACTCTTTTATTTTAACATTACCCGATTCTGGCGCGTCAACGGCTTCATCCCGTACTTTAGTTGGATGATAGCCCGTATTTTCGGTTACCCCCGTATATTTTTATTATACCGGGTCAATTATTAAGAATATGTTAAAAAAGTCATATCTTTGTGGAAATTTTAAGTTCCAGATAGAAAAAGGAGGGGCTTTCGCCCCTCCTTCCGATTAGATTTCTATATTTCGGGTTATTTACTTTTTCAGCGGCCTGAGGATGGCGCGGCAGGGTCCGGCATCGCCCTTGTACATCAATAACGGCAGGCAGAGCAGCTCATACTCGCCGGGGGGTACGCCAGCCAGGGCGCAGTCTTCCAGGACATAGATGCCGGCTCCGAGCAGCGCCGAGTGGGTCTTATTGATGTTCTCCATGTCCTTGATAGTACCGATAGTGATGAAGTCGATGCCGACCAGCCTGACGCCCTTTTCCACAAGGTAATCGGCGGCCTCCCCGTCCAGGTAGACGTAGTCTTCGTTGAACGTTTCTGCCTCGTAACCCGCCGGCGAGTTGCGCGTCTTGAAGAGAATTCGCTCGCCCTTCTTGATATTATGCTTTTCCAGTTCGTCGACTTTTATTTTCTCCCTGTCCTTAATTTCTATAACACGCGCGGGACCTATCGTCGCATCCAGCGGCATATCGCTGATAGTCGAGCCGTCCGCGATAAAATGCAGCGGCGAATCTATGTGGGTGCCGGTATGAGAAATCATCTCCAGCACGGACATGGTCACCCTGGCTCCCAGCGCCCGGTCGTGGTAGCGGTAGATTTTAGGTGGAAAGGGGTCGGTGGGGAAATAGACCATCCCCTGCTTGAGGGGGACGGTGATATCATACCAGCCTCTGGGTGCTTTTACAGCCATGCGAAGCCTCCTTAATGGGGATACTTAATAAATTAGTGTACTCTAAAAGGAAAGCGGGGGGCAAGGGGAAGGTTAAGTTGAACCCATCCCCTTTTGTCCCCCTTCCCTTGGGGATTTATGAAGGGAAGGGGGAATATTTGAAAGAGGGGCTGGCGCCCCTCTTAAACACCCCTCTTTGGGGAGTAGGAGAAAATACTACGGGATAAGCCTTGAACGGTGCGAGGGCGGCATGGGTGGGAAAAGATGAGAAACGTGGGGGCGAGGAAAAGGTTATTAAGATTGACAGGTGAGAGTATAATAAGGATATGAAAAAGGAAACTAAAAAGGCGAAACAATTATTCACTGAATTAAGACCATTATTTGAAAATATAGATCCACAATTGAAAAATATTGCTACTGACGATTTTCTAACAAATGCTATAAAAGCACAAAATATACTCGGAAAAACTAATCAAAAAAAAATCAAGCAATCTCAGGAGTTTCTCGATCAATCAAAAAAAGATTTACATTCAAGCAAATTACTCTATACAAACAAGGAATTTGGTAACAGTGTGTCCATGTTCCAACAATGTATAGAAAAAGCTTCTAAATCTTATGGACTTAGAACAGGTTTTATTAAAAACGCCAAGGAAATACGACACGAATCTCCTCTTGTATTCATAAAAGGACTTAAAAAAATACTAATAGAAAATAATATGATAGAAATGATAGAAAAGTATACTGGTAGTGATGAGAGAGAAAAAATAACAGATGCTGAAATTACTATCAAATCAGAAAAAGAAGAATTAACCAAAATGACCGCAGAGCAACTAGATACCTTGATTAATTTAATAAATCAATTGCCTAAATTATCTATAGACGCATTAAAAACAAAACTACAGCCTGTAGAACAACTGGTAAACCTGTTTATACCAAATTTTGAACAGATATTAAGTACGACCTTCTTACCTATCAAATTATATGTACTTTCCATTATTTCATATAAGCATTGGCAAAGATCTCATTATCCTGATACATCCATATTATCTGCTAAAGACTACAACTTAAACATGCCACTAGTAAAACGATTGCCCGAACTGCATGCAATATCAGAGGAACTATTAAAAGGTATAGACAAGTTATTATATACTTAGTAGTTTATATTTTTATTTTATTTTAGATATTTTCTAGGTTTGTCTCACTTCGTATGCGTCCCGTAACCGAACTGGGGCCTGGCGAACTCCATGGGGTACTTGAAGCCTGTCTTGGCCAGTGCCGTCATCATCCGCCCCAGGTTATTCAAAGCCTCCAAGCACTTGGGCATCTTCTCCAGGTCTTCGGGGTTCATGAGATAAGCCGATACATGCCCCGCCGGCAGCATCCGGCTCGTCATCATGTAGAAAGCAAAGTCCTTCAGGGCATCGACGAGTCCGAGGCTGCCGCAGACGGTGACGATGCCGCCCACCTTGTTAGCCCGGCCCCTCTCGGGCTGGTTCAGCGCCATCGACCGGTCAATTACCGCCTTTGCCTGGGCGGTCATGCTGTAGAAGTATATGGGAGTACCGTAAACTATGCCGTCGGCTTCAGCAATCTTGTCGTAAAGCTCCTGCATGTCGTCTTTTATGTGGCATTCGCCCGATTTCATACAGCCCCAGCAGCCGTCACAGGGCTGGATATTTTTCCCGGCGACGCTGTAAAGCTCTATATCCGCCCCGTCGGCTTTCGCCCCCGCCAGCACTTTTTCCAGCATGGCGACGGTGTTGCCGTTCTTCCGCGGACTGCACGATATACCTAAGATTTTCATATTGCTACTCCTTTTTTACGATGTCATTGCGAGCGAAGCGAAGCAATCTCATACACCACGAAACAGATTGCCACGTCGTTCTTCTGGTACCGGAAGAACTCCTCGCAATGACAAAGTATTGTTACAAATCCCCCGTCTTCTTCTTTAATTCGTATAGCTTGTTCAATGCCTCCAAGGGCGTCATGCCGTCGATGTCCAGTTTCTTGAGCTCTTCTTCCACCGCCGATTGCCCCCCGAAGAGGGGTATCTGCTGCGCCGCTTCCCTGCGTTTCCTGGTCGGTTTTCTTTCCTGATGGTCGCTCTCAAGCTCGTCGAGCACTTCTCGGGCGCGGTGAAGAACGGACCTGGGCAATCCGGCAAGCTGGGCTACGTGGATGCCGTAGCTCTTGTCCACGCCGCCCGGGACGATTTTATGCAGGAAAATCACCTTGCCCGCTTCCTCGATGACGGCAACGTTGAAGTTCCTGACACGCGGCAGGTAGGAGGCTAACGACACCATCTCGTGGTA
>Ga0209635_10001640_pt1 | contig 16759 bp, 10 predicted proteins | sample DeeMarSWOR230_32_FD_187463 | JGI IMG/M metagenome (GOLD analysis project Ga0209635, IMG submission 187463) | Marine sediment microbial communities from White Oak River estuary, North Carolina - WOR-2-30_32 (SPAdes) (version 2) | ecosystem: Environmental > Aquatic > Marine > Intertidal zone >... | reverse complement strand
CGTGACATGGTCGAGATGTTGTGACACTCGCAAACGAAAGGGCGAGTTAACGGGGAATACAAAAGTCGACCTACATCAACGCGCCAGTCCTCGACCCGACGACGGTGAGAGTGAAATGTTTTGATAATGTCACTTCCTTGATTGTATTTTTTAAAAATAATGGGACCTATACCACATGAATCAGTATAAGTCCCGATTTAATTCAAATCTGCAATATTGACTTTACAAGTTTAGCTGTCGATTCCAGTTTAAGGTGCCGATGGATACAGGCGAATATCATCGAAGTACATCATACCTGTACCGCCAGTAACAGAACTAAGGCCAATAGTAATCGAATTTACATTTGCAAAATTCACACCCTGGTCTGCAAATTTTTGCAGTTCGATACTCCACTCTGTCCAGCCGGTTATCGTTGCAGCATCGGGATCATCATGATCGACCTTTGCATTACCATTAAGAGTAACATACATTTGCTCGACAGCGTTACCAATGCTACCTCTATACCAGATTGTTAGTCTTTTAACACCATTCACTGTCCAGTCACGATTGGCAGTTAAGACAGAAGTCGCTTCGGACTTAGCAGCGGTGCTGTTATCATAAGACATCGGCATCGACTGATTACCGCTATTAACTATAGTTTGCTCAGCAAATGGAGGTTGGTCGTAACCTACAAGAGCGCCATTTGTCGGGTCGTCATATCCATCTATCCAAGCATTAAATATTCGGTTGCTCGCGGGATCGGCAGGATCGAGATCGTTATAGCTTTCCATGTCGTCAATAATGAAAAAATTAGCGGTAGTAAAGCTCCAGGTAGGACCTGTCCATGGACTATCGGCATTAGCGCTATTGGCCTCATCAACACGCCAATAGTAAGTGGTATTCCACTCAAGCTGTCCGGGCTCATAGCTTTCGGAGCCAAGGTTACCGCTTGCCTTTTTCTCAAGTGCACTTGGATCAGCACCAAAGTAAATATCATATGAAGCACTAAGGCCCGGTGTCCATGCAAGAACAGGTGTCTGACTTACGCCCACAGCACCCTTTGCAGGATCCGGATTGCTGACGCCACCTTCAGTAGTAAAGCTCCAGACGTCACCTTTATACGTTTCGAAGATATCAAATTCATCGACACGCCAGTAGTATGTCTTGGCCATTTTAAGTGTTCCGGGAGTATAGGTCGTAGTTCCCTGTGCCTGGCCGCCTGTTGCATTGTTCACTTCGTCAAAATTATCACCGAAATACACGGTATGTAATTTAGAACCGAAGCCTTCCGTCCAGCTTAATGTCGCATCCACATCTACAGATTCGGCGCCATCAGCAGGATCGGGAAAGTATGCTGTTTTAGGGGGTATACTGAAACTCCAGACGTTACCTTTCCATGGGCTGTTCGGCTCGGTTTCATTAACTTCATCAATTCGCCAGTAGTATGTTTTGCCCGGGATAAGGCCATCCGGAAAAGGAAATCCCGGAAAACCAACAACAATAAAATCCCCACCCTGATTACCGACAAACGTTCCTTCGGCGCCGGCGTTCACATCGTCAAAATTATCACCTATATACACGTCATGTGAGACGGCGAAACCTCCAGCCACCCAAGAAAGGTTCGCCCATGTATCGTTATGCAGGGTGCCATTGGCCGGATTGGGTCCCCAGGCCTTGGAGAAGGCGCTGGGATCACCAAGTTCGAGAGCATTGGTGATTCGGATTTCGTCGACAGCAATCCAGCCCCAGCTGCCCTGAAAGGCATCGACAACCTCGATATGAACCATCTGACCTGCAAATGCTGAAAGATCGATGATATCTTCCCTTAAAGTCCCATGACCGTTGGTTAGTACGCTGGCAAGGAGCGAACCATCGGCGGCTGAAATAACGGCAACACCGGCGGAATCTGTCGTATATCCATTGTTAGGATTCGAATCAAGTTCAGGCGCATGAGTTCCGCTGCCCCCACCGTGAACCCAGACAGTTAACTGAGCATCTGTTCCAAGCAGTACCAAAGGTGAAGTGGCGATCTGATCATTGTCTGCAGCATGTACGTTGTCGCCCCACTGGGTGAGGTTATAGGTGTTCAGATAACTCTCCTGGTCCCGGCTGTTGACTGGAAATGAAAAGGGGTGATTTAAACCGGGTTGATTATACTCCATCGTACCATCAGCCTTAGTCTTGTCGCCCTCATCAAAAGCGGGCTTTTGCCCATCAAACTGATCGGGCCGGCCAACAGACCAGACCACACCTGCGTCCGGCAGACCCTTTGGTCCACCCACGCCTGTTAATGCTTCCTCACCTGCGATAGTGGGATCATTAGCAGCAGGAGTAGCTGGATTTACGCTCCATAGGGTGAAACCATGGTCATTGCCATCCTCAAAGTCCCAGATAACATCGTTCCCATATGTAGGTGTACTATAAACCAGAATTAACGCGGATGTCAAAATCAGATAGAGCATTTCTCTACACATAATGTGCCTCCTTCTAGAAATACAACATAATCAATTCCCTGCCTCAACAATGATGGGTTCTTTGTCCCAGAAATACTCTTGGGAAATGTATCCAGTTATCTGGATACAGATATTCTTCACTAAGTGTAATTCTCATGCACATCAAGTACGATGAGTCAAGTGTATCACTTTCGCCTGCACATTAGATATTTCCTTGTGTTTTCATTATATAACATCCTACCTCAAGAAAAACTCCATTTTGCGTTTTTTTCTTGCCAAAATGCGAACATCTAAAGAAATTTAATAATGCAAGCCTTTTTGGGGCCAAGTTAATTTGAAGCCCTCATCGAGATCTTCCATCCTTATGGTATAATTTCAACATGCCCACCAACCTTTCCACTATGATAAATAAATTGGATTGTAATACTAACAAGTTCTGTAATTTATTCGCAAAATGTCAAAAAAATGACGCAATATGGCATTTTATTTAGTCCTCTTACTATATATGATACAGACATATTGTTTATACCGAATTGCAGATTTAACAAACAAGTGAAACTATCAATAAGACAATAGATAGAAAGTTGAGGGAAAATAATGGGTTTCAAAGAGAAACTTACATTTGGTCTTATCGTAGGTACACGAAATATCTTTAATACAAAGTTGGCATCAGCAGCACGCAAGCAAATACTTGAGCAGATGGACAAATGGGGCTATAGCTATGTAATTCTTCGGTCGGAAGAAACTCCCACAGGAGTTATTGAGACAGTAGAGGATGCTCGGAAATGCGCGAAATTATTCAGAAACAATTATGATGATATCGACGGTATTATTGTGGTTTTGCCAAACTTTAGCGACGAACTTGGTATCGTTAATACGCTCAGTATGTCAAAACTGAATGTTCCTGTTTTAGTCCAAGCATGCGATGATGATAATGATAAGGTTGATGTCAATAGCAGGCGTGATGCATTCTGTGGTAAGCTATCTGTTTGTAATAATCTGTACCAGTATGGGATTCCTTTTACGGATACGACTTACCATACTTACCCATTAGAAAGTCCCTTGTTTAAGGCCGACGTCGATAAATTCGCAGCCATCTGTAGAATTATTGGTGGTTTGAAAGGTGCTCGAATCGGTGCTATAGGTGCCAGGCCTGGAGCATTTCGGACCATGCGTTCAAGTGAGAAGATTTTGCAGGCTTCAAATATTACAGTTGTTCCTGTTGACCTCTCGGAGATATTAGATGCCGCGCGCAGTATGGACGATGAGGCGAAGGATGTCAAAGCTATGATTAAGCGAATCAGAAACTATGGTAATATTGATTCGCAGATTGCATCGTCGCAGATTGCCAGGCAGGCTAAATTCGGGGTGGCCGTGGAAAACTGGATTGCCGAAAACAACATTGATGCCAGTGCTATTCAGTGCTGGAATTCGATTCAGAATACATATGGTTGCGCATCATGTGTTACCATGAGTATGATGAGTGAGATGTTAATGCCATCGGCATGTGAGGTCGATATTACCGGCGCGATTTCAATGTATATTCTCGCATTGGCTTCGGGTGTCCCTGCTGCTCTTTTGGATTGGAACAACAATTTCAGTGACGACCGTGACACATGTGTTTGTACACACTGCAGCAATTTTCCCAAGAGCTTTATTGGAAAAGAACCCACTATCGGCACACTGGATCTTTTGGGGACTGTTGTAGGTTCGGAAAATTCCTTTGGGGCAGTTAAAGGTAAAGTTTCTCCAGGACCGTTGACCTATTATCGGCTTTCGACAGACGATCCGAAGGGTATAGTGAAGTCATACCTCGGAGAAGGCGACGTTATCGATGAAACTTATAACATGGACGGTGGTATCGCTGTTACAAAAATACCTGATTTGCAAAAGTTAATGAAGTATATATGCAAGAATGGATTCGAACATCATGTTGCAATGTGTCGTGGTCACGTTGCGGATATTGTGGAAGAGGCCATTACAACATATATAGGATGGGATCTATATCGACATGTACCAACATAATCGGAATGCAGAGAGTTATTAGAACTGATATTTTTTACGAGATTGATAATCTATTAGTATTATCAGGAATTAATTATGACAAAGTATTTCAAAGTTGTCTTATTGATAAATCCTTCACGAAAATATACACAAGGCATTTTGTCAGGTATTGCAAGGTACTCTCGATTTCGGGGAACGTGGAATTTTTATCGTCCCCTGGATTACAGGGAAAAAAAAGCTAAGACAAACCTATTGCAGATTATGAAAGATCTAAAACCTGATGGGATTCTTATGCGCGAACCTCCGGGGATGGATAAAATCATCAAAATGAACATACCTGCAGTCACCTTTCCTTACTCCCAAGAAACCTTCCCGAAAATTTCCAATGCAGTTGTAGATCATGTTGCCGTGGGCGAGATGGCGGCAAGACATTTTCTTGATAGAGGTTTTAGTCACTTCGCATATATCGGATTTGAAGATTGGTGGTGGTCGCTCAAACGAAAAGAAGGATTTCAGAAAACACTTCAGCAGGCAGGTTATGAAATACTCACCTATTCATCGACAACTAAGAAAAAGCTGAAATGGTCTGATGAGCTGCCTCAAGTAGCAGACTGGATCGGGTCTCTTCCAAAACCAATCGCTGTAATGGCTTGTAATGATGACCGCGGCGAGTTAGTAATTGAAGCTTGTAAAATAGCAAATGTTCCTGTTCCTGAGGAGGTATCGGTTATGGGAGTAGATAACGATCAATTGGTTTGTGATTTGTGTAATCCTCCTTTATCAAGCATCTCTCTTAGTTTGGAAAAGTCAGGATATGAAGCTGCTAAATTGCTCGATCAACTCATGTCTAAGAAACTTGAATCCCCTCATAATATTTTTATTATCCCAACCCATGTGTCAACAAGACGATCTACCGATACTCTTGCTATTGATGACAAAGATGTTGCTGCAGCACTAAGGTTTATAAAAAATAATATAAAGAAAAATATATGTGTCTCGGATGTTGTCGATAATGTAGCTTTATCCAGGCGGGTGTTAGAAAAACGTTTCCGGACATTGTTAAACAAGTCAATACATGTTGAGATTAAACAAAATCGAATAAAATTAATGGAACAGATGCTTTATGATAACACTATGTCTATAATGGAAATCGCCCAAGAATTAAATTTTGACGATGTCACGCACTTTTCCCGATATTTTCACAAGGAAAAAGGTTTAAGTCCTAGTAAATATCGCCAAAAATTTTGTCTGTTTAATAGTTATCATCAGGATTAGCTTTTTGATGACAAGACTAATCATGGATTTACCAAGTAGTGCGTGACAAATTTAGCCCTTAGATGCAGATCTAGAAAAGACGCGAAAAACCAAGGCGTTGGAAGATTGCTTGTAGTATAAAAACCAGTTGATGATTTTAGAAGGGAAGAACATATACTAGATCCTGACTCTGCTGGAGGAATGAGCTCTTCCGATCTCATACGGACTTGTGCCAAATTAATAAGTTAAAGCGACTTAGAAACACAATATGAATATGTAAAATGTGGTGACAAACATGACAACTTTTAAAAAAATCGTACTTAACATTATGATATTTAATTGTCTGATGGTGACAAACGCTCTTTCTGAAACTCAGAAGTTGAATGATGTCGGAAAGGCGTTCGCCAGTAGAGGCGCATTGGCCGGTCATCGTCACCGTATCGTGGTATCAACAGATATCGGCGGAACAGATCCAGATGATTTTCAGTCTATGGTGCATTTGCTTGTTTATGCGGACGTCCTCGAAATCGAGGGTCTCATTTCATCACCCTTCGATATGGGTCGAAAGGAAGACATTTTGCGGGTTATTGATTGCTATGAGAAAGATTATGCCCATCTAAAGACGTATTCCGATAGGTACCCCACGCCCGATGTGCTGCGTGCGATTACCAAACAGGGCGAAACCGAGCGAGCGCCCTACGCCGGTGTGCGAGGCTCTACAGAGGGATCAAGGTGGATCATAAAATGCGCGCAGCGAGATGATCCGCGGCCGCTTTATGTCCTAGTCTGGGGTCTTATTGAAGATCTTGCCCAGGCGCTCCACGATGCACCCGACATCCTGCCTAAGTTGCGAGTGTACTGGATCGGCGGGCCAAACAAGAAATGGTCACCTGATGCCTACCAATACATCGTAGAGAACCATCCCAAACTGTGGATCATCGAGTCCAACGCTACCTATCGCGGTTGGTTCACAGGTGGCAATCAGTCGGGCCAGTGGGGCAATAGGGCATTCGTTTCCCGACACATAGCTGGTAAAGGCGCACTGGCTGATTTCTTTGTCAGCAAGAAGGGCGATATCAAGATGGGTGACACACCGTCGGTCGGCTGGCTACTCAAGGGCACACCCGAAGATCCCTCGCGGCCCGGGTGGGGTGGAAGCTACGTGCGGGCATGGGAGCATCCCTATAGCCGTTTTAAGCGGATGACCACGAGAGAGGATCGCATGGAAGTATTTGGCATCCTGGAACTCGTGTTATCGATTGGCAGTGATGTTTCGAAGCAGCCTGAGGCCGTGTTGGCAGTGGAGAATCAGAAGTTGTCCGGTCATGCACCCGGCGACGGGACAATGCGATTCCGTTTCTGCCCGAAAGCCGCTAAAAGATATAGTTTCAAGATTATAAGTAATGTGTCTGCGCTTGATGGGAAAACTGGAGGGATTACGGCTTATATCCCGTCACCCAGTATGATGCAGCATCCGTCAGAGAAGTTTCCCAACTGGTGGACGGACGATCCGTCTCCGGAAGTCGCGGATAAAGGGCATAGTGGCGCTAAGACAGTCAACCGATGGCGCAAAGAATTCCTTCGTGATTTTGCAATTCGCATGGATCGATGCATCATTCCAATTTCCCCTAATACTAAAATATAAGGTGAAACCATGAAAAAGAATTTGATATTTTTATTTACGATCGTATTGATGTGCCTGAGTATTCCCATACTCTCTCATGCTACTCCGCTTAAATCCCGTATGATCGTGCTAACTGACATTTCACCTGTCAATCATGAACCTGATGACATGGAATCGATGATTCGGCTTCTTGTTCATGCCGATCTTTTCGAAATTGAAGGCCTGGTTGCCACAACCGGCTGGAGCTACTCTCAAGCTACTACGAATAGTCTTGATCTTATCCATAAGGTGATTGATGCCTACGAAAAAGATTTGCCGAACCTGCTCAAACGTTCCGGGCAAACTGACTTCTTATCTGACGAATCCCGACAAGAAATTGGATACTGGCCCAGTCCGGACTACTTGAGATCACGGGCCGTGATGGGTAGCAAAACCAGGGGGCAAAGCCACATCGGCAAGGGTAATGATTCGGCCGGGAGCAAACTGATTATTCAAATCGTTGGTGAAAGCGATGATCGTCCTGTATGGGTACAGGCCTGGGGAGGCGGGAACACGCTCGCCCAGGCAATCTGGCGGGTACGCGAGGAACAAACAGAAGATGATTTAAAAGCCTTTCTGCACAAGATTCGCATGTATACAATCACCGATCAGGACAGGAGCTACAAACGCGGTACTCCTTTTGATATCAGCTCGCATCAATGGATGCGCAGAGAGTTTGAAAAGGCTCTCTTTTTCATATGGGATGAATGTGCGTGGAAGTTCCAAAATGGTACCGGAAAAAGCAAGTGGGATGAGTATGCAAACCATATCCAGAAACACGGCAAACTGGGCAAAATGTATCCCAAATACAGATACGGAGTCGAAGGCGACACACCCGCGTTTCTTTATATCATGCCTGTCGGTCTCAATAATCCGGAAATTCCGGGTCAAGGAAGCTGGGGCGGGTATTTTGAATGGGCAAAGGGACCGGACAACAAGACCTATGCGTATACCAACCATCAGAATCCTGCCAAAGATAATTGTTACAAGCTCGAAAGACATTTCTACGAGGCCACATTCAACAATTTTGCGGCCCGAATGGACTGGGCAAAAGATGGTATTGGTAATCGGAATCCAGTCGTTGCCGTTAATGGTAACCAAAGTATGAATATCATTACGCTTGTACCAAAGCAAGGCAAACCGGTTACGCTCGATGCTTCAGAATCTCACGATCCGGATGGCGATGATTTGACTTTCAACTGGTGGATTATTTCCGGAGTGGGCACCTACACTCAAGATATTATAATCTCAAACAGCAAATCGAGTCGTGCTACTGTAAATGTCCCCGAGAATTCAGCAGGTAAGACGTTTCATGTGATATGTGAGGTGACCGATGATGGCACGCATAAACTTACCAGTTACCGTAGAATCATCTTTGAACCCAAGAAATGATTGAGAACTGAAAACTAAATGCTGGAATTTGAGGTAAAACTATGAAAAAGAATTTGGCACTTACTTTACTTGCTTTCATTGTGCTCAGCTTATGCTCCAATTTTGCAGTGGCTGCCAAGCCGCGAATTATAGTCACGAGCGATGGAGAGATTGACGACGAGTGTTCGATGGTGCGATGCCTGCTCTATGCCAATGAATGGGACCTCGAAGCTATTATTACATCGAGTTCACAATACCACTGGCAGGGACACAGATGGGCCGGGGATGACTGGGTTCAGCCGTATCTGAATGCCTACGCAAAGGTCTATCCGAATCTGGTCAAGCATGATCCCCGTTATCCCACACCCAAATACTTAAGTGAACGCACGCTGCTGGGAAATGTTAAAGCTGAGGGCGAGATGAATGAAGTCACGGCCGGTTCGCAGTACATCGTGAAGGTGTTGCTGGATAAATCGAATAACCAACCAGTGTGGCTGCAGGCGTGGGGTGGCCCCAACACCATTGCCAGGGCACTAAAGACTATTGAAGAAGAACACCCGGATCAAATGGCCTACGTGGCGAAAAAGATACGTTTCTTTTTTATTTGGGAACAGGATTCCACCTACCAGGACTACATCAGGCCAAATTGGGGCAAGTATAATATCCCGACGATTGTCTCCGACCAGTTTGTAGCTATCGCATACCATTGGAACAGGATTATACCCTCGGAAAAACATAAATTCTTTTCCGGGGTGTGGATGAAGGAAAATATCTTACAGAATCACGGCCCACTGTGTTCGCTCTACAAGGCGCATAAGGCCGGGGACAAAGGATTCGTAGAAGGCGATTTCCGGTCGGAGGGGGATTCCCCTGCGTTTCTGCACAGCATCGTAACAGGATTGCGAAGTATGGAGTCTCCTGACTGGGGCGGTTGGGGCGGCCGATATGTTAAGGTACGTGAGAATACCTGGCTCGACCCTGTGCAAGAGCCGGGGTATCAGTATCCCAAGGGACGATGGTACACATCAACAGCTTGGGGCCGTAATCGAATGCGTAAAAACACACGTAATGACCAAGCTCTCTATACCTACCTCAAACCCATGTGGCGATGGGTTGATGCACTGCAGAATGATTTTGCGGCGAGAGCCGACTGGTGCGTGAAGCCTTACGAACAAGCAAACCATCCGCCGGTAGTTAAGCTGGCCCATGCCCGGGATATAAAGGTTCGTTCAGGAAACAGGGTGTCACTGAGCGCAAAAGGAACCACCGATCCGGATGGTGATGAATTGACCTACCGATGGTGGCAGTACAAGGAAGCGGATACTTATGATGGAACCATTAAAATAAAGGGTGCCGGGAAAAAGACAGCCTCATTCAAGGTACCAAATGATGCCGTTAAAGGGAAAACCATCCATGTCATCTGCGAGGTGACGGATACCGGCACACCACAATTAACGAGGTATCAGCGAGTGGTCATCGAGATTGAATAGCATAGTTAAAAGTCAAACAACTAACTAAAAATGTTAACAAAAGGAAAAAAATGAAATTGGCAAACGTTACAAAATCAGTTCTACCGTCTATTCTCTTAATGTTCTGTTTAACGGGTGTTCTATATTCCAAGCAACTGGCATTCCCTACTGCCGAGGGCTATGGCGAATACTCCGTAGGCGGAAGGGGCGGCAAGGTTTACGAAGTCACGACCCTAAATAGCTCCGGTCCAGGTAGTCTAGGTGAGGCAATTGCAGCATCGGGGTCAAGAACTGTAGTGTTCCGTGTTTCGGGCACGATCACAGGGAATTTCAGGATTAGAAACAATAAAATTACCATAGCTGGACAAACGGCTCCGGGGGACGGTATTTGCATCAAAGGCAGTCTCACCATTGACGCCAGCAACGTGATCATAAGGTATATCCGCGTAAGGGCAAACCCCACGGCTGAAACTGATGCAATCTGGGGCAGGTATCATAAGAATATAATTTTGGACCATGTATCGGCCAGCTGGAGCAGTGATGAGGTAATGTCCCCTTACCATAATGAAAACGTCACCATTCAATGGTGTATGATCACCGAAGCCTGCGCCAAATTTAAGAATGGCAAGAACACAGGTCACTGGTTCGGCGGCATTTGGGGTAACAACTATGGCACCTATCATCACAACCTGATCGCACACAACGACAGTCGCAATCCGCGGTGGGCCTCCGGTTGCGGATTCAACGATTACAGAAACAATGTGCTGTACAACTGGGGTTATCAAAGCTGCTATGGCGCGGAAGCACATCAGTCGGGCGACAGGCGCAATCCGCCGATAGAATTCTCCACCATCAATATGATCGCCAACTATTATAAGCCGGGACCTGCTACTCGAAGCGGGGTACGGGACCGCATTGCCGAACCTTCCGCGCGTTCCAGCGACGAAAAGGGCAGTTGGTATGTTGCGGACAATTACGTGGAGGGCTTCCCCGATGTTACGGCCGACAACTGGCTGGGTGTTGACGGTGATTCATACAATAAAATGAGTGCGCCTTGGGACGCCATGCCAATAAACCAGGAATCCGCTGAAGAGGCCTACAAGATGGTTCTCAAGTACGCAGGCTGCTCTTTTCCCAATCGTGACACCATAGATAGACGAATCATAGAGGAGGTTCGCACCGGCACTGCAATCAAGGGTAAGAATGGTATTATTACTAAACCCAGTGATGTCGGCGGTTGGCCGGGACTGAAATCCGCACCGGCGCCTACAGACAGCGACCATGATGGTATGCCGGATGCCTGGGAAACCGACAGTGGACTCAATCCCAACGACGCCTCCGACGGGGCCAAGGACCGTGACGGTGACGGCTATACCAATGTGGAAGAGTATATCAACGGATTGGTAACATCCGGTGTTTCTCGAGCTGCTGCCGTGCCGTTATCGAAGAAGGCCACCGTCCTGGAAGAATACGTCTTCTTAAAGGGACCGACTCGGGACTGTCACGCTTCATCGCTGCTGGAACTAGGCAATGGCGACCTGCTGTGCACGTGGTTTGGCGGTACCAGGGAAGGCCATGCGGATGTGAATATCTGGTTGGCACGTAAACCCAAAGGCGGCCAGTGGCAATCACCAGTGAGTGTTTCCGATGGGGATGGGAAAACCTTATTCAATCCGGTTCTTGTCCAGCTGAAGGGCGGAGATATTCAGATTTATTTCGTAAGTCCTGGTATCAATGATGGAAAGGTAATAACATCAAGTGATAATGGCCATACATGGAGCAAGCCAAAAGAGCTTCTTAAAGGATTTGTTGGGCCTATTGTAAACAAACCTGTTTATATGGATGATGGGACGATTATTGCAGGTGGCAGTTTGCAAGGCGGTCCAGGTTGGCGTATCCATGTAGAACGTAGCACAGACAATGGCAAAACCTGGACCAAGATTGGGCCGATTAGCGATCCTGTTAACACCAAATACAAAATTATTCAACCCACCATTCTTGTCCACTCTCAGAAACGCCTTCAAATTCTGGCTCGTACCGGTGATCATAGCCTGGACGCTAAAATAGCTCAAACCTGGTCAGATGACGGAGGTTTAACCTGGTCACCAGTGACTGACACTACTCTGCCAAATAACAGTTCTGCCATTGATGCGGTGACACTGGATGACGGACGTCACTTACTGGTTTACAATCACTCGACGCGTGAGGATCTGATAGGCGGGCGCAAGGGCCGTGGCATCCTGACGGTAGCCGTTACCAGAGATGGGATTAGCTGGGAGGCGGGCGCAGTTCTCGAATATCGCACCGGCAGTGTGCTGTATTCCTATCCGGCCGTGATTCAGACAAAGGATGGCTTGGTGCACGTGACGTATTCCTGACATCGTAAACGGATTAAACATGTTGTGATCGATCCGAAGAAACTGGAAACCTACCCCATCGTGGACGGCCAATGGCCGAAAGACAAAATGCCGTGGATCGAGAGTAAGGAATAATCCGCATACTGGCTCTGAGGTGATACAGGATTGATGGTATGGCAGATAGATCACTATGTTACGAAGTATAGATCCAAGAAGAGAAAGAAAAGAAAGGAGCTTTCAAGATGTCTGAATCGGGTATAACCTTAAATCAATTTAAATTGAACGGCAACATCCCAGGCCGAATCCTTTATATTGTGCTCTTTGCCCTCCTAAGTATGGTTTGCGCTATCGCCTCGGCAGCAGAGAAACCCCGCCTTTTTGTGCTTACCGATATCGGTGGCGACCCGGATGACCAGATGTCAATGGTCCGCTTAATGACCTATGCCAACCACATAGATATCGAAGGTCTGGCGGCTACTGAGGTGAACGGGAAAGTTAATCCGGAGCATATTCGACGGATTATCGAGGCTTACGGGAAAGTTCGCAACAATCTGGAATTGCACGAATCCGGCTTTCCGTCCGCAGAAGATCTGCGCAAATGCATCACTCAAGGGCTTCCTATCGACCATATGGATGCCGTAGGCAAGGGCAAGGATTCGCCAGGGTCCAAGGCACTGATTCGCGCCGTTGATAGCGATGATCCGCGACCGCTCTGGGTAACTGTTTGGGGGGACCGAATATGCTTGCCCAAGCGCTTTGGAAGGTCCGAGCGACGCGATCTCCAGAGAGACTGGCCAAATTCGTCACCAAGCTCCGAGTTTACGCTATCTCCGATCAAGATCATAGCGGCCCTTGGATACGCAAAGAGTTTCCGGAACTTTTCTACATTGTAACTCCCGGTGTTAATGCCGGCGGTGGTTTCCACCATGCGACATGGATCGCTATCGGTGGTGACAAATTTCACGGTCGCTTCAGCGGAGCTGATTTCTCTCTGGTTACTAACGAATGGCTCGACCGGAACATCCGCGGCAAGGGGCCTTTGGGCGCCATATATCCACACTGGAAATTCATGATGGAAGGTGATACACCTTCATTTCTCAATCTCATCAACAACGGTTTGAGTGATCCCGAACATCCGGACTGGGGCGGTTGGGGTGGCCGCTATGAGCTCTATATGCCGCGCATGGAAAAATGGTTCCTGGAACCCGAGACCCGTCCAATCTGGACCAATGTCCAGGATGAAGTCTTGGGCAATGACGGCCAGTGGCACACCACCAATCACGCGACGATTTGGCGCTGGCGATCTGCCTACCAAAACGACTTCGCCGCACGCATGGACTGGACCATCAAACCCTATGACAAGGCAAACCACCCACCGGTTCCAAAGCTCGACCATCCAGCTATGATTACTGCCAAGCCCGGTGAACGCGTCGATCTCAGCGCAATGGGCTCGACCGATCCCGACGGCGATGCGCTTTCCTTTGAGTGGTTCTGCTATGAAGAGCCGGGTACGCGCCGGATGTCAAGTTCCCGTACAGGTGTAAAGCATGACATCATTGGTTTTGATCAGCCGAAAGCCTGGCTCAAGATCAAAACCAGCCGTGTGATGCCACCAGGAATCGGTACTATGCACATTATCCTCGCGGTAACGGATCACGGCACACCCAGGCTAACACGTTACCAGCGTGTGATCGTTGACGTCAAACTCTGAACCGTTCATTTTTCAACGTTATGAAAAACTTGGAGAAAATCGTTATGAAATACTTGTGAAAAAAAACCTGTTTTTTTGGGCTGCTCATCATCCTGTTCCTTGCAGCTCAAGCTACAACAGCCATCGGTGAGATACGCTGGGGCGCGGTGGTCCTGCGGCAACAGCCCCAATGGTATAAATCCACAGAGGCCCGCGCTGTCGCCGATAGTGTCATCCAGTATCAATCGTCGCAGGGCGGGTGGCCAAAGAGCACAAATCTGGCCAGGCCTCCGCGCACGCCCGACGATATTCCACCGCCGGGTCGAGGACGGGCAAACAGCTTGGATAACGATGCTACTACGCTACCAATGGCCTTTCTCGCTCGCATGGTGCATGCCACTGGTGAATCGAAATTTCGAGACTCGTTTTTGCGCGGGGTCGATTACCTGCTTGCCGCCCAATACCCCAATGGAGGGTGGCCACAATTTTGGCCGCTGCGGAAGGGCTACTACTCGCGAATCACCTACAACGACGGCGCGATGATCCGCGCGATGACTATCCTGCGCAACGTGGCCGGCGGACAGCCCCCGTATGATTTCATCGACGCGCCTCGTCGCGGACGGGCGGCCGACGCCGTGGCGCGTGGTAGTAACTGCATTCTTAAGACACAGATCAAACAGGATGGTAAACGGACTGCTTGGTGCGCGCAGTACGACGAGAAGACATTGGAGCCCGCTTGGGCACGGGCCTATGAGCCGCCCTCGCTCTCGGGCGCCGAAAGCGTCGGTATCGTACGCTTTCTGATGTCGATAGAAGAGCCTACTTCGGAGATCTTCGATGCGATCGAGGGTGCCGTTGCATGGTTCCGGTCCGTTACCATGAAAGGCGTTCGGCTCGAGAGCAACCGGCGGAATGACGGCCGCAGGGAGCGGTGGCTCATCTCTGATGCCGATGCACCGCCACTCTGGGCACGGTTCTATGAACTGGGGACGAACCGACCATTGTATCTCGATCGCGACTCGGTCTTCCGCTGTAGCTTCAGCGAGATCAGTTATGAACGCCGCAGCGGTTACTCCTATCATGGAACCTGGGCCGCATCGCTACTGGTGTCCGATTATCCCGCATGGCGCCGGAAACACAAACTGCCGTGACAGTTGCGTTATAGCTAAATCGAATTTGTGCTTATAGAATAAGAGCCAGAGACATCAATAAGAGAAAAACAGAAAAGAAATCCTTGATAAGTATGGACTTTGTTGTCATAAGCAGCTCGTCCGTTTGTTAAACACAATCAATACTTTAAAAAGGGCCTATGCTGTAGTCCACAGGCCCTGAATTGCTTTTATGGTGTTAAAACTAAGGTATCCCTCAATCTACTGCATCCAGCCAGCGGATCGCGGCCTCCCAAAATGCCCATCCCTCATCAGTGATTTCCTCGGGGGTATAACTATTATTTCCGGGTATGCTGAAGCCGACGATTCGGTTTGTCGCCTGGGTTGAATTTGCCAGTTCCGCGCCCTGCTCGATTGCGAAGACGAGCACGTAATCAGTGCCGTCGCTATTTATCTGGGCGAGGCTCACAGCACCTGGGGCGAGCGCGCTGACCAGGTCAGCGGTCCAGCTCGTGCCTGGATCGATGTAAAATTCCAGCGGTCCGGCGCTGAGTCCGACCTCTACAGATATCGGGTGGGCATCATTGACGACATCCATGGCCGTGGCATCGCTCACCCATGCGGGCCCTTTGGCCGCATTGTCAATGAAGCCATGGTTGTCCCAGCCGTAGCTCTCGTTGTGCATCATAGGTACATTAGCGCCGATAAGCGGATCAGCTGAGCTGGAGCCGATCGACTCGGAGATGACAAGCACGTCAAATGTTTCGGCATCGGCGATTGTGAACGTAGAGCCGACGTCGTCACTCGATACGGCCGTGACGACATAGCCCATCGATTCTAGCCGGTCTTGCATCGCATAATCAAAGCCTGCCAACATGTCGGTACTGGTGACGATCATCGCCGCGGTCGGGGGAACTGGAGGGGGATCCAACCAGCGGATTGCGGCGTCATATAATGCCCATTGCTCGTCGGCCATTATGCTGGCGTCGATGATACCGTCAACTTGGTTAAGACCATCCTGATTGCCTGGTATGGAGAAGCCGACCCTTCGGTTGGGGGCCAGTTCACCGTTGGCCAATTCCGCGCCTTTCTCGACGGCGAAGACGACCGCTGAGTCCTCGTCCGCGGTAGCTGCCTTGCAGAGGAGTTCTGCGCCCAGAGCCATATTGCTGATATTTTCGGTAGTGTACTGGTCCGGGGCAGTGAACCATGGTAACATCCCCAGGGGGAAATTGGCGTCCACGATGATCGGGTGGGTATCATTGACGACTTCAACTTCGGTTTGTTCGGCCAGCCAATGGATGTTATCAGCCGGACCCATAAAGGCCCAGTTGTCCCAGCCGTAGGCCTCTTGGTGCATCACTGGCGCCGATGTACCGCGCAGCGGATCAGCACTGCTGGAGCCGATCG
>Ga0209635_10001639_pt1 | contig 16765 bp, 12 predicted proteins | sample DeeMarSWOR230_32_FD_187463 | JGI IMG/M metagenome (GOLD analysis project Ga0209635, IMG submission 187463) | Marine sediment microbial communities from White Oak River estuary, North Carolina - WOR-2-30_32 (SPAdes) (version 2) | ecosystem: Environmental > Aquatic > Marine > Intertidal zone >... | reverse complement strand
GTCAATTTGTTGATATCAGCAACAGGATAGACAACTATGTAATCCAGAACATCAAAAACAGCCTTGTTCAAACATTCCTGTATCCCAGTCGTCCCATACTTCTCAAGAACATTTTTTTCTATGTACTTCAAACCTTCAAATTGTTTCGCGCTTATCTTAGCTTCATCCTTGATAGTGAACGAACCAGTATCATACTCTATGAGTTCTTTCTCCTTTGCATTCCTCAGAGCAATCTCAGAAGCAGCAGAAGTAGGCATTATCGTCAAATCAGGGAATTCTTTCCTCATCTTTTTTAAGTTCTCTTCTGATTCTAGCAAATCAATTTTATTCGCAGCTATGATAATAGGCTTGGACAATCCCCTTAGTTCTGCCGTAAACCCTCCAATACTATCGATGCTGGCTTTATCAAGACTATGTTGGATATCTTGTTTAGTTATTCCCAATCCAGTCAATTGTTTGGTTAAAACATCGACCAAATCTACTTTAGCGAATTTTTTCTTAATAGTGTATTTTGACATTCCTTTCTTTATTATCTCAGCAAACCACATGTCAATCTCCCTAGTCAAGAACTTTATGTCATTGCAAGGATCATAACCTGACGTGACTTTGCCTTCAGCATCAGTCTTACCAGAAGTATCAACAATGTGAATGAGACAAGAAGCCTGCCTTAAATCGTCTAAAAATTGATTTCCCAATCCCTTCCCAAGATGGGCATCAGGAACTAACCCCGCCACATCGATGAGTTTAACAGGAATATATCTCTTCCCATTAACACAGACAGAATTCTTTGGGTTGCACTTCACATCATAATACTTACAAACACAGTCAGCAACAACATATCCCATTCCCACATTCGGTTTTATCGTCGTGAAAGGATAGTCAGCTATCGCTACATCTATCATTGTCGCAGCCTTAAAGAAAGAGCTCTTCCCAGACGATGGTTTACCCACCAAACCTATCTGCATCTAACCCCAATAAATCTAAGTATTTTAATCTTAAGAAGTTAAGTTCCGAATCCAATCCTGATTTTTCCTATTGAGATAAAATAGTATACTAGGCTTATCGTTATCATAGTAATAACAAAAAAGATTATCAAAGATGTAGCAATTTCTTGAGTAGTTGGGAGTTCAGGAATCGTGGATGTAGTAACTAGTGTTGTTATAATTGGCTGAGTAGTAGTCGTTCCAATAGTCGTTATAGTTGGAACGGTTGTTACTGTAGTAGTGCTCTTGGTAGTAGTTGTTATTCTTCTAGACCCACCATCTCCACCAGATGGAGCAGTAGTTGTGGGCGGTGGTGGAGAATGTAAAACAGTAAAATTCATCACATCGGTTGTATTTTCATTGCCTGATGTATCATTCGCAAAGCTATAGTACCAAACAACCTCCCCTACATCAAGATTAGAAGCGGGAATCTCATGGTTGAATGTCTTTGGCGGGAAGGCCATTGGGATTATACCTAATCTTGTTAGAATTCTTGAAATGTCGCGTGATGTTTCTGGAAACAAAATAATCGAAAATAAAAATACAAAAAAGATCACAAAAATTAAAAGTAAGCCCATTTCAAATTTACCACGTAAATTTAGATTCTTTCTTGCTTTAATTATGATTGAGACCAAAGAACCCGTTATACCAAGGAATACAATAAACGAATAACTCAGTATTTCTCCTGAACATATTCCTGTTCCCAAATCACAGACATGTTCCCCCCATGTACCAGTAGAATTTTCAAAGATGATGATAGTATCTAAGTCCTCATTGTCTGACCACGTGATATTGATATAGACAGGATTTGTATCTATGACAGGATCTGGATAATGACTTAAGTCAGAGTATTGTGGTGATTCTGTATCTGGGTACTCGATGATGATTTCAGCAGTATCAGAATTGAAGGTTAGAATTTTCGTCTCTGAATCATAAGAAAATTGGCTTGGGTCTAACTCTGTTTCATTGATAAAAACATTAACTACTCCTTCTTCGACATAAAGTTTGATTGCGTTAGAATTTTCTGTTTCTACAAAACCTTTATAATGAGTCACATTATCTATAAAATTGGCTGTTAACCTTGTTTGTGATTGAAAAATCAAACTGTTGTTATAAACAATCTCTGTTCCATTTTGAATGGCAAAACTTTCTATTTTCCCATCATTTCTCAAAATAAGTACTTCGGCATCAGAGGATACATTTCCAATAGAGGTTGAATAAGTTAGACTTTCATCACCAGTTTTAATTATCATAATATCACTTACATTATAATATTCAATCACTATGCCTGTTACATTGTTACCATAATAGATTGGTTCTAAATTAATCTCAGGATCAGTTTCCCCTTTTTTTATTGGATACAAAACTGTTAATGATGTTATATTATCTTGATTGATTTGATTTTTTGTCTCTATGTAAGGGCCATATGTTTCAGCACCAGGGTAGCGTGTAATATTTGAAGTTAAATTTGTAGAGGCAAATTGTTTTACCAAAATTTTGTATAATGTCTTTTCAATAAAATGATTACCAGAATCTTCAGTTATTTGGCCACTCCCGTCTGTATGGTAAAGCCAGCTATATTGATGAGATGTATCAGATTTGATATCATCTAAGATTAAGAAGTATTTTGGTTTAACAAATAGTAAATGGCGAGAAAATTGATTCAAATTTTCATATACATTTCCTGCCTCACCTAAAACATAATCATAGTAATCAGAGGTGTAAAACTTCTCTATACTTCCATTTCTCCACGCAGTTTGGAAATTTCCATCTACAAGAACTGTGTTATGTCCTACTGTTCCAGTGGTGAAATTATTTAATACTGGATTATAAGAGGCTCGATAGCCTGGATCTGTGAGGTACCATGTGCCCTCTAAATTAATTATGAAGCTATTATGATCTAGATGGCCATGGCCAACAAAGACGCCTGATTTAAAAGCTAAGAACCAATCATTGTCATCCCAGCCAGTTCTAAAAGCAACATCCCCAACATCCTGAAAATTGTATGAAGATGGAAAGTGTGATTCTGGGTTAACAGGTATTATTGAATTGTTAAACCAAAGATTCCCCATAATACCATAGAAATACCATTTCGGATTTTCTAATCTCTTTCTTTTAGCAACATACCATTGGGCATATGGGTTATTTGTTTTTGAGGCGATTGAAGACAGAGCAGTTGACCAAGTAAGACCGTCATCCCGCGTATCACCTAAGTTTGAGGACGTTCTTCCATCTGGCGAGGTGAAATAAATTGCATATCTATCTATATTTTGAACAAATGGATGTTCGTATAAATTTGTTCCGTTGTTGAGTAATAAAGCTTCCATAAAGCTGACTAAATGATCCATTGAATAAGCTCCATATAACTGACCTTCATATGTTCCTCCGTATCTTCCCTGAGAATCAAAAAACTTTATTGTAGAATTGATTGAGTAGTTAAGCCATTCATCTGTTCTAGGGTCTTCATCAAGAATTGCAATTGTTGATACACCTATTCCAGCAGTGTAAAGAGCAAAAAAATTATGATAAGATGCCATTCCAGCTGAATCATTATATAGTGGTATTATACCTTTTTCTATTATAGCATTACGTATTTCATTTCTTTCAGATTCATTTAAAATATCATATATTACATCATAAGCAAGTGATGCTCCCATAGTTAAGTGACATGTATCAAGACACGCATGTTCTGTACAAGGGTTTGTCCAATTTTCCCACCCTGCTAATGAAAGCGTTAGGTTTTTGAGTTTCTCTTTGTACGTGACATTTCCGGTTATCACATGAGCCATGGATAATGTTACTAGATCCCTTTCTTTCCACCTACTGATGTCTGTCCAGCTAATTAAAGTGGAAGGAGCTTTCCAAGAGTCTGGACCCTTTAAAAGATCATTAGCTGGTTGGATTACTAACTTATCCCATATCTCTTCTGAAGAAAAACCCAAATTGTTTATACTGTCATCAAAAGCCTTTGCCCTTATTAATGGTATAGTATCATTGTTGAAGAAAAGATGCGGATGTTCAATTGATTGTGCTTCAACACTATTTATAGAGGGGTAAATAGATAAAAAACTAACTAAAATGGATAATAGAACCCACTCACTCCTCATTCTCTCTAATTAATATTGGTTTTTATGTAAAAATTGTTTTAATATTATCCAGAAACTTGAGAATAAGTGAAATCTAAAGTTACATCAGGACAGTTCGTCTTTACCGTTCCACTCTCAAAACCATCCTCAATGTCTTCAATAGGTATGGATAAAAGCATGTTACCTTGCAGAGGTTCATTCAACTCAAAAGTCTTCATCTCTTCATTCGGATAGAATAAGTACAGAGTCTTCAACTCAAGTTCGACTCCTCTCTGATTTTCAAACACCAACAAAAGTTCTTTCTTATTGCTATCATAGCTACCAGAATACAGCCTGAACATGGCTCCGAAACATACCTCTTCAGGCGTCCCTTCAGTAGTAGCATTCAGCCTAGTTTGAATTAACTCCGCCCCCCAAAAAGAAAACATAGCACCCAGTGCCATGACCGTTCCTACTACCAATACTACTATCCTTGTCGGGCTCACCACTCCAGAACACCTACATTTATAAATATTACTATGTTTAAAGCAAAATAAATATTAAATTTATACGCATTCAATTTCTAATTATGAGATTCCCTATATGTTCGGTCTGTTTGAAGAGTAACCTCCTTTGTAACGCCTGTGCAGAAAAGGTTGGTGAGAATGAGATAAAGATCGACGAAATAAAAATGTACAGACGTTTGAACAAACTCCTGAAGAAGCAAAAGACTTTGAAGGACATTGAGATAAAGAGAGCAGTCGGCAGTGACATGCTCTTGATCATCACGAGGAAGAATGATGTAGCTAAACTGATAGGAAAGGAAGGTGGAATAGTAAAAAAACTTGCAAAAGAATTAGGTAGGGGGGTCAGGGTTGTCGAACAACCACCGCGACTAAAGGATTTTGTTAACAATATTTTTTTCACCGTTCCTATACTGGGAATTAACATAGTTTACAGACCAGAAGGCGAATTGTACAGGATCAGGATTCCAAAGACTGCGAGGACTAGATTGCCCATATCCTCTGACATCTTCATAAACATCTCGAAGTCGCTTTTTCACGTAGACACAGACGTAGTCTTTGAATAGATTTAATTCTCAAATCCTAGATTTTTATTGGTGATAGAGTGACAAGAATAGCCGTGATCGACAGAGAGTTGTGTAAACCCAAGAAGTGCAATTATCTTTGTATGCGCGTCTGCCCGAAGAACAGGTCTGGAGAAGATTGCATCACGATTGAAGAGACTACAAAATTCCCGGTTATTGATGAGAACATATGCATCGGTTGTGGCATATGCCCGCACAAATGTCCTTTCGGAGCAATAAAGATCGTTAACTTACCAGAACAATTAAAAGAAAAACCCATTCATAGGTTCGGAAAGAATAAATTCGTTCTATTCAGATTACCATATCCAATCCCTGGCGAAGTCGTCGGTTTAATAGGGTCTAATGGTCTTGGAAAAACTACGGCATTGATGCTTCTTTCCGGTCAAACTAAACCAAACCTCGGGAAGAGAAAAAAGTTGGATTTCTCAGAACTGATAACCCTGTTCAGAGGAACTGAGCTGCAGAACTATCTTGAAAAACTGATGAACAAAGAAATTAAAGTCTCTTACAAATTACAGAGAGTCGATAAAATTCCTGATACCTATTCTGGTAAAGTATCAAAACTCTTGAAGAGGACTGATAAGAGAGGAATATTGAACGAGTTGATTACAAGGTTTGGTATAGAAGAAATAATCGACCATGATGTCAAGAGCATATCTGGGGGAGAATTACAAAGGGTTGCCATTGCAGCGAGTTTAGCAAAGGATGCTGATATCTACTACTTCGATGAGCCGACGAGTTTCCTGGACGTCTTTCAAAGACTAGAGGTTTCAAAAACCATAAGAGAGTTTTGTCAGAATAAGTCTGTTATCGTTGCTGATCATGATCTCGCAACTCTGGATTTTCTTACCGATAGAATCCACATCTTCTATGGAGTGCCTTCTGTTTATGGAATTGTTTCAAACCCTTATTCTGTCCGATCTGGAATAAACACGTTCTTGGATGGATACATAAGGGATGATAACGTACGGATAAGACCTGAATCTATAATGTTTGGAATCAGTTATATTCAACCAACAAGAGGGATAGGGACGATAATACAGTTTGATAACATTAACAAAAAACTTGGACATTTCAGTTTGAATGTTAAAAAAGGAGAATTGTACGAAAAAGAAGTATTGGGGATTTTAGGCGCTAATGCCTTAGGAAAAACAACTTTTGCAAGAATACTAGCTGGAGAGATAAAACAAGACTCTGGTAAAGTATCTGGGAAAGTCAAGATATCTTACAAGTCCCAGTACCCAAGAACCGAATTCGACGGAACTGTCCGTGAATTATTGAAATCCATTACTAAAGAACTTTCGACTAGCAATTACAAAGCAGAGATATTGAAACCTTTAAATTTAGAAAAACTCCTTGAAAGAAAAGTCAAGAAACTTTCTGGCGGTGAATTACAAAGGGTTGCTGTTGCTGTGGCTTTAAGCAAAGAAGCGGATGTTTATCTCTTGGATGAGCCTTCAGCTTTTATGGATGTTGAGATGAGATTATCTTTGGCAAACATGATTCGAAAGATAGTGGAGAGAAAAGAATGTTCGGCCATGATTGTAGACCATGATTTACTGTTTCTCAGTCAAATTTCTGACAGGGGTATGGTTTTCTTAGGTAATCCAGGAAAGGAAGGACATGCCGAAGAACCTAGTAGCGTTGAGGATGCCTTCAACACGTTCTTGAGTAAAGTCGAAGTAACTTTCAGAAGAGACCCTCAGACAGGTCGTCCTAGAGCTAACAAGTTTGACTCTAAACTAGATAGAGAACAAAAAGAAAAAGGAAAATATTTTTTGACTTGAATTCATTTATTTAAATTCCACTCTGAATATTACTATAAGTGACTGTATGTTATCGATAATTCAGGCCATAATAGGGCTCCCTTTAGTTTTATTCATTCCTGGTTATGCACTGAGTTATGCAGTTTTTCCGAAGAAGAAGGATTTGGATTTGATGGAGAGAATAGCCCTCAGCTTTGGCCTGAGTTTTGCTTTGATACCTTTGGTAGTATTCTTCATGAACAAGTTCCTTAAAATCCCTATCACTGTCTACAGTAGTTTCTCGATAGTAATAGCTCTTGCCATAATAGGAGTCATAGTCTGGAAAAAAAGAAAATAATCCTGTGAAAGAAATGAACTTTAACTACAAAACTCTGTTAAAAATTTTGCTCGCTGTTTTCTTAATCGCTTTCATCTTATACAACCTGAAAATAGATGTTCTAATAGAAACGGTTCAGGAGGTCAATATACTTTGGATTTTATTGGGTGGTTTATTATTGTTCTCAGCTCATCTGATAATCGTTTCTAGGATTAAATACGTTTTAGGTAAATTCTATAAAATATCAACTAAGAAAGTTTTTTGGTCACACTTTTTTGGTTATCTCATCGGCCAAATCACTCCAGGCAAACTAGGTTATTTTTCCATGGCTTATGCGTTCAAAAAAGATAAGATACCTTACCCCCTCTCAACATCAGTTTTGTTATTGTGTCAACTAGTGTCTTTCACTATTCAAATGATCCTTGCTGGATTCTGTGTTATCTACTTGGCGAGTGCCGTGGAAACAACTGGTATCATATACATGCTGCTGATCTTGGGTTGGGTTCTGGATGTCATAGTCCTCACATTATTATTCTTGAAATATGGGACATGGAAGTTTACCGGTTTGATAAAGAGATTACCGAAAGGTATGAAACTTTTAAAATTTATTAACAGTTTAAGCAGAGATTTTTCTGATATCAAACGTTATGTTCCAGTTATTTTCATATTAACTTTTTTTAGTTGGATAGCAGGAGGGATAAGTTGGTGGGCTTACGGCATGGCTTTGGGTGTAGACTTGCCATTTTTCGTCTACATACTACTGAACCCATTGATATCTTCATTAACATTCATTCCGATCACACCCGGAGGAATCGGTATTGCTGAAGCAGGAAACGTCCTAATATTTTCTTATCTTGGTATAGGAGCAGAAAAGGGCTTCATTTTTATGGTACTGGACAGAGCCATCAACTTAATCATCAGCCTGTTAGGGTTAAAAGTTTTACTTTCTAAAAAGTTTTTAGTGTCTAAGAAATGATAATCAAACTATTATCCCCGGATGAAATGAGTAAATTGGTAAAAGATTTTCCTAATTTTTATCAGTCAGCAAACTGGATCAAAGCAATAGAACAATCTTACAATTTGAAACCGTATATCATAGCATTGATTGATAAGAAAAAAATTTTAAACACAGTATCTTTCTTTCTGATTGAGAGTAATTTTTTCGGTAAAAAGTTAGTTTCTGTGCCATATGGCGATTACGGGGGTTTCATTTCAGATGTAAAAATTGATTGGTTCATCAAGAAGTTGGAGGATTATGCTATAGAGAATGATGTCGATTATGTGGAGATCAGAGAAGCCAATCCCGAATTAGAAAAAGATTTAGAATTCTTTGAATCAAAGCTGATTTACTACAATTTTACTTTGGACTTGACCAGATCCTTGAACGATATCTGGAAATCTTTTGACAAGAAAGTGAGGAATAGCATAAGAAAGGCAGAGAAGTCCCATGTCAAAGTAGTTAAAGGAAGTAGAAAAGACTTAAAAGAATTTTACAGACTTTATGTAAATACTATGAAAAAATTAGGCAGCCCCCCACATTCTTTTAATTTTTTCGACAATGTTTTTAAGTTCTGTTCCAAGAACGTGAAATTACTCTTCGCCGAGCATGACAACAAAAAAATTGCTGCGAGTATTTTCTTTTTACGCAAGAAAAAAATCTATTATTGGAAGAATGTTTCTGATGAAAAATACCTTCATATGAGACCGAATGATTTGATTCTTTTCAGAATGATAGAGTGGGGTCAAAGGAAAAAAGCCGAAGCCTTAGATTTTGGCAGGGCTAGGATACATACTGGCGGGTTCTTGTTTAAAAAAAGATGGGGTGGAGCGATGAAAGGATTGAAATATTATTACAGATCCTACAAAGAACGTGAGATTCCAGATCCTGAAGAAGAAAAGTATAAGTTTTTAGGCAAACTTTGGAAATCCTTGCCAACATTCCTCATAAAAAGATTAGGGCCCAATATCAGGAAGAACTTTCCCTGAAGTTCTCAATGATCCTTTTCAGGCTTTCTTCGGTCGAGATTAATTTATCCATTCCGAGTTTTGTCTTCAATCTAGTTGAATCCATGAAGCAATAATTCTCATCCTCTGGTTTGAATTCATCTTCAGCATTATCCACAACCTTTACTTCAGAATTAGAATTGCTCAACCTCTTTATCATCTGACCTAACTCAAGGATAGTTATCGGTTCTTGATAAGATATGTGTATTATCTCGCATTTGGAGTTTAGGATTTCAATAAACCTTTTTATTGCTTCGTTAACATCGTTCACATCCACGTAGAGCATCGGTCTGTATCTTGTGCTCTTGAATGGTGTGATGTCTTTGTCGTTTAAAGCCTGATTTATGAAAATGTTTGCGGCAGTTTTCTCAGGCATACCTTTACCTAAGACTGTACTCAATCTTAATATCCCTGTTTTAACCCCATACATTTTACTGTAAGACCTGACCCACATCTCTTGCATGATTTTATTGATAACATAGAACTCAGCTCTTTCAGATACCCTTTCAGGATGATAACCATAATCCTCATCAATTTTGTTTTTCTCAAAAGGTGGTTCTCCATAAACATGCCATGTCCCAGTCAAGATGAGTTTAGAATCATTCTTTCTACAAACCTCGCAAATATTTCTTGTACCATTAACATTCACTTTGAAAGCAAGTTCTTTTATTTCATTTATTCTTGGTATCTGGATAATGTGGGAATCGATGACTACATCACAGTTCTTTAAAGAATTTTCCAACAGGTCATAATCTAGAACATCACATTTTTTGAAAGTTACGTTCTCAACACTAGTGGGATTAATATCAACAACTCGTACTGTATTTTCTTTTGAAAGGGATTTGGCTATGTTATTGCCAATGAAACCTGAACCACCAACTACTGCGATTTCCATGTAGGAATTTTTAGAAGATAGCTTTTTATATTATGCACTCTTCGACAACTTCAATGAAGAAATCTGGTCTGAGATGAAACCAAAGAAGAATATCAGGATACTGGTCGTGAGCAAGAATATGGCTGAATCGGGTACATCAGAATACATCATAATATAATAGACTAAATAACCCATTCCTAGAACAAAAAACAATAAACTGAAAGGTAAGAAAACTCTAAGAGGTGAGAATATGAGTGAAGTCTTCATCACTAAAACCAAAAAATTGATGAAATCTTTTACAGGGTTGATTTTACTCTTTCCACTTCTTTTCAAGACATTAACTGGAATGTACTTTATGCTGTAACCAGACTTTATGAATATCATCGTTATCGTTGAAGTAAAAGAAAACCTGTTTGGTAACGAATCCAAATATTCCATTAATATGTCTCTTTTCACGAGTCTAAACCCGCAGTTCAAATCCGGTATCTTAACTTCAGAAACATAGTTTGCAAATGCAGTAATAATTTTCTTTGCTATTGCCCTTGGTACAGATGAACGGAATTGTCTCGCACCCACAACCATGTCATAAGTTTTTCTGTGTCTTATTAACTTAGGTATATATTTCGGATCATGTTCACCATCACCGTCTATGAACAAAACATACTTGCCTTTACTTTCCCTTGCACCAGTTTTTAGTGATGCACCATATCCTTTGTTGTAGGGGTGACGAACAACTCTCACACCTTTAACTCTCTTAATCTTTTCATACGTCTTATCAGAAGAAGCATCGTCTACAGCTATGATTTCATGGCTAATCTTGACATTCTTTAACACATCTTTTAATTTTCCTAGAAAGCCCTGTATAGCCTTTTCTTCATTGTAAATCGGGACAACTATCGATAGTTCAACCATTTTTTCACTAATTAATTTCTCGAAATCAGTTATTTAAGTTTAGTATGGATATTGCTAATCATGAAAATAGTCTTTACTTTCGACGTTGAGTCGGATTTTAGTCTAGGAAAGAGTTTTAACAACATAAAAGACAGCCTCCCAAAGATAATCAAGGTTTTAAACGAGGAAAATATAAAAGCCACGTTTTTTGTTACTGGAAAGGTTCTTGAAAATTTTAAAGGAGAGATATTAGATTTGTTGGATGGACATGAAATAGCATCACACGGTTACAATCATAAGCGATTGGACAAGCTGAATCAATTGGAGCTTGAGAACGAGATAAGAAAATCTAAGATTATTTTTTCTGAATATGGCTTGGAACCAAAAGGTTTCAGGGCCCCAAAGTTATGCGTTAATAAAAAAATCATTGATACTGTTTCAAACTATTACCGTTACGACTCGAGTATAGTTCCATTTACCATACCGTTCAGATATTTCAATTTGTTTAAAAAAAGAACCCCGCACAAGATAAAAAAGGATTTGATAGAAATTCCTGTCGGAACGTTGAACTTCTTAAGGATACCAGCAAACTCCTCATGGATGTTCTTGGTAGGAAAGAAATACTTAGACTTTTTAGAATCGTTAGGCCATCCTGAGATTTTTGTCATTCTCTTCCACAGTTTTGATTTTGTAAATTATCAACCACCAAAAGCTTTGCCCTTGTACAAGAATAAGTTTTACTACTCGAAATGCGGAGAAGATAAAATCAATTTCCTTAAAGGATTGATCGAGTTTTTCAAGAACAGAGAATATGAATTCTCAACATGTGAAGGAATCTACAATTTTACCATGTCATCGCAGGCATAATTAACTTCATATATTTTTACTTTGTTCTGGTCATAAATTTTAACAAAACAATCTGACTCATCAAACTTATCTAAATCAGCATTTTTCATGTTACTGCCATACTCGTAATCAAACCTCGCGTTACGTTCAACACAAAACCAACCTTTGTCAACCATCCTTTCGCTCAAGAAGACATGAGTAACATTATACTTATCAATTAGTTTGAGTGATTCATCCAAATCAGGAGTGAAGTAGATTGTTAACTGATCGGTGTATATAGTGCCAACGGGTAAAGATGCCCTGAGTGTCCCACCATTAGCTACAGTTTTAGCAGTAACTCCTAATATCATCTCGTTAGCTTCATAATCGCTCAAGATGTTAACATCATCAGACAAATTATCATGCATCCAAACCGCGGCTTCATATTCTTCAGTAGAAATAAAACTAACCATCGCCCACTTCAACCAACCATATCCTGAACCATTGTAAAAAAGATTAGAGTTAAATGGTAATGGCATCAGTATCAGAACAAAAATTAAAAGAATCAGAATTATTGCATGGATGTATATTGGTTTTATTTTTTTTAAGTGATACAACAAACCAGTTGCTGAGAAAAAGAAGAACGCTGCTAATATAGATATGGGTTGACCCAAGAAGTCATAGTATCTGGTATTCAACGACGGACTGAAAACGTAGATTAAATCAGGGTTCGATTTGAAGAGGGTATCCTTAAACAAAAAATTTGCTATATCCCTATCAGCCAACCCGAACAGACAAGGTAAAGCCCAAGCAACCAACAGTATGTATTCAGTCTTTCTCTTGTAAGCAGCATAAGCTATACCTAGCATGCCTAATATAAATTGAGGAATGCCTACGTTCTTGAAGAAGGCTTCTATGGTGAGCAGCCCTTCTCTTGCATAGGCTTCTTTAACGACTATGTCGAAGATACCGCCTTGAGCCAACTTGATCCAGAACGGAAAAGATATTGTTAACCCAACCGCCAGAACGAACAAGATTTTTTTTATCTCTAGGAAACCTTTCCTTCTCTTAAAAACTAACAACAAGAACGAAAAGAATACTAGAGTGACTATCATCACAGCCGAAGAGAGATGATGAGCGAGTATCAACCCTGCTAAGAGTATGCCTGAAATGAATAAGTTTTTGTTTTTCCCTTCTTTCAAACCTTTGTACAGAAAGAGTAAAACCAGTGGCATGAGTAAATGTCCCATCAATTCTGAGCAAAAAGCAGCACTCCTGGATAGATAACGAATAGATGTTGCAGCAAAAACTGCAGCCAATAAACCTATTCTGTAATCATTCGTTAGTTTCTTCGCCAAAACATAAACGAAGATAGTCGTCAATGCCCCCAAACCAACAGCCACAAACTTACCGAGATAGACCAGTTCCACACCAGTAATATGAGTCATGACAGCAAAAAAGAGCATTAATCCAGGCGGATAGAGATAGTTTATGCCATTTCCGTAAGTGGGTTCTACATCAGGAATCATATGCCTCTCAGCAAAATACCTGGCCATGCCAAGGAACCACCAATCATCTGCCCAGTTAGTTAACAACCTGATGTCATATCTCAAGAAAGGTATATACCTAAGGATATAAGCGGAGATGAATATTCCGATCAATGAGATTAAAATAAAAATATTTTTTTTATCTATCTTTTTTTTCAATTTGCTTCCCTCTTTTGATGTATTTTAGGTAAACATAGATTAAAAATTTTTACTATTTTTAGAATGAGCGAAATGCTCAAAATCGAACCAAGTTAATTTTATAACGAGAAAATCTAAATAAATAGTATGAAGAACCTTATAATTCTTTCGACGATTTTTGTCGTAATCTTCACAAGTTTATTCACCCTAGCTAGTGCCCAAACCAGTTACGGTTATTATTGTGAGGGAGAGCATTTCTATAGTTGTTGTGATAAGGGAATAGGTTGTGATTGTACTCTCCCAGAGAAGTGTGTAGGTACAGCTTCTTGTCCAGGGAGTTGCAACTTTAAAGGATGCCCAGGTACTTGTAGTGAAGGAGCATTACCTAAATATTGGTGTGCCAATTATTATGCAAAAGCATGTTCTGAACCATGCCGAACTACCACAGGTTATTATAAACCTCCAGTTGATAGAGACTTGTCTTCAATAGCATGTTTATCGACTGCAACAAATTGTAATGTAGCATACTGGAACATAGGTGGAGAGGTTGCTGCCACAACCTGTTGTCAGGATGATGTTTCTGAATACAGAATTGTCTCTACTGGTATAAGCAATGATGGAACTGATGCTTGCTGTAATGCTAACAACAAATGTGTTTATGGTAACACTTGCTATTCTAATGGAGCAAATCATCCTACAAACAACTGTGTATACTGTAATGCAGGAGCTTGGGCAGCCAAAGCATCGGGAGCAGACTGTGGAGTATGTAAAACTTGTAACGGAGCAGGTGCATGTTCGGTCCAACCCGCAGATGATCCTGATTGTGGAACGATAGATTGTGATGGCAGGAATTACTATCATCAATCCGGTACTGAAAGCCCGACTGCCACTGAGACCTGTTACTACAGGGATTACGCTGACATCACGAGTAACAGATGTGAAGGACTTGGTGACTGTAAGGATGCAAACACTGGAGACTGTACTACTTACTCAGATTTACCTCAATACTCTTGTGGAACTTGTAAATACATATCAACATCAAGCTGTACTGGAGGTACTAGGGGGAGTTGTAGTAATTATGGAACCTCTTCACAATGCAATTCCGCTTTTGCTTGTTCTCCTGGATCTGGCAATAATAACTATGGTACTGGTGGGGATTACAGATGCCAAGGCTATTGTGATGGTGGAGGAAGTTGTGACTATGCCGGAAACTGTGAGGATTGTAACAGTTATGACTGTACAACTGGTTTAACTTGTACTCCTGTTGATGTAGACACAATTCGTGTAGACGGTGAGGATTATTCATGTTCAGGAGGCTCTTGTGTGACGGTTGGAACAATGACTTGCGCTGGTCCCTGGGATTGTACTACAGGAGATTGTTCTACTCGAGATTGTGTGGGTTTAACACACTATTGTTACATGTCAAATGGGGGAGTTTTGATTTTTGCACCTTTACCAGAATCAGTTGAAACAGCTTGTGCAGATGGTTATGATAACGATTGTAATGGATTAATAGACTGTGATGACACAGATTGTGCGGGTGATCCAGTCTGTGGTGTTGAAATCTGTGACAATGGTGTTAATGATGATGCCGATGGATTAATAGACTGTGCGGATCCAGATTGTCCTGAAGGAACTATTTGCGGTGCTTTCCGCGACTGTCCTAATGATTATTGTGACCCAGTCACAGGAGGTCTTGCTCACCTCTACCCCTCAGATGACTATGACAGGTGTGACGCTTCTGGTAATTGTAAGGTATGGGGGGACACAAACGATGATGGTATACCCTGTGATAAGGTTTCTTATTGTACTGATACTGAACCATATGAAGAGGATGGAGTAGATGGCTTTATGTGTGGAGCAACATGCGATGAGGATGGAGACTGTTCTGCAGGAGAAACTTGCGATCAATACTGTGATTGTGTATCTGAAGGAACTACTGTGCCGCCGCATGGATGTAATACTTGTCCTCCTAATCCTGATTGCTATTTACAAGATGATGTTGTGTATGATTTCCCAGGCGTTTACGATTATGAATATTATGAGTATGATACTGATAAAGTCCCGAGTATGGACTATGAACTGTTTGCCACTGGTAATCCTCCAGGAAATTATGAAGTCTGTGCTATTGACGAGGCGAACACTTGTCCTGATACGACTAATCCCAACTTTTGCGAGGATGCAGGCATCCCCTTTTCGATGGGAAACATGCAACCAGTAGATGATCCCTTCTGGTTATTAGTTCATAGAAAAGACGACAGTGGTGAGGCAGGTTACACGATAAAAGTTATGCGTGGTCCAATTCTTCCTAATCCTAACACCTGTGATGAGACGGATAATAGAAAATATGAACAAAGAGGAAAGGTGTATGGATATAAAGATTGGATTGAATACGAATATTGGGATACATGCATAGATGGCAGACGCCTGAGTGAAACTTATTGTGATGGCTCGACTCCAAAATCTGAAATTTACGATTGTAAGAACCTTGGCTCTAATTATCGTTGTTCTCTTGGTGAATGTAAAACTGGTGGTGGTGGAGGAGGCTGTCCAACTCTTTTTGTTTATGATGGGAAAGAATACAAAAAAGAAAGAATATCGAGCATTCACTCTCAAGAAGGAATTGATACTCTAGACGAGATTGAATTAACAGTTGAACCGGTTGTAGTAGATGGTTATTATCAACTATTGTTAAGGGAACAGTTCTTCCCAGGACATTCTCACGTAGATAACGTCAGATTGTTCGTGGATGGGGAAGAAGCGAAATTGATATCAGCATGGCATTCGAAGTATGGAGATGTTACTTCCATCCTAGCAAAGAGTGATGACGTGAGGACTGATACTAAGCTATGGGATGAGATAGAATTGAAGTTTGCTGCTACTAAAGCAGAATCCTTCTTGGTCAAAATAGAAGGATATAATCCAGTTACGTTCCCCAGAAAGGTTTTGTTAGATATCACTCCAGAGCAATTGAGTCTGGTTGTTATCATAGTTGTGTTATTGTTAATAGGAATAGCTCTGTGGTTACCAAAATTAATGAGGAAGAAGACTAAGAAAAAAAGGTAGAAAAATGCGAAAAAAACTTCTACCACTTCTCTTATCTTTCATCCTATTCACTTACTATTTGATTTTTTGTACTAGTGTGGTCTCATCCTCCCCTTGCAGTGTTTGTGGTGATACTGCTCTAGAATGTTACTTATCAATGGGATGGCAGGACGGTGTAGCCCAATCCGATGAAGAATGGTATT
>Ga0209635_10001634_pt1 | contig 16790 bp, 14 predicted proteins | sample DeeMarSWOR230_32_FD_187463 | JGI IMG/M metagenome (GOLD analysis project Ga0209635, IMG submission 187463) | Marine sediment microbial communities from White Oak River estuary, North Carolina - WOR-2-30_32 (SPAdes) (version 2) | ecosystem: Environmental > Aquatic > Marine > Intertidal zone >... | reverse complement strand
TCTCTAAATAGGCTGTTTTTTGTGACCCTCCCCAAGCCCTATTAATAGGGCTTTTCCCCTCCCTTATGCATAAGGGAGGGGATTAAGGGGTAGGTCAGATCTACTAGCTGAGAATGAAGCTTTTAAAATAAATCCCTCCTTCAAATGCTTTTGTTACTCTGTTTTGAGATACTCACTAGCTAAGTCAACCGGACACTCCTGCTTTTAAAGAGAGGGGGTTGGGGGGAGAGTTGGTGACGATGGTAAATATATTAAAATTCATATTTATGCAAAGGATTTTAGTTTTGATACAGCTCCTTTCCCCTCCCTCATGTATGTTTAGACTGGGGACATGGGTAACAGGTGCTCGGAAACATAGGTAACACATTTAGTTAAGTTATTGACTACCTGATTATTCCAGAATGGCTATGAGTTGTAATGAAATTTATCTAACCTTTTCTATATGTATACCCCTTCCCTTGCTCCCTTCCCCTGCCGGCAGGGGAAGGGATTGTCTGGCTGCCGTAAATGTAGTATTAACCAGGGTTAGGGTACATTTTAACTAAAAACAATATCTGCCCAGTCTGTCGTATCTCTAAAACATTTTTTTCTAATTCTGTAATCTACTGATCTATGTATGCTGTAGGAAAAGATGAATTGGTGAAGTGGAAGTAAAAAAACTGTAACCCATATTCCCGAACATGTGTAACCTATCTCCCTGATTTCTCAATACATGAGTAGTGTCTTGTCCGAAATAAATAGGTACCATTACTGAATCAGAAAATTGGGTTTCAGATTCAATATTACCTCCTTAAATTAACCAGGTTCAAATTGAATGAGAAAAATATATGTTGACTGGAAATGAAAGTGTCATAGATAATCAGATTCCCGATCAGCCAAGAGGTATCGGTCGACTCTTTAGACATACTGCCATTTATTCCATCAGTACTTCCGTCCAGCGTCTGCAGGGATTAATCATGACCCCAATATATACCAGCACAATTTATATTCCACAGTTAAGTGAGTATAGCAACTACGGTCTGGTTTATACCTTTATTGCCTTTATGAATTTTGTATATCTCTATGGTATGGATTCTTCCTTTATGAGATATTTTTTCATGGGGGAAAAGAATCGCAAAACCGTATTCTCCACAACTTTTTCTATTCTGTTGATATCTAATTTGATAACCACCTCACTTATCATTCTCTTTGCGGACCAGATTGCCCGTCATCTATTATTTAGTTCCCAGCTTTCGGATCTCATCCGGCTGGCTGGAATTATTTTGTTCCTGGATACTTTAGGTAACCTGCCTTTTCTTATTCTAAGGGTAGAAGAAAAACCAGTAAGATTCACTGTTTTCCGCATGATTCGCTTTACCCTGGAATTACTCCTGAACATTTTATTTGTGGTTATACTCAGGAAAGGTGTATTTGGTATTTTATATGCCAATATTCTTGCTTCCTTCATCAATTTTCTGATTATGATTCCCATTGCCTTAAGGTATCTTTCTCCAGCATTTGATGGTTCGTTATTGAAAGAAATGGTTCGTTTTGGTTTGCCTTTCTTACCGAATGGCATTGCCTTCATGACTATTGAAATGGTAGACCGGTTTCTGGTAACCAAATATCTTGGGAAAGACGTGTTGGCCTTTTATCATGCAAATTATAAATTTGCGGCAGTCCTTCTGTTAATTATTGTCGGTTTTCGTAATGCCTGGCAGCCGTTTTTTCTGAAGATTGCCAGGAAATCTGACGCACCGGCTACTTATTCACAGGTATTGAATTATTATATCCTGACTGGGGCGATAATTGCCGTCTTCATTACTTTCTTCATGCGGGACTTTTTAACTCATAAATACTTTGACACATTTTATTTATTGGGAATAAAATATTGGCCAGGTATTGACATTATTCCCTGGATCGTTCTTTCCTATTTTTTCTACGGAATATATACAGTTTTTACTCCAGCGTTCTATATCACCAAAAAAAGCCAATATATGGTTCTGTTTACCGGATCAGGTGCTTTTATTAATATATTATTGAATATCATTTTACTTCCCCAAATTGGCATTTGGGGAGCAGTAGTTGCCACAGTTGCGGCCTATTTTGTACTGATGCTTTCCATTTATATCATCGCCCAGAAACTGTATCCGATACCACTACAATATTCCAGAATAGTGATATCAATATTCTTCATTGGATTGGCTTATATAATTTATTATTTTACTGATTTTAGTATTATTATTCGGGTATTATTATATCTGATTTTCGTCTTTTTATTATGGAAATTTTCTCTCTCATCAAAAGAGAGAAATAACATTACAATTTCTTTATTGAAGGTGTTTAGGAGAAAAAAGAAGTAAAATGGGTAAAACGAAGCTCTCTTTGGCCATGTTATGGCATCAACATCAACCTTACTATAAAAATAGCCAGGGGATTTTCCAGATGCCCTGGGTTCGCTTTCACGGGACAAAGGATTATCTGGACCTCTTACTGGTATTGAAGGAATTTCCAACAATTAAACAGAATTACAACTTAGTTCCTTCATTAATTGAACAAATACAGGATTATGTCAATAATGGGGCCAGGGATTCGATATGGGAGTTAACTGAGAAAGCGGCAGTTGAATTGGATGATGATGAAAAGATAAAAATACTGGATCATTTTTTTCTGGCGAATATCAATACCATGATTAAACCGTATGGTCGTTATTATGAATTATATTTAAAATATAAGCGATACATACAGAGTGATTCACCAGAAAAAAATTTAACAATTTTATCATCCGACGATTATCGTGATTTACAGGTCTGGTATAATTTAAGTTGGATTGGAATGGAGTCCCGCAAACAACCGGAGATTGACAAACTTTTTAAGAAGGGAAAGAACTTCACTGAGTCTGATAAAAAGATCTTGCTTAAAGAATCCGAGAATATTTTATCCAGAATTATTCCAACTTTTAAAGAACTTTGGTCAAGTAAACAGGTGGAGCTAAGTACTTCTCCCTTCTACCATCCGATTCTTCCACTGGTTTGTAATACAGAAATTGGTAGAGAATCCGCTGCTTACATAACTCTGCCCAATCAACCTTTTGCCTACCCGGATGATGCAGAAGCCCAGGTTGAAAGAGGATTACGGTATTTTGAAGATATATTTGGTCGAAAACCGGCAGGTATGTGGCCATCTGAGGGTAGTGTAAGCTTTGAAGCACTGGACATTATTTCACGTCATGGTATTTCCTGGGTAGCTACCGATGAGAACATTCTGGCAAACACTTTGGGAGATGATTTTTCACATACCAAAATCTACCAACCTTATCTTTTAAATATGGGAAATAATTCCATCCATATTTTCTTTCGGGATCACTATTTATCTGATGCCATAGGTTTTGTCTACAGTAACTGGACGGTTGACCAGGCTGTGGAGGATTTGATGGGACGATTGTATGCGATATACAAATTATTGATAGAAAAGCATGATGATCAATCCTTACATCAACATGTGGTCTCGATTATTTTAGATGGGGAAAATTGCTGGGAATATTATGAAGGAGACGGAAAACCTTTTTTAAGAAAGCTATATCAAGCAATCGCAGAAAGTGATTTTATTGAAAGTGTCACCCTGAGTGAGGCATTATCTAGGGTCAAGAAACCTGAGCAGCTCACCAAAATATTTCCGGGATCCTGGATCAACGGTAATTTTAATATATGGATCGGTTCGGAGGAAGATAATAAATCCTGGGAGATTTTGGCACAAACCAGGCAGTTTCTCGAAGCAAAGGAGCGGGAAGGTATTTATCCCGAACAAGCCTTACAGCAGGCCTGGGAAAGGATCTACATCGCGGAAGGTTCTGATTGGAACTGGTGGTATGGTGATGAACATTCGTCCGGGAATGATCTGGAATTTGATTCACTCTACCGGGAGCACCTCATGGAAGTTTATCGCTTGCTTGATTCAGAAATTCCTTCCACTCTATATCAGACCATTAAACGTGTCCGTTACGATAAATTCGTGAGTACTACGCCCAAGAATTTTATTTATCCTACCATCGATGGTAAATCAAGCTATTTTTATGAGTGGGTAGGAGCTGCCATATATGATGTTGGAAAAATTAGCCAAACCTCCATGCATCAGGTAACCCGGATCATGGATCAATTATTTGTGGGTTTTGATCACAAAAATTTGTATTTGCGGTTGGATTTTCTAACCAAACCAGATCCTTTACTTGATTTTATTATCAGTATAAAACGACCGAAACCGATAACGGTGGTAATATCTCCCTTAAGAGGTGTGGTTGAGTTATATCAATTTTCCGGAGAACTACAGAAAAAAAGCAGCATCGATCCCATATTTAAGTTAGATAAAATATTAGAATTTGCCATTAGTTTCCATGATCTTAACGTGCACGTCGGCGATATAATCGGTTTTCAGGTATACCTGAAATTAAATGGAAAACCTTTAGAAGAATTTCCCAGGATGAATCTGGTTGAAATAGAAGTCCCGACAGAAGAATTTGAAATGAAAGAATGGTCGGTGTAATCATGTTTCCTGATTTGTCCTGGTCTCCTGAACTTGCCCAGCGGTTCGATTCACTGTTTCAGTTGATGTCCCGCAAATACAATCTTAAACAAATCCAGTTGGAAATAATGTCAAGAAAATTTTCCATACTGACTGTTGAAAGTGTTGATGACCTCCTCAATCAAATGATAAATATGAATCCTGAAGCAGAAGAAGTGAAGGATGAAAGACTACCATATTGGCCGGAAATTTGGCCATCTTCTCTGGCTTTAATAGAATTTATAGAAAAACAGCACCCAATTGAGTCTGGATTAAAAGTGATTGAGCTTGGCTGTGGTATTGGTTTAGTAGGAATGGTGGCAGAATTTTACGGTGCTGAAGTGCTTCTCACAGATTATCAGCCGGATGCTTTGCTCTTTGCTGAAATGAACTGGTTGTTAAACCTCGGAAAACTTCCTGCTACATTACTGATGGACTGGAGAGATTCCAATTTTTCTGAACAATATGATCTTATACTTGCTTCAGATATTATTTATGAAAAAAGATTTTTCTGGGCTATCATTGAGCTTTTTAAAAAAATAGTCGGGGAGAACAGCCACATTCTATTGAGTGAACCAAACCGTAAAATTGCAGAAATTTTTTTTGATATGCTTTCATCAGAAAATTTTAGTTTTAAGAAATATCCAGTGATATCAGATTTTGGTAACATTTCCAGTCAGATTACTGTTTATGATATTTCTAAAAATAAATAATTTAATTTATCATCTCCCTATTGGTAAAGCTGAGAAGGGTGGAGGTTAATTATTGACATGAGGAAACAGATATATATTAAATATCTAATTTCGCTCGTCCTATCTTTTAATATTTTATGGCAATGCGCCGGCAGTAAGGCAACCAAAACACCTTATGAGACAGGAAGGTTTGAAAGCCGCAACATTCTTATTGACTCGACTTTAGCAGATGACCCTGAAATAGAATCTTTAATATCGCCCTATCGGACAGAGTTGAATGAAAAAATGAATGTGGTGATTGGCCATGCCGGAATGCAACTGGATAAAGGTAATCCGGAAGCTCCTTTAAATAATTTTATTGCAGATCTCATGCTCAAGCGGGCCAATCGAGAATTCGATAAAGAGGTGCATGTTGCCATCACCAATGAAGGGGGACTTCGAACAAGTATTCCAAAAGGACCGATTACTATTCGAAATATTTATGAAGTGATGCCTTTTGATAATGAGCTGGTAGTGTTGGAGATGACCGGGACTCAATTGATAACCCTTGCCGAAGAAATCGGGGAAGAGCATGGTGAACCGGTTTCCGGGATGCGCCTGGAGTTTCTGGATAACAAATTATTTCAGATTTCGGTACAGAATTCACTGGTTGACAAAGAGAAAATATATTATGTAACAACAACAGACTATCTTTCTACACCGGGCCGCAGGAGTTTAAAAACCCTTAGCGAAGCTCACAGGACATTTTTAGGTATCACCCTGAGAGATGCCATCATCGATGAGATTAAAGAATTGGATTCCGAGAACCAGAAAGTAATGGCCAGGGTTGATGGAAGAATAATTTTTAATCGATCGGTAAATGATTAATTTTTTATTGAATTATCACGCGATTTATAACTGTAGATAAGACAAGTTTTTTTAAATTCTTTTTGTTTACATTATCCGAACCGACCGGAGGATAGGTATTTTTAAATAATGACTGGCCTCTGGTGTAATAAGTTCTTCAAATCTATATGTTTTTAAAAATTAAGGGATTGCTGAAAATGAAGAGAAGAGATTTTATAAAAACTGCTCTCATAGCTGGAGCTTCACTGCAATTTTCAACTGTTTGGACGAAAAAACTGCCTGCACAGGATAATTTGATAAAGATTACTATTCTCCAAACCAATGATACTCACTCCCGGATTGATCCATTTCCCATGGATGGTAGCAGGAATCAGGGATGCGGAGGTATTGCCAGACGTGCCACTCTGGTGAAGAAAGTGCGTGAGCTAAATCCTCATACTCTCTTGCTTGATGCCGGCGATGTATTCCAGGGAACGCCCTATTTTAATTTCTATAAAGGGAAGATAGAATATCTAACAATGAGTAAATGCGATTACGATGCCAGTACCCTGGGAAATCATGAGTTTGACCTTGGCGTTGAACCACTGGTTACCGCTCTTAACTACGCTAGTTTCCCTATCATCAACTGCAATTACGATTTTGGAAATACAACACTTGATCCTATCGTGAAAACTTCCATTACCAAACAATTGAGCTCAATAAAAATAGGAATTACCGGAGTGGGTATCGATTTTATCGATCTGGTTACTCCGAACAATCATAAAGGGATTGTATATGGCTGCCCGGTGGAATCCCTGAAAAAAGAAATCAACCATCTTAGAAACAATCTGGGTTGTGACTTTATTGTGGTATTATCTCATTTAGGCTATAAATATAAAGATGGTACCGTTTCTGATCAGGTCATTGCCAGAGAGGTCGATGGTATAGATTGGATTATTGGTGGTCACACCCATACTTTCATGAAGCAACCAGAACTGATTATCTCAGAGGGGGGATATGAGACCCGAATTCTCCAGGTGGGTTTTGCCGGAATTTTGCTGGGAAAATCGGATTTCTATTTTGAGGGAAAAAAACTGGTGCATACGGAGACATCTCTGATGGAAATTAATTCTGAGGTGGAGGAATCAATCGCTATATTCGATGCATTAACATAAAATTTAAATCATATTAATAAAGATAGCGGATCGTCTGGTTTTTTTACTCGATTAATATACCTCAAAAAACATCTTGTTATATTTCTGAATGTCCTGTTTAATCAATTTGACCAGGTTATGCTTCAGGGAATTTTCTGCCATTAAAAGTGCATTTTTTATAGCTTTGGCTTTAGATCTGCCATGGGATTTGATAACCAGTTTCTGGAATCCCAGGATTGGTGCACCGCCATATTCGGAATAATCAACTCTCTTCTTGATCTTCTTTAACATGGGTGCCAGTAAAGTAATGCCTAATTTGGCGATGATACTCTTTTTCCATATTCTCTTTCCGGTTTCAATACCTAATTCAGCAGCTCCTTCCAGAGCCTTCAGTACAATATTACCTATCAGCCCTTCGCTTATGATAACATCTGCGATGCCACGCATAATATCTTTGCCTTCCACATTACCAATGAAATTGGCGTTTTCCAGTTTTTTCAGTAGAGAATAAGTTTCGATCAGGGTGTCATGTCCTTTGGTTTCCTCTTCACCGATATTTAAGAGTGCCAGCCGGGGTTTTTCCATCTCCAGTACTTCATTGGCATAATGGATACCCATAATGGCAAACTGTACCAGCTGAGAAGGATTGCAGTGCAAGGTTGCGCCAACATCCAGCATAATGGTCTTCCCTGGATCGCTGTGTTTGGTCTTCATGGCAGGAAAGATCGCAGCCAACGCTCCCTTTTCTACACCATCAATCTTAGGGAGATATTTGGCACAGGACATGATGGTCGCTCCGGTATTTCCCGCACTGACCAGAGCATCTCCTTCACCTGCCGCCAGGAGTGAGCAGGCGATATTGATCGATGCATCTGGCTTCTCCTCTACCGCAATCTTGGCAGCATCCTTCATCGAAATGACATCAGAGGCATGATAAATTTCGAAATTCAATCCCGCTATATCAAATTCCTGTAAATTTTTCTGTATTTCCTCATCATTACCTACTAATAGTATCTGGAGACTGGGACTCTCCTTACAGGCCAGTACGGCACCTTTAATAATCTCATGTGGCGCATTGTCGCCTCCCATTGCATCTAATATCAGCCGATTTCTTTTCATCTTCCCTTTCCTTGAGTATTTAATTCTGAATATAAATCCCTTCATCCAAAAATACAAGCAACATATCTCGATTGTTTAATATGCGATTGGATTTGCTTTGGTAAATATAATTAAACCTAGAATTTTTACAGCACTCCTGTTCAAAAAATAATCCTGAAATTATCATTGAATTTCCTCTCAAGATTAGAAGTTAATTTCAACTCCTAGCATGGTTTGCCACCCTTTGGCAACCAGATTACCTAAAACCAGATTTTCCCTGAAATAACCCATTTTGACATATATGATGCGATTCCTCCTTATTAAGTATTCCAGTTTAAGATCCAGCCGGTTTTCGTTATCAAAAGGAATATAAATGACGGGTGAATCTGATGGATCTGGAAAAGTAAATTTATTCCAGTAGTAATCTATTAAAAATAAGAAAGTCCATCTCTTATGAAATAATTTACTCATTATAAAGCGAATATAATGTTCATGCGATGGATCAGTTGTCACGGTTGATTTATGAATTAAAAAGAGATATCTCAAAGCAAAAAATAGGCGTTTTTGGTATTGCAGGTAAAAACTGGGGCCGTATCGCTGGCCTTCATTAACGGGATTTTCCCCCAGAAATGTCTGCATTTTTTTCTCTTCAACCTTGAAATTTTCAAAATAGAAACCAATTCCGCTATGAAAATTACGCATGACTGTTTTGATTATATCAAATCTACCCACATAGGCATCTAAACTTTGATCATAAAAATCTATAAAATCTCTGGAGTAATAAGCCGGTTGAAAAGTCAGCATCAGGTTTTGCTGAACTAAAATATTGAAAATTGCCTGCAGATTAAAAAGATCCAGGGTGAGTTTCTCATTATTCAAATTGTAGAGGTACTTACGGGAATCCAGGTTAACACCCCAGTTCCATTGCTGGTAATATCTGAGGTATTGGCCATTCGCTAAAAATTTCAGCATTGATTGAATATTATTGTTACCATAAACTTCGGGATTGAATTGAAGAGAAATAAACCAGGTATCATGTTTGTTTATGGTTTGATATTTAAAAAATGCATCAAATCTTGTTAATAAATGCAGACTTGATTTAATATTTGATCCGCTTGTTCTGAAAGTCCCTATTTCGCCTGAAAATCGCCATTTTGCATCGGCATACGCCATTTGTGGTATGAACAGGATATAAGCAAAAGTAAGTAAAACAAGGGTACATTTCATTAATCACAATTTATTAAAAATATAAGTTCATGTGTTAAAGGAAATGCAGTTTCTTGGAATGTAGATTTTTTGGTAACGTAGTCTATTTAGAGAATATATAATTTTGTTAATGATCCTCTCCGATTTTTGATTCGATAAGTTGGAGGTAATCTCTCAGCAAATTCTCCGCATTATCCAATAATTTGATATACTCTTCAGTAGAGGAGCTTAATTGTTGAGACTTTTGCAGTAAATCCTGATATTCTTTGATGTAGTATTGATGGGGTCTACCTAATTGAGCTAATATATCCACCAAAGAATTGGCCTGTACCTGGATAGCATTATATTGTATGCCGTTATTTTCTGTGCTTTTTCCGGTACCAAAAGTGGCTCTATTATCGGCAGGTAGCTGGGTATAAAATGGTGAAGATCTGTTTACGTCAATATCTTCCAGAAAACGCTGGGTTCGTTGCTGCAGAGTATACATATCATTCATTTCAGATTTCATCATCACCACAGATGCCAGCAGATTTGCCGTCTCAGCTTTTGCTGAGGATAAATATTCGACTAGTATCTGGTATTCGATCGAGTCGCTAACCTGATCAAGCTCAATCTTATTTACTTTCTGGGGATTGAAGTTAATATTTTGGAAGGGGAGAAGAATGGTGAGACGTTTTTCTGTTATTTGCTTTATCTGTTCTTCGATTTTCTCTTTCTCCCTGGATTGGGTTTGATTTTGAGCGACTCTTTTTAAGGAATCAATTTTTACTTTATAGATAAGATCAAGCTCTTCATTTACCGAACGTATATCTTCCTGGAGCGATTCTATAATCGCTTCTTGAGTATTTATTTTATCAGTAATCTGTCTTATTTCTTCATACCATTGAGCCAGCTGTTTTTGGTTTTGCTTTTTTACCTCATTCTGGGATTCTATTTTTTTGGAACAGGCAGTTAATTCTTCCTGGCTATTCGCGAGTTGCTGCCGGGCAATAAGTAATTCAGATAATTTATTGTGGAGTTGTTTTTCCAATTCTAATTGATTGGCAGAGAATAAAATTGTAAACAATGATAAGATAAAAAAGAATATAAGTTTTATCATTTTACTAATCCAAATTTTTCCATTTTGTAATAAAGGGTACTGGTGCGAATTCCTAACAATTTTGCAGCCCTGTTCTTTATACCGCCTGCCTTTTTTAACGCTTCTATAATCAGATTTTTTTCATAGTTATAGAGGGCAGTATCAAGTTTTGTATTATTAATATAACCGGCTTGAGTTGTATGTTTTCCAAGTTGCTGGGCAATAAGTTGTGGGCTAATTATTTCATCTGGAGATATCACAAGAAGTCTTTCAATAACATTTTCTAGTTCCCTGATATTACCGGGCCAGTCATACTCTTTAAAAAGGTGGATTTCGTCTGGAGAAATCTGTCTTTTTAAATTGGATTTCGATTGTAATATTTTTTTCATAAAGTGATCCACCAGCAGGGGGATGTCTGTTTTTCGTTCTCGTAACGCCGGTAATTTTATTGGTATTACGCTGAGGCGATAAAACAAGTCTTCCCGGAATTGTCCTTTAGAAATAAGTTCTGATAGGTTTCTGTTGGTAGCCGATATAATTCGCACATCCACCTGCAGTGTCGTTTCACCCCCCACCCGTTCAAACTCTTTTTCCTGTAAAACCCGCAATAGTTTGATCTGCATATTAGGTGAAATGTCTCCTATTTCATCTAAAAAGAGTGTTCCGCCATCGGCAAGTTCGAAGCGGCCTCTTTTCTGGCGAATGGCGCCGGTAAAAGCACCTTTCTCGTGGCCGAATAACTCACTTTCTAAAAGATTTTCGTTCAAAACCCCGCAGTTCATTTTAATAAATGGTTTGTCGAACCTTTGGCTTTTTTTATGGATGGCCCGGGCGATCAGTTCTTTACCGGTACCACTTTCTCCTTCAATTAATACAGTACTATCCTGCTGTGATACCCGATTGATAAGCGCGAATAGTTTCTGCATCACTTGAGATTGCCCGATGATCTCTTCATATTGATAATCATATTCATTCTGTAATATCTGATGTTCTGCCTGCAATCTCTCGAGGGACTCTTTTTGCAGGATTTTTTCCTGCATTTTTCTCACCCGTATACGCAGTTCCTCCGGTGAAAACGGCTTTGTCAAAAAGTCACACGCCCCTTCCTGCATGGCCTTGACTGCAGTATCCACCGTTCCATAGGCCGAGATCAGCAAAACTTCCGTTCCCGGGAAATCAGACTTAACCGATTTCAGCAACTCAAGACCATCCATTGGTTCCATCTTCAAATCGGTGATGACAATATTTGCCGGATTTCCACTTAAGAAAGTTAGGGCAGCGGGACCGTTATCGAAATCGAAAACGGTATACCCCTCCCGACTCAGACTTTCCACAATTCCCAGACGCATGGTTTTATTGTCTTCCACAACCAAAATTTTCAGATCAACTTTCATGATAAATTAGTTAAAAAAACTTTTAAAATATTATGCTTATCCTAGCTTAATTGAAATCGTATCATACATAATATTCTGACCAACAAATAATGGTTGAGCTCAGCGGACGCAAACAAAACGGCGATGCGTTTCGCTTCTCCAACACCTGTGCCCGAATTAACATGCATGAGCTGCAAAAGGAACGCGTTTGTGTTACGTTGCAGCGAGATGTTATGCTTTTATTTTACTTAAGACATAAACTTTATCATTCCAATTATCTAAAATGTAGATTTTCTTTTTGTTGCTAATTTCTAAATCTATTGGTAAAACATTTTCATTAATATTTTTCCCCAAATTGTAATCCTTTAATAGATTACCCGATGAATCATATATCTCCAGACTTTTGCAAGAAAAAGTTGTTAAATATATAATGTTTTTTTCATCTAATTGAATAGCAGGTTGACTCATTGCTGCATGTAGAATTGGAATTTGATTTACGGAATTAAATCTAAATAATTGATTTCCTTCAGAATCCATTTTAGCTATATAATTAGTAGCTAAAGAGTCACCTGTAGTTTGGCCAACAAACCAAATATTATTATTACTATTTATAGCTAAATCTGAAATCAAATTTGCAGGAAAAGTATTATCTAAGACTTTCGGTAATGATATCTCTGTTAGTTGCCAAGTGGATTTAGATATTTTAAAAAGTGAAAAGCTATTAGTTACATAGAATAAATTATCTTTAAAGATTAATACCTCTGGATTAAAGTCAAGAATAATATTTGAAAAATCCAATTCATTTAGAAATTCGCCATTATGGTCATGTATCATAATGCAAAATCCATCGTATGATTCCCAATATTCAGTATTTTCATCTTTCTTGTATGGTATAGTTAAAACACATAAATTGTGTTCATTGTCAAGAGTAATATCAATGGGTGAATATCTCGGATACAATCCTTTTGAATAGTTATAAAAGTCTACAGTTGTGGCTAATAAATTGCCATCAAAATTAAACTTTTGAATTACTAGATTATCATTTGTTGAATGAATTTGGCCACTTAAAATATAAATTAATTGTTTTTCATCATCTATACAAAGAGATTGTGGTTTATCGAGCGTATTAAACTGAAAAGTTAATTCATAAGAATAAGAATTTTCATCACTTTTTATTGGATTACTATCTTTTGAACAACCCAAAATAATTAGAAGAAAAAGGACAAATAATATACTTATCGCTTTCATTTTAATTTCCTTCAATTATTTTTTAAAGTATAACAGACTGGGCGTAACCAGCGCCCTCAAATTATCACTTGTTTATTGCTTACCTATTATGGGCGTCTGATTCACGCTCATGTTATGTGTATTTTGTTAAAGCGTGCTATTAATCACTTAAAAAATACTATATTGCCTATTATTTTTACTAATTGTTGTCGAGCATTTTTTATTCATTATAATATTTATATATGCTCACACAATATGGTATTTCATCATCTGGTGTCGAAATATTAACTACTCTGTTAATCGTAGTACTTACAGAATCAGTTGTCATTAATATTTCCGATTGTGCTGGAAGGGTTTCTATACAGGCATAACATATCAATTCAGCACTTATCTTATCACACTGTATATTCAAGCGATCAATTAATAAATCTAGATTTTCTTTGTGACCAATAGGATCACTAACTGTGATTACAGGTTCTAAATCTGTAACTAATTTATTAATCTCTGACTTCACAATGTCTGAGTCCATATTGATTATTCCAACTTTTAGATTATCACAATCTAGATTCTCCCAATCATTACTTAAAGTATCAAATGCTTTATTGCAAGAAGAAATACAAACAATAAAAAATAGAATGAATGTATAATTTTTTATTGTCATAGAATTATTATTTATAATCATAAGATGTTCCTTTTATGCAATAGCTGCTCTTCGAAATTACATTCTGTTCTATTCTTGATCCTACTTTATTTATGAACATAATATGATATTAATTGAAAAAATATATACAACCAAATCCTACAAGTCGGATTAAGACCTGCAATTAATACTTATATGGTTCATATTTCAAATATCACTAAGCCAATAACTTTCTTTTAATACAACACTCTCATTTGAATCGATAATTAAACTCTTTCCCTCATACTTATTAAGGAAATTTTTAACATTCCAGATATATTTATTTAAGTCGCCGTAAAAATAGTAAAATCTAATTTTCCAAGGACTAATACCTGATTCTAAGCCATAGCTCTGGGCTGTTTTTACAGCCAAAGTGTCTGTAACATTAAAAGGCATTCCCAGGAGTGGATGAGAAAATACATCTACAACTCCTTCATTTCTCACAATATTTCCCAAGGAATCCTGATAAGTAGCCACAATGTGATATGTTGAAAAATCCTGTATTTTTATATTATAGAAAAATGAGATACAATATTTATCATTTTTTAAGTAACTCTGTGCTTCATAGGGAATAGTCTCAGCAGATCGCAGCTCTAAATGTTTTTTAAAATAAGATTCTCCAAAGCTATGGATTAAATATTCTTTGGATTTATCTATGATCCAACTGGGGGCAGCTGCCCACCCGCTTGAACTGGGCATTTTATTAATATAATAAATGTTGCATGGTTGACCTTCAATAATTTTTGTTTTGTACTCCCAATAGTTCATCGACTCACCCTTATCAGGTGGCAAGATCTCGCTTTGAATGGGATTTTTATCAATCTCACAGCTCATAATGAATGATGACACAATTATTGACATTAAATAAAAATTAATTTTCATGATATGCTCACAAGATTGTCTTATTTATGGTATAACCTCTCTTTTTCGGTATTCATTAGAAATTATATATTGGTAACGGTTCAAATGGTTCAGTGGCCCCCGGTACATATATCCTGAGAAGTAATGGGCCATTCTGGTTAAAATTCATTTGATAGTTTAATTTTAAAGGAGTTAGATCAAAAGTTAAATCCTTGATGATTAATGCCTCACAGGCATCCCCATTGGCATCATGTGACAGAAATATCTCTGCCTGAGGCGGATAGGTCTTGATGATTCCCTTCCAACCATAGAGTTTGAAGTAATGTTTTTCACATCCTCCGGCATAATCAACTCTTAATTTCAGTTTATTCTCCTCAATCTCTGCGCTCCTGATATAAGTGGGATCAGGATCTATTGAAATTTGATCTAGATCTTCGAAAAGAATTATCCAGCTGTGGGAGATGACGTTGTGATGATCCGGAAAAAGAATATCACGCCAATCACAATTGAGTATCAAAATAAGTGATAGACATAGTATGGTTAAAAATATTTTTCTCATCTATGTTTTCCTTCTTTCAATTTTATAAATATTAATGATCTTACAATACCTCTTCGAACAAAATCGGGCATAGATGCTAAACGAGGTTAAAAACCCAAATGTTTTCTTTTTCATACTTGTTTAGTCTTCCTTTAATATTCTCCCCCCTCATGCCTTAGAAAAGAACAGAAAAAAGGGGGCTTACTATTCTTATACCATCTCCAGTTTTTAATCAGATTGATTAACTTTAATTTCTATATAAAAGGTACATCCTTTTTCCCTGTTATTCTCTGCATAGATATCTGCCCCGTTCTCATTACATAATTTTTTACAGATTGCCAACCCTAATCCAATACCATTATCCTTCGTGCTGAAGAATGGATTGAAAATTTTTACCAGATGATCTGCTGTAATCCCTGGTCCTTCATCAGAAATGCCCATCAATATATTTGTTTCTTTCCTCTGGGTACTTATGAATATTCTACTCCCTGCTGGAGAAACATCGATACTATTTGTGATTAGATTCATCAATATCTGTCGAAAATGATTTTCATCGAACCAAATTTTTAGATTGATATCAGAATATACAAGATTCAACTGTTTTTCTTGAAGTCTATAGTGTAAAAGATCTTCCATCTCATTAAGTGATTCTTTTATATCCACCCATTTTGGCACAGGTTGTACCGGGCGACTGTAATTTAAATATTCTGTTACCAGTATTTTTAGTTTGTGAATTTCCTCCAGAATTTTGCCGGCATAGTCTGCGTCCAATTGCTGTTTTTGCAGATCTTCTTTTACCAATCCGGCCATGAGTTCTATACTGCCCAGGGGATTCCGGATCTCGTGAGCAATTTGGGCCAGAATTTCCTCTTTTTCGCTATTATGTTTTTGCAGAGCGATTCTCATTCGTTCCATGGAACTGCTCAATATTCGTAATTCTCCCTGAATATTATCTGGTACAGGATACTGAAAATTTCCTTTTCCTAATTCCTCACTGCATTTTACCAGGTTTTCGATTGGTCTGGAGATAGCTCTGGCCAGGAACCAGCCTGCTAGCAAGGTGACAATTACTGCTCCTGCTCCAATCAACCAGAATATGAATGCAAGCACGTCAACTCTAGCCAGTCTAGAAGCACTCTCCCGGATTCCCAGATAATGATCTTCATCAATTCGGTAAAATCCCCATAAGAACCATTCGCCAGCTTGACTTTTAAAGGGTTCAGAAGTAACAGTTTGCCCGGGATGCAGCTTGAATATTTCATTACGATTTAAAATTAAAGCAGGTAATGGATCCATTTGCCCTAAATTTTTTGATGTCTTATACATAATATTTAAGTCATGCCCGAATAAAAAAATCTCATCAAGTTTAATTCCTCTGATTTGTTTTATCAATTCACCTTGATAATACATTTGAGCTGTGGTGGTATCTGATTCTGGAATCAAATATTCCAGATATTTCAAATTCAACTGAGAAGCGATATGACGCGTACTGAGATTTACCTGTGACGCTAACTGATTTAAGT
>Ga0209635_10001633_pt1 | contig 16793 bp, 13 predicted proteins | sample DeeMarSWOR230_32_FD_187463 | JGI IMG/M metagenome (GOLD analysis project Ga0209635, IMG submission 187463) | Marine sediment microbial communities from White Oak River estuary, North Carolina - WOR-2-30_32 (SPAdes) (version 2) | ecosystem: Environmental > Aquatic > Marine > Intertidal zone >... | reverse complement strand
CTGCACCCACGTGATGCCGCCAAGATAGGCTTTCTTTTCTTGCATCAGGGACAATGGGGAGGTCGACAGGTCGTTTCTCGGGAATGGGTGAAGACGGCATCAGACGCGCATATCTCCACAGGGAGGAATGAAGATGAGTACTATGGCTATGGCTGGTGGGTCGAGCGATCGGACGAAGGAGTGGACTTGTTCCGGGCTGATGGCCGCAACGGGCAGCGCATATTCGTGATTCCTAGCATGAACATAGTCTTAGTGACAACCGGCGGCGGGTTTGAATTGGACGAGGTTATGCCCTATATGGAGGAGGCCATTGTTGACCTGGAGAATCCGTTACCCTCGAATGATACCGGGGTTACCCAGCTTGAAACTGTTGTCGCCGAATTAAGACAATCTCCGGCAGCACAGCCGGTGCCGCCACTCCCTGATGTTGCCAGCGCCGTCTCTGGGAAGACTTTTATTTTTGAACCAAATCCTGCACATATTCAGTCAATCCGAATTGACTTCGACCATCCGACAGAGGCTACGTACTATATCCAGGCAGAAAAAGAAGAGGTGATGCGTATCGGGTGCGCCGGACTGGATGGGGTGTACCGAACGAGCAGCAGTGGCTGGCCTGCAATCGCCAAAGCAGCATGGTCTGATAACCAAACGCTGCTCGTTGACTACAGCCGGGGTCCGGGTCTGGAGAACGTAACTTGGCAGATACGATTCGAGGGCGACCGCATGCTACTTGAAACGTCTGGAATAGTAATAGAAGGCGAACTGGAATAGGCGAATCCGGCTGGAACAATATCAGAACAATCCGTCACATTGTTTATTGCATCCTTGAGGGCACTGGCTGTATAATACACGGCAAATCTGAAAGGAGGGTATCATGACTGACAGTGTTTATAAAATAATAACGTTGGTTGGCACCAGCACCGAGTCCTGGGAAAAGGCGGCCGCCGCCGCTGTGGAACAGGCCGCGAAGACCTTGCGTGACCTGCGCATTGCCGAGGTTGAAGAGCTGGACATGCGTCTCGATAACAACAAGATTGTCGATTATCGTGCGAAGGTGCGGGTCTCCTTCAAATACGAGGGCAAAGCTTAAATAAACTAATAAGTGTATCCCTGTAGCCACTAATCAATAGGGTCTTAGTAGTGTTGCCACTGCGGATTTTCAATATATTGCCACCCCGGCAGCAGTTTTCCATCAGCATCAAGGGGCGGCTCAATCTCAATAGGCTCGTTGAAATCGTAATACTCCGCTGTGTAACTGCCGGTGTACACTTCGCCGTCACTTTCGAAAATTTGCGCATTCATGTTTACCTGCCTGACGAGGTAATCATCCTTACCTATCCATACCTCAACCGTAACCGTCGTATTTAAAGAGGCTGTAATCTCTTCCTGTTCTGCCAATCGTTCCCAATCAACCTCTCCCCGAAGATGGTAACAATCTGCTCCTGCAATCCTCTCATCAGGTAGTTTTTCCATTTTGGTCGGTAAATGGTCCCATAAATCAGGGCTGCTCAGGTTACCCGCGCTCACGGTAAACGCTTTGTTGGGACGCCAACCGTAGTTAAAAATAACATACAGATTGTCCGTAGTGCTGTCCACTACCCATACATAATGTTTATAATGATCGATAGTAATGACCTCGAACGTACCGGTGCTCAAGCTCCAAGTGAGTGGATCGCGGAAGCGGAAAGTGAGTTTACCGCGGTAGCGGTCGGGAGCTGCATATTCTGCTTCGACCTCGGAGTAATCTACTGTAGTTCCATTGTAGGTGATGCTGTGGGAACTGCTTGTTCGGTACGACAGCAACCCCTCAGTTGTCGCATAAGCCTTCGCCATGATACCACCTGGGAAAGAGCTCCAGGGTTGCAGCACCAGAAGAACTATCAAGACAATCACTACCGGAATAGCCGCTAGCGCCGGGCGCATCCAGCGCCGGACCGATCGGTTATGCATATCTTTGATTTTTGACATCGTTGACCCTTTTATATCTGGCATAGTCGGTACTACCCTAAGGGATGTAAGCTGCTGGCGAACTTTCATATAGTCAGCCAGCTTTGCTTGGCATTGGCTGCAATCAGCCAGGTGCTCCTCCACAAACTCCCGCTGCGTGCGAGGAAGCTCACCATCCGCATAGGCAGATAATAGTTCCTCTAAATCCTCGCATTTCATTTGCTCTCACCTCCTGGGTATAACCTTATGAATTTCTGTTTCCCTCTCGCCACTCGCTTACGCACGGCGTCCTCTGATATTCCGAGAGTTTCAGCAATTTCTTTGTATTTGAATCCCTCCACAAAATGAAGCACCAAGCATGTTTTTTGTTCTTCGGGCACCTTAGACAGAGTCTCCTGTATTGCCATCTTCTCACCGACAAGGCTTGCGTGGTTTTCCGTGGTCGGGATATCGGATTTTTTGCAGCCATCGAGAGGAATGAAGGACAACCGTCTCTTCCGTCGATGGTGTTGCAGTGCGTTGTTGGTGGCAATACGATAAAGCCACGCTTTCAATGAGAGGTCGGCTTTAGTCTTCAGAATGCCTTTGTACGCCTGAAGGAACGTATCCTGTGCCAGGTCCTGTGCCATTTGATAGTCTCCTGTAAATCGATAAAGGTAGCGCTGAATTGGAGCCTGATAATGCTCAACAAGTTCAGCAAAGGCGTCAACCTCGCCGGCTCGCACCATATCTATAATCTGTGCTTCTTCCAAAAACTGGCGCTCCTTACATCTCCCTAATAATTATAATGCTTGATACGGTCAAAACCGGACAAGATTAACTCAGAATTATTTATAGCAGAATAATGGCCTGAGGTTGAAGAGCTGGACATGCGTATCGAGAACAACAAGATTGTCGATTATCGTGCGAAGGTGCGGGTCTCTTTCAAGTACGAGGGCAAAGCTTAGATAAGCTAATAAGGATGTGCCTGTAGTCACTAATTAATAGGGTGAGGGGTATCTATAAACTACCACCACTCGATGATGGATGCCCTTCTCTTTAGTGTGAGCCCTTCCCTGGTCTCCAGTTCTCTTACCCAATCGGCTAACCCGCTGGCATGATGGATAATTAGCGGAATGCTATGCATGGGAAGAATATCCCGATTCAGGCCGTAAGCGAGTATGATGCTGCTCATCTCGCGCACGGTTTCCGTAGAATCCCAGGGGGTAGGGTGGATGAAGCCGTGGCTCGCCCCGTCGCCGGTTGCATAGAACCAGTTGTCCGGGAACTCTTCCTTTAGCTGCCTCATCAGCTCGATGGCAGAGAGGTTTGTATCAACTGTATAACCCTTATTCAAATTCCTCAATATAGAGCTGGCGAAGGACTCGAAGCCTACCGCCGACATGAGGCCATGCGCTTTCATGGTCTTAGCCAGCTTTAAGGCAGCCCGAAGTTTCTCTGCGCCCATTATCAACCAGTCGGCCCGGCTGACCAGCTCTATCCGAGAAATCTCGATCCCCTGCTGTTTAATGGCCGACAGCAATTCAGGCAGGGTGGTCAGGGGCGCCTCGTTTATTAATTCAAAGGGGATTTTTCTCCCCTCCGCATCTTCAGGCAAGTTGATTATCTGTGCCAGCACGTTATCGAGTGATAGCTTACCGCCAAACCCTTTATCCCGGGCTACATCACAGAAGCTGCAACCCTGAAGGCTAATGGGTATCTGGCCCCTCTTGTCGAAGGGGGCGCCTTTCAAGTTAGTCGGATAATCGATGCTGACCCTCACCGTCCTGGCAGCGTAAGGACACCCTATCTGCTGTACCACCTGGGCACTGGTTACGGACACCGGCTCCAGTCCCGATGAGCCCAGCCTGTACAGATTCCTCCAGTTGACCTTCCTCAGAAAATCTCCATTCCACTTATCCCGCTCATTTATCCGGCATATGCCATTCTGGTTGAAAAGCGCCCCCGGGATTTTCTCAGGCACCTCTTTGCCCTGTTTGCCCTGGGAATTAATAAAGGGGATTAGCTGCTCGGCAGGTCCCTGGAGAGCAAGATTGAAGCTGTCCTTTACCCCGGGAAATCGGTTGGGATGTTGTTCCCAACCTGTCTCCCCTATATAATCGACGTCAGCTTGAGGCCCACCCAAAATGGTTATAGCCCCCTCTGCCTTCAGCTCCTTAGCCAGCTCCCAGAGCTCAGGACGACCTCCCAGGTTACTGAAGCCGATAATCGGTCTTTCGCCGCCAGCGAGCTGAATTACATTTTTCTTGATTAGTTCCTTGTCAAAATCGTGACCTACTGCTACTACGATACACTCATAGCCGGTATTACTCTGGATAATGGTGGCTGCAATCTGCGGACCCAACAAGCCATAGCCCTCCTCAGTACCAGCGTAGTTGGCTAAGATGACCATTCTCTTCTTAATCATCGGACTCGATTACAGGATAAGTTTGAGTCTCATATGATACCTGTCAGACGCTGGCTATATCAAGGGAAGTTCTGGGTAATTTATTGCCCGGGAGGGAAGAGGGTATGCTGGGGACAGAAACCTGATTTGTAGCAGGCCTAATTGGCATGGTGTCCTGGAATTCCGCGGCTCTGTCAGGTTATTACGGGGGACTGCTGTTCCTGGAACGGATGCGTTCTCAGGATCAGCGAGAAAAGGAAGGGATAATTCGATTTCAAGTGCTGAACGTAGTCTAACCATTCACTGGCCAGGTGGTCATACAGTCTCCGGATATCACCAGCAAGGTGCTCCAGATCCTTATCGGGAAGATCGATAAGCGATGGTCTTACCTCAAGCTCTTCATCCAGGTGGGTAATTGCCCAGAGCAGGTCGGTAAAACGGTCATGCTCCAGCAAGCTGGGGTTCCCGAGCATCGTCAGCAGGAACTCTCGCTTCTGCTTCAGGAAAGCTTTGAGTTCGCCAAGGTCTATATTTCGGCAGTCAACCTCGACTCTGAGGTTGTGCGCGAAGTCGTCAGCTTTTTGGAAATCTTTTTTTGTCCATCTCTCGGTAATGTTCAGGTGCCTGGAAATCTCCAGGCGGTTATCGAAATGTTTTAGGAGGTCTTGAAGGAGGCGGTTGCCCATTTCGCTGAAAAAAGATCCCATCACCATATTGAGTTTCTCCAGTTTAGCCTGCTTCTCGCGGCGGGCCAGAAGGCGCTCAATGATAAACACCACTAATAGGACCTGGAGGGGCAGGAAGGCAAGGTCACCGACCATATAGATAAATATATGGTGAATATCACGAAAAATGAGGTAATGAATGAGATACGCAATTCCGGAAAGCGCCACGAATGCAATAGCTAAGTAGATAATAAATGAGAAACGCCTTCGCATGTTAATTACCAGAACCTCGATTAGTAAATTGGTACAGCATAGTCTAGTTTTCTTTGAATATTATAGTGACATAATCGCCATCGGGCAACAGGATGATATTCTGGGACATAGTACCTGATTTGTAGTGAGCTTGATTGGTCTGGTATCCCTGGAATTCTGAAACAGGGCATTGACTAACGAGCGTTCGGATGCTAGTGTATACACCAACATACATGTTAACGACTTAGTCTGCTCTAAGGAGGACATCGATGAAAACAAGCATAGGTAGAACTCTAATGCACTTACTGCTCGTTCTGTTTATACTGGTTTTAATCCCCGGATGCAACGACGTATCAGGGGCGCCGACCATTCCGCCGGCAGAGACTTTTGTCATCCCCGTGGAAGATTTACCGAACAATGAGGCGAATGGAGCAGGCAATCATTCCAACTGGGACCATGCGGCGTTAACCGTCCTCATCTGGGGTGGAGTTGTCGTAGCAACACTGGCGGTGCCGGTTGCAGCATTTTGCGCGTCCTTCCAACATACTCCGGTGCAGCAGCCCGATGGCTCATGGATCTGGTCATATTCAGTGATGGTCGGTGGCTCCTTATACAGCGCCGAACTGCACGGACAGTTTATCACGGAGGGAGTCCACTGGGATATGAGCATATCGAAGGAAGGCGAGTATGAGGACTTTTTGTGGTATTACGGCGAACACAACCTGCCTGCAACCGAAGGCTTCTGGATTCTCAAGAAGAGCCAGGATGACCAAACCGACTTTATTCAAATTGACTGGTCCCGCAACATCTCTCCAGTCACATACAATATCACATACACAAATATAGAACCCGGTGGTCAATATAACGGCTACTATATCAATGTCCAGTATACTGAAGATGCTCCCTACGATTACAGCTGTGATATATACGATAAGGTCGAGGGCAATCACACATATATTGACTATAGTAGTAGCACCGGAGAAGGGCGTGTCAAGGATTTCAAACGCTTCGGCGATAACGACTGGCATTGCTGGGGCAGCGATCGAATGAACGTTGACTGCACCTGATTACCGGCGATATTCCCGCTGAATAGAGCCCTGCAGGCGGTGACATACACCCAACCTTCGCCGCTGCTACCTGCAATCTTAGCTCTTTGCCTTTCGGCGTCTTCTGAGCCAGATTGCCAATTCAGATAGCGGTTCTTCCGAAGTAAATTAGTAAGATGACGATGATGAGTAAAAACCAGTATAAAGCAGGGATCGGCCCCCACCACGGTTTGTGCCACCAGATTTTTCCTTTGCGGAAGTTTTTAATCCCATAATGTGGGTTTAAAACAAACCACAAAAAGTCTTCTAGAAAAACCATACCTACATAAAAGCCAAGCAGCAGACTTTCTAACTGCCAACTCCAGGGAACGAAAAACAACGGCAGATGAACTATGGCAATCAGGAACAGCGTCATAAAAAAGTGGTAGCCGGTTATCGGGCGTCCACCCGCTAACTTGACAAGCCATCCCTTTTCTATACGCCAGCAAGGTAGCTTCGCTGCCCAGCCATCCTTACCCTCGATTTGGATTTCCCAGAAGGCAAGTAGAAAGGCCAGGAAAACCATAAAAGCTAATAATCCTATAATCATTACTACCGAGCAACACTAAGCACGTCTGTCTGGTAATTTTAGCTTTAATATATCCGCAATGTTATCCCCCCGAATACGCTCTTTTTCCGTGCTATCTATATTCAAGCTATTGATTCTCGCTATGTTGTTTTCCAGCGAGCCTTTATCCCAGGGAGTATCAGAGCCTAGAATAACACGATCCGCACCCAGGGTATCGATTGCGTATTTTAGCCTTTTCTCCTTTATATAGGAGAACGGAGAGATTTCATAATGAATGTTTTTTGTATATTTGGCCTGTTCAGCGACTGCTTCTAATCCTACCAGATGAAGCAGTATGAAATCTGTTCTAGGATAGTTCTTCGCAAGGTTCAGCAGTTTTAAAGCGTCTCCATCCGACCACAGGTGAATAAATAGTGGGAGTCGCTTTTCTCCACAGAATCTAGCTATAGTATTAATCTCAATTCCATCACTCTTGAATGGTGTACATACCTGGTGCAGCTTAATTCCTTTGTAATGCCATTTCTCGAAGTCTTTCTCCAATTTCGTTATGAAATCTGGTTTTCGTGGATCCAACCAATATATTTGAATTATTCTATCCGGGTGTTCTTTAGCCAGAGAGTAGACGAATTCATTGCCATCCTGTTTCTCTCTTAATAGGCAATTATAGTTGAATCGGATTCCAGGATTTATGAAATATCGTCCATAAAGAGTGTGTTGCTTGATAGCTGATATTGGGATATTTGGAGGGGTAGGTGCACTGGTGTGACCTTTCAGTCCAGGGCAGAGAGCAACTTTGTCTACCCCCAGCTTGTCCAAAATCTCGGTCAATTTTTTGGGGTCTGCAAATTCACCACAGGCATGTGCGTGAGCATCAATTATCATCTATTTCCCTGGATGATATTGTAACACTGCTGTGCTAGGGAGCAATAGGGAGATTTGTAATCCTAATGAGACAGGATGTAATTTGGTCGCATATATGTGCTATCAAACGAACATAGGGACGTTTGCCCTTCCATGCGTACGTTGCGGTATAACTATTTCAAATAGATTTAACGGCTAAACCACAGTCTCACGTAAAGTATTTGTCATCACTGTGGTGCTTGTCTTGGATCAGCCTCTATTTCTCAATGAAAAATCCCTTGATGACCTTGCTATAGCGCTGGTAAAGGTAGCCACTGACAAGCAGAAGCACCCCAAGGCCGACGAAAGCAGCGATGCGATAACCCATCTCCAACTTAAACACATCGTAGACAAATACCTTGACGATGGGAACAGCCAGCAGAATCATAGCACCGATCCGCACGCGGCGCCAGCGTTTCACAATGCCAATGACCAATCCGATGACAGCGTAAATTGCCCAGACTGCAGTAAGGGAGAAGGTTTGAGCATTCCTGAGTCCTTCTCTTGCAGGCAATGCCGAAGTTTGCAAGGCACTTTCGAAGGAGTCCCAGACTTCAAAGCTCAGTATCCAGAGGGAAAAGAAATTCGCCGCTACTAGGAGAGCTGTAGTGGCTACTCCACCTCGGCTGGAACTCTTTCCTCCTCGCATCATAAGATAATATGACACGTACATTGCAGCTATACTGACTGCGAAAGCTGGGAATCGCTCATTGAGTACCGGCTGAAAGGTGCTTATGTTGACAGAGGTATCGAAGAACAGCAAGCGCACCGCCACGATAGCAAAGACAACATAGCTATACAGCCGGAGCCGAGGCATCCGAAAAGTGAGTGATAGCCATATCAGAACAGTGGCTTCAACCGCCCAAGCTATCGTTGTCCATGCACTATCCCCAAACTGGATGGGTATAGCCAAAGTCAGGCAGCCCAAAGCGATGCCAAGAGAGAACAGGCTGAGCCTTGCGTTCTCGGCACTTCGTTTAAGGGCTACGTAAGATAAAGCACCATAGAATAGTGCCAGCAGTAGGACAAAACCACCCATCCATGCTCGGTAATAATCCCACATTAGTCCAAGACTTATTCCAAGATAAGCGCTGGCATTAAGCACCATCAGAGCGTAGTCAAAGGCTTTAGGGACACGGCGCCGGATAATGTGGAAGAGAGTGGTGGCACCGACAAAGATGAGAAAGATAAGTGTTATGCCTACCTCAGCAGTGGTCAGGCTAACCGTCCTGCCAAACTCACCATACCAGATGCCGAAAACTACCAGTGAGCAGACCAATGCCAGGAGGGTGAGCCAGCGCCAATTGCGAAAGGTGGATAGGAAAAGAACACCAAGGTCAACCACAATGACATAAGCCAAGAGCTGCCAGGCTTCGCCCATCCCGAGAGTAAAGGGGGCTACGAAGGCACCGAGTATACCTATTATAGCCAGAGCCATAGAATTATAGCGAAGGGCCAATACTGCTGAAGCTATACTGACCAACAATAGAAGGGCAATGGCGACATAAAAGTGAATCATATTATAGATTGCAGAGGCAGCGAAAATGGAGAGGTAGAGAACAGCGACACCGCCACCACTGAAGACTTGAGTCAAGATTGGATATCTCTTGCGCCAGTAATAGCCGTAGCCCAGTCCAAGCATACCCAGGCCGGCTATAATACCCAGAATGATTTGTCCAGTGGGACCAATCCAGTTATTATCAAAGGCAAATTTCAAGAAGAAGGCGACACCAATGACAAGCGCAAGAATGCCTATTCTCGCCAGCCATGTTCCGCCAAAAATCTGCTCCCACTCCCGCTTCTCAACCCTGGTAGGTTTGCCTTTACGAGGCGGTGCTTCAGCAGCTGGAATTGGCACTGCAGCTTTACTTGGCGTTGCCGGGGTGGGTTTTGATGGGGGAGGTACGACTACTCCCTGCATAATCTCCAAAGCAGCCAAGCGATCATTCATTGCGATAACCAGTTCATGCAAGCGGCGCATCTCCTCTCGAAGTGCTAGTTGTTCCTGAGGACCTTCAACTTCGGGTGCCGGCAGGGGGGCACCACAGAACGTGCAGAAGTAACTGGTTGGCTGGTTCTCTCGTTTACATTTAGGGCACAGCATAGCCCATCCTCTTTCTACCTTCTTGATTATACTCTTGCCATATAGGTGTTGTCTTCGTACTTCACCTCTTTCCTAAAAGTTCAGTTCTTCCAAAATCCTTATCCTTCGACAGAGCTCCAGCGAGTACCTGACGCATACACCTGACCGCCCGTCTTATGTTGGACTTATTGGACTATTTTGTATAGAGAGTATTCTTATTGATAGTGTTTTTATTCAGATTACATTACTATTACAGAAATTGTCAATGGTTTTTTGCGCGGTGTCAAAGACATGCTAGAGAATTAAGGAGTCACCACTGCACGAACATAGGGATGTTTGCCCTTCCATGCGTACGTTGCTGTATAGCTATTTCGAATAGATTTAACGGCTGAATCACCGTCTTACGTGTAGTAGTTCTGGGAAATCGACGTTGAGTATTCTATCTCCAGGTTAGTGGTTTGAAGCAAGACGTCCTTCCAACTACCGACATTACGATGCCTAGAACAGGTCCCATGTAGCAAGCTCGACCATAGGGCCTGCGGCGACCACGGTACCGTCGGACTTGACCCCTACTGTGTAAAAGTAGCCTGCGGCAACCTGGACGATGTCCGTCCAGTCGCCGACATTGCACTCCCCGCGGCAGCTGTCTCCCACAGCGACCACGGTGCCGTCGGATTTAAGCCCTACTGTGTGAGCGTAGCCTGCGTCGACCTGGATAATGTCCGTCCAGCCGCCGACACCACACTGCCCGTGTTCGTTCCAGCCCACGGCGACCACCCTGCCATTGGACTTTAGTCCCACCGTGTTATAGTAGCTTGCGGCGACCTGGACGACATCTGTCCAGCCGCCGACATCGCATTGCTCGTCGTCGTTCCATCCCACGGCGACCACGGTGCCGTCGGACTTAACCCCTACAGTGTGCTCCCGTCCTGCGGCGACCTGTTCGATGTCCGTCCAACCGCTGACATCACATTGTCCGAAGTCGTTGTCTCCCACGGCAACGACAGTGCCGTCGGACTCGAGCCCCACCGTGTTACTACCACCTGCGGCGACTTGGACGATGTCTAACCAGTTCCCAACATTGCATTTCCCAGAGCCTTGCCAACCCACGGCGACCGCAGTGCCGTCAGATTTCAGCCCCACCGTGTGAGCTTCACTTGCGTCGACTTGAATAATGTCCGTCCAGCTGCTGACCTCACATTTCCCCTCCTCGTTATTTCCCACGGCGACCACGGTGTCGTCGGATTTAACCCCCGTTGTGTGATACCAGCCTGTGGCGACCTGGTCAATGTCCGTCCAGTCGTCGACATCGCACTGCCCTTTGTCACCGAATGATCCCGCAACGACGACGGTGCCGTCGGACTTAAGCCCCACCGTGAGATGCCTGCCTGCGGCGACCTGGATGATGTCCGTCCAGTTCTCGACATCGCACTGCCCGCGGTTGTTGCCTCCCCCAGCGACCACAGTACCGTCGGATTTAAGCCCCACCGTGTGATGGTCGCCTGCAGCGACCTGGATAATGTCTGTCCAGCCGTCGACACCGTACGGGTCGATTGCGTGATTGCCCACGCCGACCACAGTGCCGTCGGACTTAAGACCCACCGTGAAATACCGGCCTGCGGAGACCTGGATGATGTCCGTCCAGCTGCCGACATCGCATTGCCCTGCGATGTTATCTCCCACGGCGACCACGGTGCCGTCGGACTTGAGCCCTATCGTGTGCCAGATACCTGCGGCGACCTGGGTAATATCCGTCCAGCCGCCGACATTGCACTGCCCGTAGTCATCGTTTATACCTACTTCCGGATCTCCCCCGACTCCCACGGCGACCACGGTGCCGTTGGACCTAAGCCCTACCGTGTGCGCGCTCGCTGCGACCTGTGTGATATCCGTCCAGCTGCCGACATCGCACTGCCCGTAGCCATTGTGTCCCACGGCGACCACGGTGCCGTCGGACTTAAGCCCCAGCGTGTGATAGGCGCCTGCGGCGACCTGTTTGATGCCCGTCCAGCCACCAATATCGCAATGCCCCCAGTCGTTGTATCCCACGGCGGCCACGGCGACCACGGTGCCGTCGGCCTTAAGACCCACAATTTGATTCCCACCCGCGGCGATCATAAGCTCGGCATCAAAGTGGGCAGTGATTGTGTAGCTGTCGTACATGGTGATGGTGGTGTCGGCATCATTAATATCAGCGATGGTGCTTACATCGCCAGTCCATTTCAAAAACTGGGAATTTGCGTAAGGTTGAGCGACAAGGTCCACGATCGCGTTAGCGGGATGGACAGAAATCCTCTCACCGGGTTCGACTACAGAACCGCCTAAGGTGCTGGCGGTGGTAAGCCTATACCAACCTTCATCTAGTTCGAAGTTGGCGGTGATGGAGTATTTGTCGTACACGGTGATGTTAGTCGCGGCGGCAGTGACGTTGCCGATAGTATCTACATCACCGGTCCAGTTGACAAAATGGCAGTGTTCGTCAGACGTAGCGACAAGGTCGACCACCGTGCTATTGCCATAGAAGAAAAAAGTCCCTTCGCCTGGTTCGGTTACCGTACCGCCTAAGGTGCTGGAAATGGTGAGGCTATGCCAACCTTCGTCCAGTTCAAAGTTGGCCGTTATGGAATAGTCGCCGTTCATTGTAATGGAGGTTGAAGTAGCATTGACATTGGCGATGGTGCTAGCATCACCTGTCCAGTTGACAAAGTGGTAGTGTTCGTCAGGCTTAGCGACAAGGTCGGCCATATAATTAGCGTCATAGAATGAAGTCCTTGCACGAGGGGTGGTTACCGAGCCGCCTTCGGTGCTGGCGATTGTGAGGTAATAATAGTCATCACCACCGCCACCGCCACCACCAGGACAGCCTGCCATCCCCACAATCAAGGCTGCCGCAACCAAGAAGATGCCAATTCTGGCCGCATAATGACGTCTCCTCGAACCGAGTGTCATCTTCATGCCCTATATTCGCCTTATAGTATTTATGACACTATTATATCATTTTATAATAACATTGTTAAAATCTCGTTAAGGAAATTTTTAATAGTTTTTGTGCGGTGTCCAAGACATACTGTAGAGTTAAGGAGTCACCACTGTACGAACATAGGGATGTCGACATGAACTTAAATGCGAGAATGTCCTTTTCTCGGTTGAAATATATGTCACAAGATGAATTTTTGTACAATTCGGCAAATTGCACGAAAGTCAGGGACGCAGGCTGCTATCTCGTAGCTGTGACTGAGATGGAAATGCCTCGTTTTCTCATATGCTGGTGTGGATGATGTCTCAATGATAGCCAGCCTCCCTGATGTTTTTTCTCGGCACATCACACAGAGCGTCAAAATGTATTCGGGGTTGTTGCTTCTGTCCCAAAAGTATCCCATTCATGCTGACGATCTACATCCTAATCTTTAAAGGCACCCGACCATAACCCTGCAAAGAAATGACGTGCGTTGATACCAAGAACGTGGCTATCATAGCCACCCTCCTGAATAACAAGCGTGGGCAGGTTCAATGAACCGAGCATCTGCCCGTTGGCTTCGAAATCTTCGGCCTCCAGGCTCCACGTACCCGTGGGGTCACTTTTGGCTGTATCTAAACCAAGGGCAATAACCAGAAAATCAGGCCGAAATCTTGCCACCCGCTTCATGGCAATCTCAAGAGCTCTGTGGTATCGCTCACCGTCAACGTTCTCGGGCAACGGTATATTCATATTATAGTTTTTGCCTGCCCCCAGACCCTTTTCATCTTTGAAACCACTAAAGTAAGGAAATGCAAAGTGCGGGTTGCCATGAATAGAGATTGTCAGGACATCCGAGCGTTCGTAGAATATATTCTGTTGTCCATTACCGTGATGGTAGTCGATATCAACTAGAGCTATTTTACCGTGCTTGCTGAGATATTCGGCAGCGATTGCGGCCGAGTTAAAATAGCAAAACCCGCCGAATGCGCGGTGTTCGGCATGGTGGCCCGGCGGGCGTATAAGGGCATAAGCCAGGCGATACCCTTCAAGAATCTTTTCGGCTGCAGTTAGGGCACAGTCCACAGCCCTTTTTGCTGCCGGATAAACGTTTCTATTCAGAGGTGTAAAAGTGTCGATGCAATAATAACCAGCGCGGATGGGGAGCTCCGTAGGAGGCCTGGCAACATTTCGAAGTGGAAAAACATAGGGATATACAGATTCAGTGGGCTCCAGTCTTGCACACACTTTCTTAAGATAGTTGACGAATTTGGAGTCATGAACGGATTTGATATGTTTCTCGGAAAAGCGATGGGGGACAAACCTCTGAAATAGGCCAGTGCCCTCTATCTCGGTCAAAATCGAATCTATTCTAACCGGGGCTTCAACATATCCCTGTTCCTGCACATGATGGATAGCATGCTTGTCATTCACTAATAGTGCGATGCGCTGGTCGGCGGGTATATATCGTGCAGCGGGAACAGCGGGCTTCTTCGAATATCTAGGCTTTCTAAGCTGTATCGGATCGTCTTGGAACGACTCAACCACCATGTCGATATATTCTGGCGGGCATACATCCCCGTATTTCCGTTCCAAAATTGCTCGTACGATTTCACGAGCAGTATCACGTTCCAGTGATATGTCTTGTCCCAGGTCATCGAAAAGTAGATAAGGAGGGTTATCCTCTCCTGGTTTAAGCGGCGTCTCATAAGCCGTATTAACAATAGGCAGCGCACCGTGTCTCTCGAAGAAGCGCAATCGTTTTGCATTCTGTTTCCTTATCTCAGGGTTACGGGATAGTCTGGGGTTATCTGGAAGACACTCGAAGAAAAGGCCAACGGTATTTAAATTGAGTGCTTCTGTCCTGACGCGCTCATAGAGAGCACTGCCTATGCCGCGGCCTGTCCTGCGCCTGGCGGTAGAAAGGAAATCCATATAGCAGAACTTCAAAATAGGTTCGTGGAATAGGAGAGCGAATCCGCCAACAATATGTCTTGCGGGCCCTTCAGCTATAAAAAGAATAGCCCGGAAGCGGTATTTTAAGGGATTACGTAGCTGTTTGGGCAATCTCGCTATTTCGCGTTTGGATAAAGACGGGAACTGTTCATGGAGAATGTTCTGAACCTGAGCTATTGCCTCCTTATTTGTCGGAGTAACGTCATCATAAACTCGGCGTATGCGAAACATCGTGTAGCCTCTTTTTGTGATTCCAGCCTACATTGTCTTGCCCGGTAGTAGGTCAGCCAACTCCAAGCCATGGATAATCATGTTTACCGCTATAGCTGCCAGCAACAGGCTGAACACTCTGGATACCGCCTTAAGTCCACCCTTCCCCATAAACCTGACAATCTGGTTACCTGATAGGAGTATAGCCCACGTAATCAACATATTCAAAATGAAAGAGATAAGAACCATATAGAGGGGAAACTGAGTTGCCAGTAGCAGAAGGGTTGTTATGGTCGCCGGCCCCGCTGTCAACGGAGTACCGATGGGAACGACCGCCACCATTTCTTCTTTGATGGCTTCCACCATCTTGCCTGTCGTCATATATTTTATGGACAAGATCAACAGGATAAGCCCACCAGCGATAGCAAAGGAGCCCACAGAAATGTCCAATACCTGCAGAATGAGCTGACCCAAAAAGAGGAATACCAGCCCAACAATGGTAGCGGTTACGGTGGCTGTGTGAATCATTTTGCGGCGCTCTCCCCTCGACATCCCTTCGCTCAGGGAGATGACGAAGGGTAAATTGCCCAAGGCATCGATGACTATAAACAAGGGCACGAAGGTAAATATGAAGCTTTGTAGCGGGTTATCCATTATGTATATCATCCTTTCTTGGGTGGGAGTCTTCCCTTTGGTCTAACCTCAGCCGCTTTTGGAGGATTAGCTTATCATCCCCGGGCGCATAGAAGTCCGGGATGCGGCAGATTACTTCATAGCCGTGACTGAGATGAAAATGCCTCGTTTTCTCATATGCTGGTGTGGATGATGTCTCAATAATGGCTAGTCTTCCTTCGGCTTTCACAATCTCCTTTTCCGCGGACTTCATGAGGGCGCTGCCTATCCCTCGGTCTTGCCTTTCTCTAGCGACAGCCGTCCAGTAGATATCCCATGTCCCTTCAGTCAGCGGCGTAGGCCCGTAGCAGATATAACCTGTTACAGTTGAGTCAACCTCAGCAACGAGGATATGATAGCCTGAGCCGAGTGAGTCCCCAAGGTAGCTGTCAATCACTTCCTCAGCTACCGCCACTTCAGAGGGTTTGAATTCTGGTGTACTGCGCAGTATTTTCGTTATGCTGGGTTTGTCTTTGTGAGTCATAGGGCGAATATCGATTTTCATTGTCTCTCCCATAAAGAGCCAGTTGGATGATTTTCTCAATGAATTGAGTATAGGTCATCCCGGCAGCTTCCGCCTGACGTACTGCCCCAGAGCCTGGAGAGATGTCCGGGTTGGGGTTCACCTCAATGACGTTTACCTGTCCCTCATGGTTCATCCGCATGTCCACTCTGGCATAGCCCTGGCCACCAAGAATTCGAAAAGCTGCTACCGCTGTCCCGGTAATACGTTCTCGCTCTTCAGCCTCGACCTCAGCCGGGCAGACTACCTTTGTGCCTTCAAAGTCAGGGCTATCAGGCTCCCACTTGGCAGCAAAGGTGAGAATTCTGGGCATTCCAGAAGGCAGAGAATAAACGATTTCAGACACAGGGAGAATGCGGCATTCGGAGTCGCCCAGAATTGTGGCGTTAAACTCTCGCCCATCGATGAATTCCTCAACCAGGACACCTCCACTGTAGCGGTTGCTCACCAGTCCGATTTGCCTCTTCAAAGAAGTAGGGTCATTAACCACGCTTCCCGGTGACAGGCCATGACTGGCATCCTCGCAGCGAGGCTTGACAATGCAGGGATAGCCTAGCCGGAACCGATTTAGTATCTGGGGATTCAGCAGTTGAAAGTCTGGCGTCTTGATTCCAGCAGCTTTGAGAAGC
>Ga0209635_10001632_pt1 | contig 16793 bp, 13 predicted proteins | sample DeeMarSWOR230_32_FD_187463 | JGI IMG/M metagenome (GOLD analysis project Ga0209635, IMG submission 187463) | Marine sediment microbial communities from White Oak River estuary, North Carolina - WOR-2-30_32 (SPAdes) (version 2) | ecosystem: Environmental > Aquatic > Marine > Intertidal zone >... | reverse complement strand
TGCCCAATGGGCTGATAAGAATTTCGGCTATGGTGACCATGAAATAGGTTCCGATTAGCCATAATGGCGACATGCTGTTGGGGGCAATGCTGCTTTTATCGATATGAGAGGCAATCGACATCACCAAAGGAGCCAGGCCAGCCGCAAGGAAACCTAACATGATTTTATCCGGGGTGGTCAAATTGATGCCTTTCCGAGCCAGGTAGGCTAAATAGCCGATCAGAAGGGGTGTGAGTGTGACAATAAAGATCGGATTAAAGGTTTGGTACACCTCCGGGGTTAGCCAATTAATCTTTTGGGTGGAATATTTTGCGAAATAGGTCAAAGCAGTACCGTTTTGGTAGAAAGATACCCAGAAGAACATAGCAATGGCAAACAGGATGCAAAGTGAAATGAGACGTTCAACATATTCGGAACGAGGAATTTCAATATGATGTTTCGATTGATTTGCAGAGGCATTGTTCATATTCTTACGAAAGTGAATGCTATCAGCGTAATCATAATTTTTTTGCCCTTGTGTTGAAATAATCAATGCCACGATCATACCGATACCTGCCAGAGCAAAACAGGCATGGTAGTTATCTATCCCGAATTTGGTAAAGGATTCCGTATTCTTAATATAGGCTTGCCTCAGGAGCAGTGCAGCCCATGGGCTGATAGCCGCGCCGATATTGACACCCATATAGGCTATGTTGAAACCATTATCTTTGAGGTGTTGGCTATCTTTATTATAGAGATTGCCTCGCAGAGCATTTATATTGGGTTTAAAAAGACCGGTCCCAAAGGCGACTGCTGTTAGACCGGCAAAAAACAAGGGTATTCTTTCTGGCGATGTAAAGACCAAAGAGAAGTATCCAACCATTGAGATTAATGCCCCGACGCGAATGCTGTTTTTCTGGCCCAACCATCGGTCTGAAATAATACCGCCCAAGATCGGAAAAATATACACACCTGCCACGAAAAAACCAAAGATAGGAGAAACCTTTTCTTCTTTCCATATAAAATCGTCGAGCATAAATAAGGTCAATACCGCCATCAAAGTGTAGAAACCGAATCGTTCCCACATCTCAACAAAGAACAGTGTGTTAAAGCCCTTTGGGTGGCTTTTAAACATCGGTTTTCCTTTCTTCAGAATAAGTTATTGTTATTATTAAAGTTAGGTAGAAATAACACCTCTTTTTTGATCTTGATCAAGCTTTACGACCCACATACGGTCTCAATCTCATCAATGGTCTTGGGGATGGGTTTGCCCAAGACCTTATAGCCATCAGCAGTGATCAGGACATCGTCTTCGGCACGCATACCGCCGGCATCACGGAAGCTTTTAAGCTTATCGTAGTTAATAAAATCTGTACACTTGTTGTCCGCCTCCCACATATCCATCAACTGCGGAATGAAATATATGCCCGGCTCTACAGTCATGACAAAGCCAGGCTCCAGGGCTCGGCCCATGCGTAGTGAACACCAGCCAAACCTGTCACTTCGCTTGACTTGCTCGTTATAGCCGATATACTGCTCGCCCAGGTTCTCCATATCATGTATATCCAAACCCATGTTATGGCCCGTTCCACACGGGAAGAATAAGGTGTGGGCATCTGCGGCCAGAGCGTCATCCACCTCGCCTTTGATAATGCCCAGATCCTTCAGGCCGCTTAAGATAACACGGGCGGCTTCTTTGTGGACGTCTCTAAAAATGATGCCGGGTTGGCACATCTCAATGGCCTTTAGCTGGGAATTGAGGGCAATGGTATAGAGATCCCGCTGGCGGGGGCTGAATTTTCCGTTTACAGGGAAGGTTCGGCTGATATCACTGCAATAATGGTTGGGAGATTCCACACCTGAGTCATGAACGACCCAGTCGCCGTCCTTCATCATGTTTAAATGGGTGGGGTTATGGAGGATTTCGCCATGAACAGAGAAGATCAGCGGGAAGGTGGTCCGCGTGTTATGAGCATAGGCGAGGCCTTCGAGTTGTCCGGTTACTTCGTATTCATACATGCCAGGCTTGGATAATTTCATGGCCAGGGTATGCATCTCATAAGATATATCCAGGGCCTTTTCGATTTCCTGGATCTCTATATCGGTTTTATACATTCGTTGGCTGATAATGGCCTTGATCAAGGGTACAGAGACGTGATCATTGACCTGATCGGCATCAATCCCTAATAATCTTTGGATGGTGATCATGTTTTCTGGACGGAACTGAGGAATATAATGTATGTTGCGCTGTTTGTCCTTGGCTTCCATTAGTATCTCAGCCAGTTTAGCAAGGTTGTCAGTATTCGTGATGCCGCAGGCTTGAGATCGCTCGGAAATAGTGGGAACCGGCCCGGTAAAGACCAGGTCATTAACCGTCAGATTGTCGCCAAAGACCATCTCCTGTTCATTGTCAATATCAATGATGGCTGCCAGAGAAGGTTCTTCCAGGCCAAAATAATAGAGGAAGCTCGCGTCTTGATGGAAGGGATAGATGTTGGCCTTGTAATTCATGGAGCTATCTTCATTGCCGAGAAAAAGGATGATCCCGGAGTCTAATTTTTCTCTAAGTCCCTTTCTTCTTTGTACATAAGTTTCAATTGGAAACATGTGATACTCCTTTTAAGCATCATTGACTTAGATTAAGCGTGTTTGAGTTACTTTTTCCGCCACGACATCCTCACCCCGTCCTCGCCAATTTCGTAGTAGTTTTCGATCAGGTTTTCTATCTCAAAGCCTAAGTTCCTGTAGAATGCGATAAGCTCTGCATTTTGGGCTCTAACGATCAATTTGATGCGGTCGTACTTGTCCATGATGGACTGCAGAAGGCGCTTTCCTCCTCCCTGGCGACGATGCCTTGGAGATACCGCAATGTCCTGAAGCTCGACAAACCCCCTTTTTTTATCTTCCTCCACAAATGCATAACCGATCACCCGGTCATTGCTGCCGAACAGGACAAAACACTCGCTCCCTGTTTTCAGAAGGTCGATGACGCCAGTGGAGTTGCTCCAGACTTCATTGTGCAGGGTTACGATTTCGTTGATGATCCGTAAGGAAGGAAGGCTTTGCACTTTTGTGATCATGTGCCGCTCAATTTCTCAAGGCTTCGGGTTCATCCAACACCGGTCAAAGATGGCTGCGCTGGTCGCGGCAAGCTGCTCCGCGTTCTGATGCCATCGTACATCATGTAATAGTAATGCGTTGCCATATTGATGAATTTTTTCTTATACTCTGTCATGCACGAGCTTAAATCATAATACTGGATTCCCATTTGTCGGCATTGTTCGATATTTTTCAGTATGGCAAAAATTCCCAATCCCCGTGAGGCGAGATGCGGCTGACAGTTGCGCAGGCACATATAATCGTCCACGCGGTCCAGCTCTCTCCGGACAGAAAAATTAACAGCCACCAACTCATGGTTCAAATAAAAATAAAGCGCGATCAATTTTCCAATTTCCTCAGCCCGGCGAATGAGTAAAAGATCGGCAAAGGTCTTATCCCTGCTGTAGCTTTCATGGATTTCTGAAATGGCTTCTTTCTTTTGATGCCAATAGTCAAGTTGCTGTTTCAATACATCCTGGATTTCATTCCAGCGCAGCCGGGAATCGGCTATAACTTCCACATCTTCATTGATCCTCCACGTTCGTTTTAAATCATGTCGGCATTTTTTCTTCAAGGATTGATAATACTCTTCCTGAGAGAGCTTCATGTCGATAAGGCCACGGTCATAATAGCCGAAATACTGCGTTTCCTTGGGAACATAGAAGCAGCTTAGGTCATCACTGAAATGCGGGGGGAGATGTTCCTGGAAATGATGGATTTCTTCGGGAGGGCAGAAATACTCTTTTGAAATGATAAAATCTTCAGTAAAGCTCCAGAAGCATTCCCCGCACATATCGTGATCGCCAAAAATAAGAGGAAAAATCCCTACGCATTTATCATTCTTTAACCCCACGATAATATTCAGAATGAAGCCTCGTTTCTTATAAAAATGATCCCAGATCAGTTTGTTCGCCATCCAGTCCACGGATAACTCACCGCTTTTATAGGTTCGGTTCAGCTCCATCCAGAACAGGTTGACCTCATCATATGAGTTAAAATTTAGAATCTCCATTCTTCTCCTCTACTGCCTGCATTTTATTTTATCGAATCTAAGGATTGAGTAATGATTTTTCTCCTCGTAGGGATCAATGCCGCCTGGTGAAGTCGGATGCTTGGGCAAGGGAGCACAGAAGTCGAGGTATAATGCTGTGAATGGAGTGGTGCTTTTCAGGTCAATGGCACTCAGCCATTGACCCAGTGCGTCGACTTCTCCTGAGCTAGGTTCTGTGTTCATGGCAGGGATTATTGGGAGTCAGCCCATCAGGCGATCCAATGGAAGGAGAACGTCATATTCATGTTTATCGTTTAAACCTTACACATATATTATGTGAAACACACAAAGATTTCAAGTGGCAGTATAAAAGTTCAAACAGATTATCATGCCCCCAAAGAATTCGAAACTATTGGTTGGTATCTTCATCTCGGATTTCAGCTAACTCACTTTAAAATCAGTGAGTTAAATACAAGGAGCAGCACTCGATCCAAAGGGCTCATAACCCGGAGGTCGCTAGTTCAAATCCAAGCCGCCTGCTGCCAATCCCATCTTAAACTCATTCCTCTTTTAGAAGCCCTCCATGATCCTGCTACGCAGGAAATGGTTCGGACCATAATCAATACCGGAGTAGAATACGAGAAGACATCCGTTCAAGACGCCCACGGCATCCGTTCTACTCCGACCATGATCATAAATGGACGCATGATAATCGGCACCCTTCCCTGCGAACAGTTTCAGGCCATATTCCAGGATCTTGTCTACAAGTACGAGGGAAGAACACGTTTCATCGAACAGTGGATTCCGCCGAAAGCTCGGAAAGTCAAACAGTGATTATGTGCCTGGGATTTATTTGACTTGCATTGCTTTTTGTGGGAAAATTTCAACTCGGTTTAAGACACTTGAAAGTTGGATATAAGAGAATTTATTATCACTTAGGAAGTTAATCCCACCATATGTTCTAGTAATCCCTCTCAAGCATCTAAACTTTCACTTTGTTTTTTACTGAAAAGGAGAAAAAAATGCGAGGAAGCAAACTCTATGTCGGAAATTTTAGTTATTCAACAACAAAAGAAGACCTGGAAAAATTATTTTCCGGATATGGTGAAATTCGAGAAATCAAAGTGATTGAAGGAAAGGGATTTGGCTTTGTTGAATTGTCCAGTCCAGCGGAAGCGGAAAAAGCTAAAGAGGCACTCAATGGCACTGACTACTCAGGTCGAACACTGAGAGTAGACGAAGCGCGCCCGCCTAAGAATCGCTCTTTTGGAGGCGGCGGAGGAGGTTACCGACGATATTGAGTGGAAATCAACATTATTGATTTTTAATTAAGTCACTAGTATTATCAACTTAACAATCATGGATGAACAGCGGGTTGTCGTAACCGGATTGGGTGTCGTGACTCCCATTGGTCTTGGAATTGAAGAATTCTGGGAAGGACTGAAAGAGGGGCGAAACGGCGTTTCAAAGATTACTCATTTCGACCCCTCTGATTATCGTTCCCAAATGGCGGCTGAAGTAAAGGACTTTGATCCTGCTGATTGGGTCGATGGGAAATCTATCGAGCGAATGGATAGATTTGTCCATTTCGGCATGGCCTCATCGGTTATGGCGTTTAATGATGCCGGTTTAAATAGGTTTGCTTTTGATGGCAACAGGGCAGGAGTCATCATAGGCTCTGGTATCGGGGGAGCCATTACGATACAAGACGGATATTCTAAGCTTCATGAAAAAGGGCCAAAATCTATAAGTCCCTTTTTTGTTTCCAAATCACTTATAAACATGGCAGCCTGCATGGTATCAATAACTTATGGTTTAAAAGGTCCTCTTTCTGCGCCATGTGTTGCCTGTTCAACGGGAGCAAATGCCATCGGCGATGCCTTCCGAATTATTCAGAGGGGCGAAGCCGATATAATGCTGGCGGGAGGTACGGAGGCATGTATTAGTCAATTGCCCTTCGCCGGCTTTTGCGCGGCGCGATCGATGTCGACTAGGAATGATTTGATGGGAAAGGCAAGCCGGCCATTTGACAAGAACCGGGACGGCTTTGTGATGGGGGAAGGGGCCAGCATTGTTGTTTTAGAACGACTTGAGCATGCTCTCCGCCGGAATGCGCGCATCTATGCCGAGATTGTTGGCTATGGGAATACGGCTGATGCTTTTCATTTCACGGCTCCAGAATCTACAGGCGATGGAATGATCAGGGCCATGAGAGCTGCTTTGAATGATTCTGGCATCGATCCGCAGGAAGTGAAATACATCAACGCACACGGTACCTCTACTGTTTTGAATGATAAGATAGAAAGTGCAGCCATTATGGAGGTCTTTGGTGATCACTGTGAGAATCTTAAAATCAGCTCTATTAAGTCGATGATCGGTCATCTTTTGGCAGCTGCCGGTTCAACGGAATTTGTGTCCACTGTAATGAGTGTCTATACAGGTGAACTGCCCCCTACGATCAACTACGAGGAACCCGACCCGGAATGCCCTCTCGATTATGTGACCAACGGAGTCGAATCGATCGATCTAGAGATAGCACTGAGTAATTCTTTCGGCTTCGGTGGAGGCAATGTCTGTCTCATAGTAAAGAAATACGAGAATAAAAAATGAAAATCCCAACGCTTCAAATTGGAAATATCACCGCAGACTTACCGATCGTCCAGGGAGGCATGGGCGTGAGAGTATCTCTAGCTTCACTGGCTTCAGCCGTGGCTGAGGAGGGAGGGATTGGAACCATCTCGAGCATAGGCCTGGGTGATATAGAGGAATCGAAGAATGACTATGAAAAAATGTCTCGAGAAGCCCTGGAGAGAGAGATTCGCAAAGCGAAAAGCACATCTAGCGGCAATATCGCCGTCAACTTCATGGGAGTGCTCAGCAATGTCAATGATCTGATCATGACTGCCATACGCGAAGGAATTAAGATAATCGTCTACGGTGCCGGACTTCCTGCAAAGCTTCCCGGCTTGGTCGAAGACAGTTCTATAAGCCTTGTGCCCATTGTCAGTTCGGCAAGGGTAGCTGAATTAATCCTCCGCTCATGGGACAAACGCTACGAGAGGATTCCCGATGCCATTATTCTTGAAGGGCCTCTAGCAGGAGGACATCTGGGTTTCTCCGAAGAGCAGCTTGGTCAACCCGATAAATATTCTCTAGATAATCTCTTGCCGGAGATTTTGGAAACGATAAAAAGCTTTGAAGATAAATACGGAAAGAAAATTCCGGTAATCGCAGCCGGCGGGATCTTCGACGGAAAGGATATAGCTCGAATGTTGAGCCTGGGTGCATCAGGAGTCCAGATGGCTACGCGATTTGTCTGTACCGAGGAGTGCGATGTCTCCCAGGAATTTAAACAGAAATACCTGGACGCCAAGGAAGAGGATATCGTTATCATTAAGAGTCCTGTCGGTATGCCAGGACGGGCTATTCGGAACAAATTTTTAGACGATCTAGAAATCAAAGGAAAAATTAAGGTCAATTGTCCTTATAAATGTCTCACGGCCTGTAAAGTGAGTGAAGCGAGGTACTGTATTGCACAGGCTCTATTAAATTCTTACTTCGGGGATGTTGACCACGGCCTCATCTTTTGTGGCCAGAATGCTTACCGTATCGACAAGATCGTGACCGTCAAAGAACTCATATCAGGCCTTCTCTCAGAACTCGAAGCCGCTTGAACTATGGCGACATCTATGTCAAATCCTTCTACAATCTCGGGCGAATTTATGAACAGCAAGGCGACACATCCAAGGCAATAGAACATTACGAGAAATTCTTCGATCTCTGGAAGGATGCCGATCCTGGTATTCCTGAAGCTGAGGATGCGAGGAAAAGGCTGGCTGGGCTTTAAAAGATATAATCTGCTGTATTCCTTTGTGTCGTATCAGAGCCATCATCGCCTTTACCCTAAAAGATAAGCTTGTCATATAAACATTGTTCCTTAATTTCCGCCTTCTGATATCTGAGAATAAAAGTATCACAAGCCAGAACGGCAACGTCACCGACTCAAAGAGTGAAACAAATCGACCGAAACTTTCATCATATCATGTTTAAATTGGACTTCGGCTTATTTCTCCTTCCTCCACGAATCCTTCGGCTTTAACCCCATCAGTCCTCAGATTGGTCGATCTTGAGAATCGTATGGAGGAGTACGTTGACTCCATTTTCCATGTCTTCAGGACGGGTGTACTCTTTTGGCGAATGACTGATCCCGCCCACACTCGGAACAAATATCATTCCGGTGGGAGCGATTCTGGCTAAATTCTGGGCATCATGTCCTGCTCCACTGAGCATGAGAAGGGAGGTTAAGCCCAATCCACGGGCAGCTTCGATAATGTATTTCTGAACATGAGGATCCGTAGGAGCGGGAACAGCAGTGGCTTCAATGGGAGAAAAAGTGATCCTGGTGCCCGTCTTTTTTTCAACGGCTCTGGCTTCCTCCCTAATTTTTTTATAAAGCCTATCGATTTTTTCTTCCTCAAGGTCCCGCAGTTCAAGGCTCATGATCACTTTTCCTGGAATGACATTCGGCGCCCCTGGCTCAGCCTGGATTCGACCGACTGTTCCGACCTGGCTGCCCTCAACTGATGTGACCACCCGGTTCACGGCGATTATCAGGTGTGACGCAGCTAATAGAGCATCCTGACGCATATTCATTGGCGTTGTTCCCGCATGATTGGAGAAGCCATCAACCGTCACCTCCCACCAATGGATGCCCACGATCCCTTCAACAACTCCGATATCGATAGTTCCGGATTCAAGGACCTTGCCCTGTTCTATATGGAGCTCTATGAAGGCCTTGATTTCCCCTTTTTTTCTGACCGCATTCGCCAGCTTATCCGGGCTGCCGCCGACTGCCTTTATCCCTTCTTTAACGGTTTTCCCGCTGTGGCTGATGACTTCAAGCGCTCCTTCTGTCAGCGTCCCGATCAGTGCCTTGCTTCCTATCAGCCCTCCTTCTTCATCAGTAAAAACAATAACTTCGAGAGGGTGCCGGGTTATGATATTCTTCTCTTCAAGCGTCTGAATACACTCGATCGCTCCTAAAACGCCTAAAGCCCCATCATAAATTCCTCCATCAGGCACAGAGTCGGAATGTGACCCGAAGAGAATGGGAAGAAGCTCTGGATTGAGGCCTTCTCTCCGGCCGATAATGTTCCCGGCTTCATCTATCCGGATTTTCAATCCAGCTTCTTTCATCAGTGACAGGAGATAATCCCGACCCTGAATATCTGCGTCACTGAATGCGACACGGCTGACTCCACCTTGATCATTTTTGCCGAACTGGGAAAGCTCTAAAATTCGCTGTTCAAGCCGTTTGCCGTTTATCCTCAATTCTTTGAAAGGAGTTTCTTTCGCACTCATAAAAAAAGCTGAGAGAACCAACACGAATACTCCGGGAAAAAATATCCGCAGGCATATCCTTTGTTTACTCATGACGTTATTCCTTTATCAGGGGAGTATGCTCATCCATTTCCCCATGAATTTAGCGAAAAAAGAATATCAATTAAAAATGATTGCGTCAAAGAGAATAATTGAAAACTAGAAATTTTCACCTTGACGCAATTCCTCCATTTTGTGAGACATTGACCAGCACTCCGAGTATCGGTTCAGGAGATGTGTTAGAATTTTCATGAGCCGAAACGGCCCATCAATCTTTAGAAGAGCTTAAAGAAATCTACAGAGCTTTTGGAGCGGAAGATGCGGTTCGACTTATCGTGACACCAGGCAAACATCATGAAATGGACATACCGCGATTGTTGGAATTTTTCGGCAAATAAAAAAACCTCTGCCAATGTGCCGCTATAATTGAAAAGGGAAAAGATATGTCTTCTTCAATACTGATGGGAGCAAGAAATAAACTATAATGGGATTAGAATCGTACTTATAAAATGTGGAGGGGCATTTAGTGCATAGAAAAATAGTTATAATCGCCTGCCAGTTTTTTATCATTAGCAGATTATCGAAATTAAATACGAAGAAAATATCCGATGGCCCCGGAAATGTTTTCTGGGTGGATGCAAAAATCATTGAGGAGTTCAAGCCGGATGGATTAAGATAAATAAGAGAGGCCATGATGAAAAATTACAGGATAATTTTTTTACTTGTATTCCTATCCATAATGTTCTTTTTTTCCGGAGAGAAATTGTGTTTTGCCCAGAAAGATGGGGAGGATATCGTCATTGGCAAATACAGAATGATCCATTCTCAAGTTTTGGATGAAGACAGGCTTCTCCTCGTCCATCTTCCCCGGGAATACGGGGATACCCAATTGAATTATCCTGTCTTGTACCTTTTGTACGGACAAGACATTAATAATTATTTTGCGGAAGCAGCCATTATCACGGAGAAGCTCGGCGGGACCGGGGAGATTCCACCTGTAATTGTCATCGGTGTGGCGAACACCAACAGGTACAGGGATAATCTTCCAACTAAAATCAGGGGCCGTAGTGACAGCGGAGGGGCTAATAATTTTCTCAGGTTTTTTGAGGAAGAATTGATTCCTTATGTCGATAAAAACTACAGGACTAAGAATTTCCGGATACTTGCAGGACCTCAAGCTGGAGCCGTTTTTGGTCTGTATGCACTTATCACCAAGCCCAAACTTTTTCAAGCCGTCCTATCTGAAAATCCTTTTATGAATCCCGAGAATTCAGAATTTCTTTATCCCAAGGCAGAGCTGTTTTTTAAGAATGCAGAATCTATGAAGAGTTTTCTCTACATAAAATGCGAAAAGAATGAGCGCCCCCAAGACCTGGAATACGCAGAAAGGTTTGTAAAACTTCTTGAATCCGAACAGCCTGACGGTTTCCGTTATAAAGTGGAATTCAGGGAACCGTCTGGGTATTTCATAGCCCCTCTTCCCTTTAGAGAAGGATTGAGAGAATTGTTTGCCGGGCATAAACTGCCGGAGAATTTCCAGACAAACACTGTGAAGGATATAATCCATTATTATGAAAAGCTGTCTGGGGAATACGGCTTTGACGTCGATCCTCCTTCGCTGATGCTGACATTTGAAGCCGATAAGCTGAGCCAGCAGGGAAAAATAAAAGAAGTCATCGAGCTGTTTGATTACCAGTTGAGCCTGTATCCGAGATCGTTAAATGCACTCTGGCGGCTCGGCGAGACCTACAGAGGAATGGGCGATCTCGAGAAGGCCAGACAGTATTACAAGGCCTTTCTGGATATTCAGGATGTTGATGCGGCCATGATCCGTCAACGCCTTAATCAGGTGGAGAGAATGATCAGCGGTTCAACCGCATACTGTATTGAGCAGGAGATCAGGGAAAGCGGCATCCAGGCGGGATTGAAAAAATTTAAAGAGATACGCTCCGACCCCAAAAGTGAGCTTTATTTTGAGGAAAGCGAGTTCAATGCCATGGGATACAGACTGATGGGAGCCGGAAAAATGAAAGCGGCCATAGAGATTTTCAAACTGAATGTGGAGCTGAATCCCGAATCGGCGAATGTGTACGACAGCTTGGCTGAAGCCTATATGAACAGCGGAGACACCAAAAAAGCGATCAGAAATTACAAGAAATCCCTCGAGCTCAATCCGGACAACAACAACGCCAAAGAGATGCTAAAAAAACTCGAAAAGAAATAATCCCAATTATCCGTTTGAGGAGGAGGCACTCTATGTTGAAGAAAATAGTTTTCCTTTTTATGGCTATTGCCGGTTTTTCGTTATCCGCATTTGCCCAGGAACAAGCCGAACAATTCAGTATTGGCACAAAGAAAGTTATTCATTCATCTGTCTTAAATGAAGACAGGAATGTCTACATATTCCTTCCGGAAGGTTATTCGCGCTCCGAAGAGAGGTATCCTGTTCTCTACATGCTGTACAGTGTGGCTCCTGATTTTCATTTCAACACGGGTGTGGTGGCGGGTTTGAGTCGAATGCGAATGATACCCAAAATGATCACAGTCGCTTTTGACCTGGGAGACGGGAAAAGGGATTTGACACCGACTAAATCCGCTGATTATGGCCCGACCAGCGGAGGATCGGAAAATTTCCTTAAATTTATAAAAGACGAATTGATTCCTTTTATTGAGAAAAATTACAGGACAGCTCCTGAAAGGTTGTTTTGGTCTCACTCCATCGGAGGGCTGTTCGGCGTGTATGTTCTTCTCAAAGAGCCCGGTGTTTTTCATTCGGTTCTTGTCAGCAGTCCCTGGATGGTGTACGACGGGAATCAGAAATATATCTTAAAAAGCACGGAATCCTTTTTGAAGAAAAGAAATAAACAGACCAATTTTCTGTATATATGCGTTGGGAATGAACGCAATCTGATCCCTGAGATCGAGGCGTTTTTAGGAATTCTCGAGAAAAACAAACCAGAAGGTTTAACGTGGAAATATATAAAGATGCCCGAAGAAAATCACATGTCCATACTGGCCCGAAGCTTGATAGAAAGTCTCAGGGCGTTCGCCTCAAAATGAACGGTTCACCCGACCAAAACAGGTGTCGATTACGAGGATAGGTATGATTTCGTTTTGTGTTTTCATAAATCATAAGAAGAAGCTGTGAATAAACTCAATGATTTGCCGTGCTATCATTCATCATCGAAGGGAAAATATCTTGATGCATGTTTTTGTAAAAAACTTTCTGGGCTTAAGCTTGATGCGCTTGCCCGAGAGGGGATCTCTTTGCCGGATCTCACTGTTAAAAGAAGCCTGTGGGATAAACCGTGTGTCCATGGAACAGGAAGCATGGTTGTTTTAAGGAGGAAAAATGAAGTTTAAACAGGTATTAAAGGTCTGCCTGATTGCATGTGTCTTCAATGCATTCCTGAGAGCACAGCCGGACGAGAATATTCCTATAACACTACAAAGGTTAAGCGATAGGGTTCTGATTCTCTCCGAAACCCTGATGAGTAACAACGTTGTGGCCGTGGCATCTGAAAAGGGAATCGTAGTCGTTGACACTTCGGGCCTGCCCTCTACCGCAGCCAAAATGCGCAGAATCATCGAAAAGGAATTCGGCCGGTCCGATATCGCCTATATCATCAACACCCATTCTCATTGGGACCACAGCTTCGGCAACCAGATCTTTCCCGATGCCATTATAATCGGACACGACGAAGTCATCCCTGGAATGGCCCGGGATAAAGATAATATGCTCCGCCGGATCGCCAATCTGGAGCAGGTGTTCCAGAATGAAACAACTCGCTTAAAAGGCGTTCCACCCGGCTCGGAAGAAGCCCGGAATATCCAGGCCTTTCTCAAAACGCTGGAACGGGAAATTCATGACTTTAAAAATGTGTTTGTCTCGACACCCCCTCAGATCACCTTCAATGACCGGATGATTTTGGACCTTGGTGATATAACCTTGAAGCTGGATTATTTCGGCCGGGCCCATTCCACATCCGATATCTTCATTCACATCCCGGAGGAAGGAATCCTCATGACCGGAGACCTCTTCCTGGATCAAAGATGGGTCCCGCTTTTTGCCGGACAGCCGGTGCTGGACATCGACCGCTGGCTTGAGGTGCTGCATAGAGCGCTGGACGGAGATGACGCTCCATCCAAAGTCATCCCCGGACATATGGATATCTGGGAAGCGGAGAAACTGGCCCTCTGGAGGGATTACATAAAAACCCTTTGGGAGGGCCTGAAGAGTGCGAAAGAGCAAGGGCTCTCCTTTGAACAAGCAAAAGAAAAATTTCCGCTCCCGGAGCCATACTACTACCTCATGGAACGGGGACATAGTGAGGAAAGAATCCGCACTTTTCACGAGAACAATATCGAAGCTTTTTGGAGCCAGCTTTTTATTTCGGCTGCTGATGTCATCGAAGAGATTCTCACAGAAAAGGGCATTGAGGGGATCGAGATGGCAAAAATCAAATTCAAGGAACTTAAAAATAATCCGGATAAATATTTTATAAGTGAAAGACAGTTTAATTCACTGGGATACAGGTTTCTCCAAGAGAACAGAATCCCCCATGCTCTGACCGTATTCCGGATGAACGTTGAAACCTTTCCCCAATCGGCCAATGTCTACGACAGTCTGGCCGAAGCTTATCTTTACTGGGGAGACAAATACAACACCATCCAATACTACAAAAAGTCCTTAGAGCTCAATCCTCAGAATGAAAACGCCAGATCCCGTCTGGAACGGATGGATGAGTTGTTCGAAGAGTATCATCCTACTACTCCACAGGACGCCCTCTTCGCCGCCGGCGAGCAGACCGGACAAAAAGGACCTTATCTGGGACAGAAGCCACCTGGATTAAAAAAAGAGATCTTTGCTCAGGGGATAGTCTCCACTCATGGCGGCCATGAATTTTCCTGCACTTTTTCCGCGGACGGTAAAGAGTTTTACTTCAATCGCGGCATGACCATTATGGTTTGCCGCTGGGAAAAAGAGGGCTGGACAGCACCTGAACCCGCTCCTTTCAATGGTGATTTCCGGAATCATGAACCCCACATAACAGCGGACAACAAGACGCTTTATTTCGGCAGCATGCGCCCCAATCCTGAACGCCCTGATATGGAAAATCCCTACGGGATTTGGAAGGTGGAAAGAACGGAAAAAGGCTGGGGAGAACCCAGCTATGTAGGGTATGGCATGTATGTCACCACCACAAAAGACGGAACCATATATATCACGGATATCGATTATGAAAACGGAAAGAAACATGGCATAGCCCGGACAAAGCTGGTAAACGGCCGCTTCGGACTCTTTGAAAAACAAAGGGGCGGAGTTCTTTCTCCGGCGCCGGGGCGTATACCGGGACGCCATCCCTGCGTAGCCCCGGATGAAAGCTTCCTCATCTTTGATTCCTACACTATCGACCCCCCGGGCGGACATGCGCAGCTCTTTATCTGTTTCCCTGAGAGCGAGGGATCATGGGGAAAAGCCATAAACCTCAGTCGGCTCCTCGGAACCGAGGGAAACATCGCTGCCTCCCTTTCCCCTGACGGAAAATACCTGTTTTTTGAAGCTGAATCCGATATTTATTGGATCAGCACAAAAATTTTCGATCGGCTAAAAAAATGAAGGTGAAAACTATAAAACACAGTGCAATTTATGCTGGAATTTTGTTATCCATTATATTTGTGTTTATTAGTCATTCTCAACAGGATGATTTCCCGGTTCTCAAAGGCCCCTATCTCGGTCAAAAACTACCGGGATTAACACCGGAGATTTTTGCACCAGGGATTATTTCTACAGAAAATTTTGGGGAGGCTGGTGGTGCATTCACCAAAAATGGAAGTATTTTCCTGTTTAATCGAAGAACACCTCCTGAATCGCATAAAACAATCTATTATATTGAACGGAAAAAAGGTGTATGGACCCGGCCAGCTCCGGTTCCCTTCAACAGTAAATTCGGGGATTGGTCTTTTAATTTTGGACCGGATGGCAGAACACTGTACTTTTCTTCTAAGCGTCCTGTTAATGGGGAATCAGACCACGCTCACAACATTTGGATGACTCAATTAACGAGTGATGGCTGGGATAGTCCAAAAATATTAGAATATCCTGTGAATACACCTAACAGCACTCAAAGTTCTCCTTCTCTAACAAGAAATAAGATATTGTACTTTCACAGTAATAGAGGAGTTGGATTCGGGGGAAATGATTTATATTGTGCAAGATTGATTAATGGAAAATATGAAATTGCAGAAAATCTCGGAAGTGTCATAAATACTAAATATTGGGAATATGATCCACACATAGGGCCGAAAGAAGATTACATAATATTCAGTTCGGATAGACCCGGCGGATTCGGACAGTACAACGATATGTATATCTCGTTTAGAAATAAGGATGGAATCTGGTTAAAACCTCAAAATCTTGGTAAAGAATTCAGGGATTCCGGAGTTTCTGGAGTTACTCATGATGGGAAGTTTCTATTTATTACAAATGAAAGAAGAAGAGCTGGTGTCGATGATATCTATTGGGTAGATATAAAATTTATTGAACGATTTAGGCCTGATAAGAAACAATAAAAAGGTAAATTGAAGAAACGCATCGGAATGCAAATTGTATAGATATGCGTCATCATACATTGGGCAGATGCGAAAATCATCGAAGATCTGAAACCAAAAGAATTAGATCCTCATTATCCATATTAAATACAAAAATCGCTAAACAAGATCACCCTAAGTTGTTATTATATAAAAAGATAGAGAATAATCATGTCGCAGTGGGAATTTTCAAATCTATGTCATGAACGCAGACAGAAGCAATCAAACTCGATTGACAAATCATAAAGGAAACGATTATTGGCCGTGCTGGGCTTTATTTTATTCTGATAAAAAATAGGAGGATTTAAAGACGTTCTATTTAGTGAATGTGTTTATGCGAAGAGGGGACTTGTTTTTAAGAAATGGTACTGGAGGAAGCTATTAGAATCAGCGGAAGTTTACTGACTATTTAACATAATAATAATACAGATAGAGGGAAGGTCATTCATACCGCAGCGAATCCACGGGATTGGCTGTGGCGGCCCGGAAAGTCTGGTACCCGACAGAAAGAAGTGTGATGAAAAGGCCGAGGCCGCCCGCCAGAATAAATATCCATATTCCGAAGCTCGTCCGGTAGGCATAGTCCTGAAGCCATCGCCGCATGACCGCATATCCGACGGGCCAGGCGACGGCATTGGCGATGATGACCAATTTCGTGAAATTCATCGAGAAGAGGGAAATAATTTTCCAGGGAGATGCCCCCAGCACTTTGCGGATGCCGATCTCTTTGGTTTTCTCTTCGGCGGTGTAGGAT
>Ga0209635_10001626_pt1 | contig 16813 bp, 21 predicted proteins | sample DeeMarSWOR230_32_FD_187463 | JGI IMG/M metagenome (GOLD analysis project Ga0209635, IMG submission 187463) | Marine sediment microbial communities from White Oak River estuary, North Carolina - WOR-2-30_32 (SPAdes) (version 2) | ecosystem: Environmental > Aquatic > Marine > Intertidal zone >... | reverse complement strand
TCTTGTTTCCCATCAAAGCATGATGTTCAATGCTAATCTTTCTGTTTAGACTTCCATGCGAACCAGACAATCAGTACTGCAGCCACAACTTGTACAATTCCGATCAGTATCACATGAGCGGAATAAGCGGATTGTCTTTCCAGATACTGAATTGGATCCAAGAGTCCGAAAACTGCAAAGACTATGCCCCCGATGATGTTTACCCAGCGACTAATCGAATTCTTCAAAATTATGGATAGGAAAGCCATGATTGGCGGAATTAACAAAATAATTGCTAATAACAGAATCATTTCGGGTGTTATTGGACCCTCCCCGACTATTTCTCCCGCAATGATTTCCTCGATATAACCTGGCTCGTATAGCCCCAACGCACCAAACACAACCCACGCATATCCGAAAATCCCCCAGAGCACTGCAATCTTTATCTTCCAATCTTCCAAAACTTTTCACCCCCTTTGAAATGAAAATATACGGTTGTATGTCTTCTACTTCAGTTTTTATAACTTGTGGAACAACTTTGATTGTACAAGAGATAATCTGATGTTACTGTTTTCTGGAGACAAAGAGTGATTGGATTAGATGTTATTTGCTTATTTTGATTAATTATTGCGTGCGCATGCATGCATAGATTTTGATTCCCAACCTATGTGAAAAACCCTAAATGTAAAATGCATGAGAACTTAATGAGTGGTGGGAAGTTGTTTGGAGGAAATAGATGAAGCTTTCAACTGGCTCGTGGTGATTCTGACGATGCTGGCTGGGTCTTTGATTCAATATCCAAGTCTCTATCCAACCTTCGCCAACAGGCTTAACCCAGAAATCCCAGTTATGAGAGTGATCCTAATCCCATTGGTTGTACTCATCATTTTTTGGCTCGGTTCGCATTTAATTCAGAATAAGGGAACAAAAGTTTTTCTCAAGTGCTCTTCGTGGCTCTATGCCCTGTCCATCTTGACAGTAGATTTATTATTCCTTATAGGCGGCATCTTGGGAGTACACATTTTGGGGTATGCACTACTATGGATAGGGCTGGCAAGTGTGGCACCTGTTATAATTTATCTGGGGCTCATTCGCAAGCAGTACAAACTAATATATTCAGATTCACAATTCCTCAAAAGTGACAGGAAGCAAACACTTTTTTGTCTGATAATAATTTTACCTTCAATCGGGTCGATTCCTGTTTTAGCGATCCCTTAGTGCACACTTTCAAGTTACACTAAAGATTTAAGGCAATTACTTCTTGGGACCTGTTAAGGTGCATGAGTAATTATCTTTCCACATCTAGGACAATGAATATGCCTAGACTAGACTCAGAATCATAACCAGAAATAATAGCATCTTTCTTAGGGAGAACATATCCACAATGGGGACATAATGAGTCTAACTAATCGCAATATTCTCGATTTCTTTTATTTCATTAGCTATGGCAGCACAAAGTGAATTTAGATAAGGCTCAATTTCATTATCTTGAAAAGTCAATATTGAGAGGAAAGCTTGGTCTATTTTTTGACGTAGAGAATTTTTCTCTTTTATCCGAGTTACTAGATTTGGAAATTCTTTAGAGCCTATTTCATCAAATAGTTCCGACAATTCTTTCCGCTCTGATTTTGTTAGCATATTTGGATTAATAACCAAATAATCATCTAGAACATACTTGTGCACGTCAATCCAAACATCCTCTATTTTATTAAGCAAGATTTGTAATAGGTGAAGTGAGCTGTTCATCCACAAAGCTATTATTTTTGCATCTTCTTTTTTGGGGAGTTTTAAACTCCACATAGTCCCTGGTGGAGTTATTGGGAAATAGAGTAAGTCCTAGAGTACTCTAATCTTCTTTCTAATGATTAAAGCAAATAAAGTAGCAACCAAGAATAGTGGCAGAATAATCCATGAAGGAAACTCTGGAATTACTTCGATATCATTTGGAGTAATTAAAGGATAATTATCTTGGTTGTTTTCATAAATGATGTGTGGGCTATCACCTATATTGTCGCCGTTTGTGTCTTGTCCAGTGTAATTGCTCCAATAATTACCTGTTCCACCACTGTCCCAAATATTTAGTAAAGTGGATTCCCCACCAGAAACATGTCTTGTGTTGTTTATGAAGTTGTTATTATAGACAATATTGTTAAAGGAACTGTAGAACCTGATTCCATTTGAATTATCTTTTATGCTGTTTCCAACTACAATGTTGCCTGCTTCTCCATTATCGAGAACGATTCCAATAAGGTTATTTGTTAAATTATTTCCTGATATGATATGTGAACTTCCCCCTTGGACCACAATTCCACCAGTCATCGTTAACTTTGGATTCATAAAAACCGTCTTTTCTATTAGATTATTTGAGATAACACAATTGGAAGATTGGAGCAACTGAATTCCGGTCTGTAATCCGTTCCCAGTTATGATGCAATTCCTTAACGTAACGTTATTCACCGAATCTAATAATACCGCAAGAAAGTTTGCGTAGATTGTGTGTCCAGCCCCATCAACTGTCACATTATTAATTCTAACAACTAAAACAGAAACATCGTTAGTCAGAACGTATAAGTCTCCATTTTGTTCGACATTTTCTGGTTGGTCAACCGATCCATCAGCATTAATTACTAGAGCCTTAACAAGACCAATCTCGGAAAAAGCAACAACAGTGAAACATAGAATCAGGAATAGAATGATAACTGCCCTTCTATCTCCCACCAAAGGCACCAACAATACCCTAGTTAACCGAACTGAAAAGCATTTTTGTCAAGAAACATTGACAAATCATAAGTCACTATGGGAACAGCACTCTTAGAGAGTGAGGATTGAACAAGGAATTTTATTTGTAGTAAAATATTTTGAACTTTAAGGGAGACGAGCTAAATCTTTTATAGGAGTTGTCTGGGGTCCATTGATTACCCAAATAAAGGAGAATAAAGAAAGATGGCTAGAGTAGTCAATTGTCCCAAATGCAATGAACAAGGAAGCCTACAGCCTAAGAAGACTAAGCATGGAACCTACTGGAGAGTTGCACATTACAAGGGACTAGAAGGAGAAACAAGAAAAATACGATGGTGTTACATAGGGAAAGAGCTACCAGAAGAATATACTAGTCAACTGATTACCCATGATTACCCAAAGATTACTCAAGAAGAAATAGAGAGAAATAAGCTCAAATCAAGCTCATTTAAAGCTAAAGAGTCTAATCACCCATTTCTTCCAGTTTCGCCGGCAAATACTTATCAACAATATAAGTTAAACCATATCTGCTGAAAGCCTCTTGCTCCGCCTTCTTCTTAATCTTCAGGAACGTCTTAATCTCCCTCTTCCACAAGTCTCCCGTATATCTGGGGTCCTTCTCCAACTCGTGAAGCCGCTTAATATCCACAGCCGTCAAAGGATCACTGGGCAGCTTATAGTCAACAACATCCGTAGCATAAACACCGCTCCATTTAGCATCCGGCGTAGTTAATCCCCTAAGATGAGCCGCGTTTGCTGAACCTGAAATAATAACCATGGCAATATGCATCCCCCACGGATCCCCATCAGTGAAAATAAAGACTGGAAGCTCCAACTCCCTATTCAACCTGTTAATGAAGTGCCTAGTCGCCCGAGGCGCCTGACCAGCAGTCAAAACAAGAAGAGCATTAAATTTTTCGTGAACCCGCTCCTCAATAAACCTAGTAAACAAACCACCCTTCTCGATGGCAATAACCTTGTCACAACCAGTCTTAGCGAACTCCGAGGAAACGAGGGATGGTCCGATCATAACCCCGTCAGGATGAGACGTCAAGTTCAACTGTTTTCCTTCATAGCCGGGAACTGTATATTCGATGGTTAAGTCACCGAAGATTGCTGAACGCTCCTCAGGAAAGACGTTAAAGTCCTCTCTAGCGAAACCTGTAGCCGTCTCCAAGTCAGTGATGATGTTGTTGGACTCGGGCTGATCCTTAAAAGACATCTCGTAAGCCTGAGCAGAATAATACACATCCCTGAGAGTCGAAGTTTTCCTGTTCTTCACAAGCTCGCTGGCAAAGAAACCAGCCCAAACCATCTGCGTGAAAGGCTTAATGTGACGAATATTCCGAGCACTACGCTTAACGCTCTTCTCACCTAAGATATACTGCCGCACATCAGGACTGTAGAAGATGTTTTCAGTGGAACGGCTCGGCATCTCCACCCAAGGAAATTTGCCCTTCTCCATTTGACCATAGAGGGTACTGCCAAACCCCCTCAGGTCCTTCAGAACCTTTTCACTCTTCTTTTTAGCTGAACTTTCAGGCTCCTTGCTCTTCAAATTTACTCACACTCCTCAACAACGATTCAATATCTGGCTCTTCAGTCTTTCCAGCCAAGTCCGTAGAAAACCGGGCTATCTTAGGCAGATACTTGGAGAAAACCGACAGACGTCTCCTCTCCTTCGCCCGATGTTCCCGCTTCGTCAAAAATGTCTGCAATCGGCGGGCTACCTCGCGGATGCCATTCAAAATTTCGCTCTTCACCTCTGGCCTGTCCGCGATGAATTCTTTGCCAACGGTTTTGTAGGGAACTTTTGTGCTGCACACATGAACTAAAATGGCTACTGGCATGCCAGAGATAACCTTGTATCTTCTCCAGTTGATAGACCGGATTACCCTCACCGAAACGTCACTGGCTTCATCATACAACAGCGGAATCCTGTTAGCAAACCGATAAAAAACAAAATCATCCTTCTTCGGAATATCTCCTCCATATGCTATAGCCGTCTCCACGATGAAAGGATGACCCGCATATGTGGAGGGTTTCCTTTGAGAAACCGCTATGAACTCCGGCTTCAGTTCCTTAAGAATCCCAGCCCTCAACAAATCCTCCCCCAAAGGAGACAAGCAACTCGCATCCGGAGGAAGGAAATCAGGGAATTTCTTCATCATCCGAACAAGCCTCACAATCTCGTCGGGACGGAGTTTCTTCGGGTTTTTTGTTCTGACAAAACCAGCGGCTGAAAGCAGACGAAGAATAAAGGTTCTGTCGACATTCGGGAAGCTAGCTTTCATAAAATTGAGCATGTTTTGATACTTGGTTTTCTTCAATGAAATTTTGAGGTTTTCTTCACTTACTTCACCAAAAAGTTTCTTAAATTTCTTGAATTTCTTGATTGTCTCTACAAGCCTAGTAACGTCTTCGGGTTTCAGCCCCTGCAGATTAGCTGTTTTTATGAACCCCGCAAAGTCCAAAAAACTTAGGGAAGTGCCTTGCCCGACGCGGTGAAAGTGTTTCCGCATGAAGTCCAACAGGTTTCGGCAATCGGTGACTCGTATGAGACGCTGAATCGTTTCAACATCCACTCCGTAGGGGTGAGCCAAAGTTTCTGTCGGTGGGGGCGGCATCTTTTTTGTGGCTCGATTGAACAGGTATAATCGGCCTTTAGGATCAACGAATCGGATGTCGGCATAGGGTGTCACTAGCGCCGTCTGTTTCAAATACTCCAGAATCTTAGACATGGCCCTTAAGTAGTCTCCCTCCAGAGAATATTCAACGATGGTTCCACGCCACTGCTCCTTGTTTCTCCGGGTCTTACGATCCAAGATTAGGGGACGGTTCCGCTGGATGTCTATCATCATCTTATACTCGTAAATCTTAGATGTGCCCGTGCTGGATTTGATGAGGACAGGTTTGTGGGTGGTGATCTGCCCGTAAAGAATAGCCATGGTTCCTCCAAGACCGAAAGTTCCCCGAGCCTGCTTAAGCGTGTATTTTGAGCCGAACAAAACCTGACCAAAAGCAGAGGGAATGTGGCGGGCTGAGATTCCAGAACCGTTGTCCATAATCTTTAGCCTGTATACTCCATTTCCTGATTCCGCTGCAGTGTCCGAGTTTTCCGTGGACAATCGAACGTACACTTCTGGAGGAATATTCATTTGGTCGGCGGAATCGAGAGAATTTTCCACGAGCTCCCTGACGGATGCAAAGATTGCCCGAGAAGGGTTGGTGAAACCGGCTATGTCGCGGTTCCGGTAGAAAAAGTCTGCGGGGCTTATCTCTTGAAAGGTCACCAAAGCTGGTTCCCACCGCCCCTCGATATCCTAAGGTTTAGAAGATGTGTTTTCATTGCTTTTTCATCGCCTTCGCGGTGTTCTGGACTAGAAACCGCGTCAGAAGGGCATTGTATGATATGTGGCAACATGGCAGGGTCATTCATAATTCTGTATGATAAGTATTTCAATGTTTTTGTAAAATTTAAAGGTTAACTGATTCTTCCAAGCTGCAGGGGTTTTTTGGGCTAGCTTTTGTATGTTGGTTCCCAGAGTTGCAGCCTCTGTTTCTTGAGTTCTCTCCGTTTTTTGTGCAGAAAACGGTACACTGTTCCGTGGAGGCTTCCCCTGATTAGCATACGTACAGCTTCTCGGGCAATTGCGGCTTGATCAGCGTGTCCAATTATCGAAATCGTGTGACCGTAAACTGAGATGTTTGCTTCACTTAACTCCTCGATGATTCTTCTGGTTTTGCCTTCCTTTCCGATTACTCTTCCTTTCAGTCTCTTCAGGTCGGACTGAGACCTGCCCACAGTTTCTCGAAGGTCTATAACCTCGAACACCGTCTCGTCGTCGTTGAGCAGTCTGAATGCATGGTTTGGCGCGAAGCCTCTGCCTATAGCCGTAACCACTTCTTTAGCTCTGAAGAGAACCGTTGGGTCCTCGGTTGTTGCTGGAAGAGTTATCTGCACAGTCCCGGTTTCGCTGTCCACCTGCAAATCAACAGAAAGTTTCCTTTCGATAACTGATTTTACACTGCCATCTGGACCAACGAGAGCACCGATACGGTCTCCCGGAATCTTGACGTAAGTTTTACTTCCTTCCACCTGTAACCCTCTCATATATCTTATCTACCGATAATATGTCTGACACTTCTCTCCTGAAATACCTATGCAAATTTTCCAAATCTCTTCGCAGGAATCTGTCAGCCATGGGATGGTTTGTTAACACCGATTGTGCAACATCGAAAATCACGGGTTTTCCCTTCCAGATCATGATGTTGTATTCGCTGAGATCCGCGTGCACCAGTCCTGCTTTCTGATAGAGACGCCTTAAATAGGTTAGCAAAAGTCTGAAAACACTTTTCGGGTCCTTGAGAGTGGCTTCTTTCAGCAGGGGTGCACGGGCACCGTTCTTGCCGATAAACTCCATGATCAAAACGTTCTTTTGCACAGCCAAAGCTTCCGGAACGTTAACTCCGGCTTCTCGGGCACGTCGCAGATTCTTGAATTCTTTTTGAGCCCACGTATATATGAGGGATCGTGTGTTTCTGCGGACATGGGAGAATCTGGGGTCACCCTCTATGTAGGGGATCATGCCCTTCTTGAATTCCGCTGAGCTGGTGAGATATATTTTGATGGCTAATTCTTTTCCTTGTGTGTCTTTTCCCCAGTAGATTCGAGCCTCCTTTCCCGCCTGTACAACTCCATGAATCTCATCGATGGTTCCTTTGTTCATTAAGTCGTAGATGGTCATGAGCGTGGAGCGATCGAAAACCTCTTCGATAACTTGGTAGTCTTCGCTCCGCTTATTTCTCATCAGCCGCTCAATTTCGTATGCTTTTTCTTTCCGGTTGAGCCTCTTCTCCGCTTTTTCTCTAGAAGACACAACAAACCGTCCTACAAAACAATGAAATTTCCTATTTTATGGAGCCCGCTAGAGAAGCAAGTGTGACTTTGCTTATGATCTTCCGTTTTCTCCAAGGAGACACCTTTTGGAATAGAGGTGCATCTTCATATTTAGGTTTCTCTACCACAATTACTGAATGTCTATCGAAGAAGCTCTATTAGAGTGGCTACCAACTATTTCTGAATGTATTTCGGTTCGATTAAGCGAGGAAAAAAACTTTGAAATTTGTTAAGCTCAGCGAAAAAGGGTGGCTGGAGAGGCAAGGTTATTCTAAGAAAATCTTGCTTACCGAGGATGACTTGAAATCGAAAGGAAATCTTGTTCAGATCGTCAAGAACGAAGCTCACACAGAAATAAAACCTCACTACCACAAACAGATGATCGAAATCTACCATATACTGAAGGGAAACGCTGTTGTTTTCTGCGGAGACACAAGAGTTAGAGCCCAACCGGGGGACACCTTACTGTGCGAATCCGGAGAAGTTCACGGCGTAGTCAACGATACAGATGAAGATTTCCTGTTTGCTGTTTTCAAAATCAATGCAAAAGATGATGACATGTACTGGGTATAGCTTCTAATAGCTTTCCTATATTTTGACGATCTGGGCGTGGGGGACACCGCAGATTTCTAGAACTGCCTCGGGATGAACCAGACCCTTTTCTATGGCTTTGTTCACGATGTTAGGTCCAACCATGTTCACAATGGTGGATTCTTTCATGAGCTCAACAACATCTTCCACAGGCATCTTTGGACCTTTATAGAATTCTTCTCCCACCTTGAAAACTATTTTTCCATCCCTCAGAATCTTCCCTAACAGTTCCTCGTCACAGGTTGCGAGAAGCACGTACTCACCGCATTTCCGCAAATTGGTGTAGGCTTCCAAGGTTAAGCACGCTACACAGCTGATATGGACGATCTGGCTCCACAGGCTTCACATACCAGAAACAGGAAACGCCGATCTTTAACGATTTTTGTGTCCGGACGAGTGCAAACGGGACAAACGACAAATTCTCTGATGTACCTTTTGATGAGCCTCTCAAAGGTGTCGTAGCCGAATTTTCCTTGAAAGATCGCCCGGTTCCTCTGCATGGTTGCAGCCGTAGCCATTTCTCCTGAAAAGAACTTCAGCACGTGACGGGGATCTCGGTTAAGGGCGTCACAAATCTCCTTAAAATTCGATAGGATTGTGCGCATGCCGATGACATGACTTCGAGGTTTCGGAATCTCAAACCGTTTGTGCTCACGTACGTCTGAAGGAAGTTGCGATCGAGCACGTTCAAGCAATTCTCTGTAGTTCATCCCTAACGCCTACATTACACCTCTTTTGCCCTCAATAAAAGCCCTTCTCTTTTCTCAAGAAATTTGAGCATCAGGTGTTTTGGCTTCGGGAGCGACTGCGAACTATGTCTGTTTCTTGAGTCAGGAATTTTGCAAAAAGCTATGGGATACGTTCTTTCTCCTGTTGTTGTTACTGATAGGGTTGAAACAGAAAATCCTTAAATCTTAACTTGACAATCGGTTAATGAGACAATTTACGGGGGCCCGTAGCTCAGTTTGGTTAGAGCGCCAGGCTCATAACCTGGTGGTCGCCGGTTCAAGTCCGGCCGGGCCCACCAAAAATTCAGTTATAATTGGCTATGGCATTAATCATATATATTGAAACAGAGGTTAAATCAGATCATGTCATTAATTGTTGCTGAAGACCTAGCGAAAAGTTATGGCAGAGTAGTTGCTGTTGATAGCCTGAACTTGAAGCTTGATGAAGGTTCCGTAACTGGTTTGATGGGACCCAACGGCGCTGGAAAAACCACCACAATCAAGATGATTCTCGGTTTACTGAAGCCAGATAAGGGCTGGGTGAAAGTTTTTGGTCAAGACCCCTGGGATAACACAGCTATTCGGTCGATGATTGGAGTAGTTTATGAGAAAGCCTTTTTTCCTTCTCACCAGAAAACTTTGGATTATCTACAGAGAGTTTGCAGAATTTTTGGCGTTTCTGAATCCCGAGCTATGGAAGTTTTGGAACTGGTGAATTTGCAGGAAGCAAGTGATCGGGATATTAGGGCTCTTTCAGCGGGGATGCTGCAGAAGTTTGCTATCGCACATGCTCTAGTTCATAGTCCTAAACTGATTGTGGCGGATGAGATGACGGCTAATCTTGACCCTCAAGCAAGAAGTGAGCTTTTAGATGTAGTTTTGAAACTTCACAGGGACGAGAAAGTTGCTTTTCTTCTTTCTTCACACATTCTTCCAGAATTAAGCAGGGTGTGCGATTCTGTGGCGATTATTAACAGGGGCAAGGTTTGGGCATTTGGAAAATTATCTGAACTTTACGAGAAGTATGCTGTTGGGATTATTAGAGTCACCACTGACAACCCTTATGCGTTAGAGGCTGAAATCAGGAAGCTAAATTACGTAAAAGAATTGGAAAGTGACATCAGAGGAATCTCTGTTAGGGTAGCTGAGGGAAAGGAGGATAAACTTTACGAGGACATTCCCAAGCTGGCAAAGAAGATCAAAGCAAAAATTTTGGGGATAGAAACTGGAAGCGCCTCAATGCAAGAATTATATAGACTAGCGATTAGCGCAAAGGAGAGGAAGTGACTAGTATGGGAAAAGGTAAACCGTTTTTGGAAGTTTTATCCTCTGCTATACATGAGGACTATCGATTTCCGTTTCTTGAAGTCTTTGCTTTTCTGTATGGCTTAGGTACATTCGTGTTTGCCAGTTTCGGGGTCACCATAACTGCTACAGGCGCCACAAACCAAGTCACAGCAACCGCAAACGAAGTCGTAGCCTATGGTGCGGTCAGCTCGATTCTCAGCCTACCTCTCTCAATCTTTATTATACTTGTTTTCAAAAACATCGCCTATGGTTTAGGAAGTGATCTTGAAAAAGGAATAATTCAAACATACTTTTCGTATCCTCTCAGGAGACGGGGAATATTAACAGCAAAACTTCTTTCGGCTCTGGGTGTTGCGCTGCTCCTTTTTCTTGGCATTCAGATTTCGGGGCTTTACATTTTGGCTCCAGACATTATATTGCCTCAGTTAGGTACGGTGCTTCTGACCTATGCCGCAAGCTTGAGCTATCCCCTTCTTATAGCGGGCATAATGCTCCTGCTGACACTGAAACTTAGAAGAGGAGGCATATCGCTTGTTGTTGGTCTAGTTCTCTATTTTGCTATGAGTATAGTCTCGGGCATAGCAACAATTTTTGCCATAGTTACCGAGACTCCATTATCTCTTCAAATAATTTCAGCAATTTCTCCAAGCATTGTTTTAACACAATATTACGGAGGAACTCTTGGAAACTTTTGGGCACCAGCTTTCTCAGAAGTGTTACTTTACACTGGAGTCAGCTACGTGATTGTGGCGTTCGTATTCGTTCTAGGGTACACCTACTTCAGCAGGAGGCTTAACCTATGAAACGCTGGACAAATGTTCTAGGACGGGGAGGAACAGTTCTAATAGCCATAAGCTTAGCTTTGCTCCTAGTTTCGCTTATTCCCCAAATCAATCTAGGAACTTCCGCAGGAAGGATGCCTGTTCTTCCAGAACAGGTCTTCGCAACTGGTTCTCGAGTTCTTACGCCGCAACAAGGATTTCAGGTAAAAGTTACAGTTGAAGGCACTATCAATGTCTATTTGCTGGAGGTGGGCAGTGAAGAGCCATACTCCGAAAGTATGCTTTTCGCTGATGCTGCAGAGCTGCAAGAATTTTTAGAAGCAAATCCGAATCTGATCATATGGGATTATAATCTTGAAGATGGTTATTTTGAGAGGTATTATGCTCCAACCAAAGTCATGAATGCCACACTTGTCTTTTACAATCCAAGTTCAGCTGATGCTATATTGGATTACGAGGTAACCTTAACAAGTACCGTTGCGCCCGGAGAAAAAGTTCGAAACATAGCATACTGGGCAGCTCCGATAGGAATTATATTGGCTTTACCTTGGCTTCTAAACATGTGGAAACAGAGGAAACAAAGCTAGAATAATAGAGCTATCCCAGATGCTTCCAACTTGCTCAGTAGAGTATTTTGTGGCAAAAAGTTATACTCATCTAACGGTAATTCTGTTGTAGAGAGTGGAACAAGTTGAGAGGAGACCTTGACAGTATCCTGGCTGAGAAAGATGCAGAAGCTCTGCTTCTCTACTCGGACAGCTTCAGAGACGCTAACATGTATTACCTCACTAAGTTTCTGGCTCCAGACCCCTTCATCTTCCTAAAAAGAGTTGACGCTGACCCAGTAATCGTAGTTAACCAGATGGAGTATCCGAGAGCCCAAAAACAATCCATCATAAAGACCGTGAAGTCTTACCTCGACTACAACTACCTCAACGCCGTAAAATCTACAAAAGAGCCGCAAGTAGGCGCCATGAAATTCATCGCAAAAGTAGCAAAAAAAGAACTGCGCGCAAAAACGAAGATTTGTGTGCCCCCCAACTTTCCGGTAATTGCGGCTGACGTGCTGAGGGAGGAGGGCTTAAACATCAATCCCATGTTTGGCGTCGTCGAGAAAGCCAGAGAAACCAAAGACATCGTCGAAGTAGAAGAGATCAGAGCTGTTCAGGCAGTCACCGAAGAAGCCACTACAGAAGCAATAGATATTATAGCCAACTCAGATGTGGGCAGCAACGGAAACTTGCGTAGTAACGGAGAGCCCCTAACGGTTGGCAGAATAAAATCGTTTTTTGGACACAAACTATTAGAAAACGGATGCCTACCCGAAGAAGACATCATAGTCGCATGCGGCACAAAATCATCGAACCCACACTACTCAGGCGAACCAGAAGACAAACTCAAAGCAGACCAACCAATAATATTAGATATCTATCCCCGAAGCATCCAGAAACGCTACTGGACAGACATGACCCGTACAATAGTAAAAGGAAGAGCCCCAGACAAACTCAAGAAAATGTTCGAAACAGTCTCTGAAGCAAAAAACGCGTCCCTCGACGCCATCCAAGCCGGAGCCTTGGGAAGCCACGTCTACGATATGTGCTGTGACATATTGGAGAAGGCAGGCTACGAAACCACGAGAGGAGGAAAAAAGATAACAAAAGGAATGACGCACAGTCTTGGGCATGGAGTAGGCTTGCAGATACATGAAAGCCCCAGAATGAGTGAACTATGCACATCTCCTCTGAAGGCGCACAGCATTGTGACAGTTGAACCTGGACTCTATGACCCCCAGATAGGCGGAGTAAGATTAGAGAACATCATAGAAGTCACAAAATCTGGATACAACAACCTGACAAAGATGGAGACGCAACTAGAAATCTAAAAAAAGAGGAGTCAGCCTCCGCTCATAAGCGACATCAGAATAACGTTGTCACCATCACCTAGTTTGGTGTCCACTCCGCCAAGTTGACCCATCAAAACCCCGTTAACTGTAATGCAAAATCCAGTTTTGACATCTTTCAAGCCCGGCTCATAAACATCTTTTCTGAATGCTTTACCGTGAACCCCAGCCATCTTATTAAGCAGGTCAGAAAGGGAAGCGTTCTCCCCCAACTCGAACTGTTCCTCTTTCTTATTCACCAGGTTCTTGATGTAACCGAAATATTGAACCCTAACCTTCAACCAGCCTCACCAACACACAGTCAACCACATTGTAGCATAAACGGTCAGTATATCGTTATCAAAATAATCTGGGGAAGAATCTTATTTATCGGTTATGTCTGCCCATGCAGTATCCACACAATTGAAGGAAAAAACGAGTCTTGATTATGTTGCGTTATGCATTGCAAATAACATCGAAGGTATAAATAAAATTGTCCCAAAAAACGATAGGATAATGTTTGTGAAGTCAAAAGATAAAGATTAATATTTATCTATCCATATCACATATTTCTCTCCAAAGTGATTAATGGAGGATTAAGATTGAGTTACGCCAAACGAATTCTTTACGTAGACTTAACAACCGGAAAAACCGAAACAAAACCCTTGAAGGAGGAACTGGCTAAAAAATACATAGGAGGCATAGGACTTGGAATGCGCCTATTTCTCGACAACTCCAAGGCAGGCGTCGACCCATTCAGCCCCGAAAACCCCTTGATCTTCATCACAGGACCCCTCACTGGCACCATGGCGCCCTCAGCAGGAAACAGCTACGCCGTGGTTTCTAAATCGCCGCTAACCGAAGGAATATGTGAATGCAAGGCCCACGGTTTCTTCGGAGCTGAACTAAAACGAGCAGGCTACGACGCCATTATCTTCACAGGCAAATCTGAAAAACTAGTTTACGCATGGATCGACGACAATTCCATACAACTAATTGACGCCCAGCACCTGACGGGAAAGTCACCCCAAGAGACAGAGGAAACAATCAGAGAGGAAATTGGCGATTACTACATCCGCGTGTCAGCCATCGGAGAAGCGGGAGAAAAGCTTGTTCGAGTCGGTTGTATCATAAACGATGAATTCAGAGCCATCGGAAGGGGCGGCATGGGCGCCGTCATGGGATCTAAGAACATGAAAGCAGTTGCTGTTCGCGGAACAAACGACGTAAACGTGGCCAACCTTGAAGAGTTCACGGAATTTGTGAGAACAATCCACGAACGCATGAAAGGACCTGCTACAAGAAAATACAGAACATTAGGGACACCGGAGAATGTCCTCGTTCTAAATGCTTTGGCAGCCTTGCCCACACGAAACTTTTCTCAAGCCACCTTTGAAGGCGCCGAAAAAGTCAGCGGAGAGTACCTGAACGAGCGTTACGTCAAGAAGATAATCGGATGTGCAACTTGTGGCATGCGTTGCGATCACATTGCCTTGGTTCCTGAAGGAGAATACAAAGGATCCACCTCGAGGGTTGAATTTGAGTGTCTTTGGGCATTGGGACCCCTCTGCGGCGTTGACAGGTTAGACGCAATCATTGAGGCTATCCGTTTATGCGATTATTACGGCATGGATGGCATATCTTCTGGTGTCATAGTGGCCTTTGCCATGGACCTCTACGAGAATGGAATCATAACCAAGAAGGACACCGACGGTATGGATCTCAGCTTCGGCAACCACGAAGCCCTAGTGGAGACAATAAAAAGAATGGGTACTCGCAAGGGATGGTTAGGAGACACACTCGCAGAAGGAACCATGAGAGCTGCAGAAAAGATCGACAAAGGAGCAGAGAAATACGCCAATCACATCAAAGGAATGGAGTTGCCAGGTTACGATCTTAGGACACTCAAGACCGCCGCCTTAGGCTTTTCCGTCTCCTTCCGGGGAGCATGTCACCTCAGGTCCGGAGCTTACTCGCCTGACGTGAAGGGAAAGGTTGACCGATTCAAAATCGAAAAAGGACGAGGCAAGATAGTGATGGACGGCGAAGATCTCTACAATGTTGTTGACTCTCTGATATTATGCAAGTTCTCAAGAGGCGTGATGTATGACGGACTCAAAGACATGGCTAACTACTACACTCTAGCCACTGGAATTGAGATGACCCCGGAGGAGCTCATAAAAGCCGGCGAGCGAATAAACAATCTTGCGAGGGTTATCAACATTCGTGAGGGTAAAGGAACACGGAGTGATGATACGTTGCCGTGGAAAATAATGAATGTGCCGGTGCCTGATGAGGGAGTTGCAAAGGGAGCTGTTGTCAATCAGAAAGAGTTTGACATTGGACTAGATGACTACTACAGCGTACGCGGGTGGACAAAGGAAGGAATCCCTACACCGGAGAAACTCAAGGAACTGGGATTGGGCGATCTCGTCAACATTGTGAAGAAAAAAATTGGTTCTAAGAACTGAAGAAAATGAGGAGGAAAAAATAACATGCCTACAATTCATGAAAAGAAATTTGTCTCTGGAGACCCATCTAAATGCATTGGCTGCTGCGTCTGCGAATACGCATGCTCAATGCAACACGAAAAAACCTTCAACCCAACCAAATCTCGAATCCGAGCTGTCCGCCTGAACCCCTTCGTGAACCTAGCGGTTGCCTGCAGGCTCTGTGAAGACCCTCCATGCGTTGCCGCGTGCCCCCGAGATGCGTTGTCACAGTCAGAGGAGACTGGCATCATCTTAGTTGACGAAGAGAAGTGCAACGGTTGTGGCTGGTGTGTCGAAGCCTGCGACTATGGCGCCATTCAATTGCATCCTGAAAAAAAGGTAGTCTTCACCTGCGACCTCTGTGATGGCGAACCTAAATGTGTAGAATGGTGTCCTGAAGAGGCTCTAGACTTCACAACGAAGGATGTTATCTCGCAAAAAGCTAGAATAACTGCTGTCAAGAAGCTGTTCCAAGAAGCCCTGAAGAGCGAGAAATAGTACAGAAAGTTTCGGTGACGAACGTTTCCCGTTAGCTGTTATTCGGGTGTCGGGTAGTCTGTACCTTGTAAGAAGTTGGGGTCTGGACGGGGAAGGACTCTGAATTGAACCACCCTTTTTTGTTCAATAATCATGGTTTGTGTTCCAGTTTGGTGGTTTTCTGTAGTTTTCTGCGTCTTCAAGGGCAATTCTTTTTATTTTCTATCATGTTGACTATTGAGAAGATAATTCAGGAGAGTATAATATGGAGTTAGAAGTTGCCACTTGGACTCGGCCCTTTCTTCATGAATTACTGGAAGAGATACCTAAAGACATGGAATCGTTGATTGATGTGGGTTGTGGCAGAGGAATTGTTGGAGCCATGACGCGTATTTACAGAAATCATAAATGATTGGTTGGAGTCGATATTTTTCAGGATTACATTGATTTCTGCAAAAAGTACAGTATCTATGACGAACTTCATCGTTTAGACCTGAGACAAACAGCATTACCGTTCCAAAACAATGAATTTACTGTTGCTACATGCATAGAAACGATAGAGCATTTGCCGAAAAAGCATGGTGAAAAGCTTTTGGAAGAGCTTCACAGGATTGCTGATACAGTAATAGTGTCAACGCCCTCTTCCTTTTTTAAACAGCCTAAAAGTTATGTTAAATGTAATCCATTTCAAGCTCACATTAGCAAATGGACAGTTGAAGATTTCAAGAAAAGAGGTTACGACGTGAAGGGTGTAGGAAATCTTGCCGCACAGAAATTTGCTATTCCAACAAGAAAAGTGACTTGTAGATTCCCACGACTTTACCAGTTTCTGCTGGCGAAAACAAAACGTGGGGAACGACTCGAATAAAAGGGATTAAGACGGGTTTTATGGAAGAATCTTTAGCAAACAATGTGCTAGGTTTGTCGCCGTTTCCCTG
>Ga0209635_10001625_pt1 | contig 16815 bp, 21 predicted proteins | sample DeeMarSWOR230_32_FD_187463 | JGI IMG/M metagenome (GOLD analysis project Ga0209635, IMG submission 187463) | Marine sediment microbial communities from White Oak River estuary, North Carolina - WOR-2-30_32 (SPAdes) (version 2) | ecosystem: Environmental > Aquatic > Marine > Intertidal zone >... | reverse complement strand
CAGACACTGCTAGATGAAGGTTCTCCACAAATTTCACAGTATTTATGTTCTTTATATACAGGAATTTGCATTCTTGCAGAAATTCTTTTCAAAGATTTTTTAATTGCAAATTTCATTCCAGGGTGGTTTACTTCAAGCATATTAAGAAACCTTCTCACTTCGCTTCGCATCGATGATTCTCTATAAGGACAAGGAGTAGTTTGAAATACTATCTCATTTAAATAAGCATAAAGCGAACTCTCGCTTTCCAATATCTCACAATATGGCTTAATTTTTGGAATAAATTTTATTTCACTGCTTTTAAGTACAGGAATCATGAGACTAATTTTAGCTGTATCGCCATGTAATATGTTAAGAATGAATGACTGAATCTCATCATCCAAAGTGTGAGCTGTCACAAGCTTGTCTGCATTCAATCTTCTTGCCGCGATGTTAAGGGCTTTTCGTCTTAATATACCACAATAGGTGCAAGGTTTAATTCCATGACTTTCACCCTGAGATTGAACGATTTTGTCTAGTGAATAACCATAAATTTCAGAAAATGAGTATATGTGATGTTTAATTCCAAGTTTATTACAGTTATTTGAGGCTATTGATATTGCTTCGTCTCTATAACCTGAAATTCCCTCATCTATAGTGATTGCAAGGATTTCAGATTTATGGAATTTCTTCTCTAACTTGTTTAGAATGTGAAGGAGCGCTGTGCTATCCTTGCCTCCTGATACTGCTAATAATATTCTATCTGATGGTTCAAGCATCGCATTATTTGATATGGTTTGTTGTATCTTACGCTCTATTGACTTTGAAAAGCACTTAGCACACAGATTTATACCTGAAAAATGGCGTGTGTAGATTGCTTTTTTTCCGCAAATACTGCAGTTTATCATTATACAAGTTTCCCAATTACTTTTTGCTGCCGATTTTCAAAAGAAAAGAAGTTAAAACATATTCAATAAACTAATTGGTTTCATTTATGCGTCTTCTTACTATAGGATTGGTTTCAGCAATCCGTTTTAGAACCTCCTCAAAGCTCTGGTTAGGATTGATTTCTTTGCTTACGAGAATGCCTGTTCTCCCTGTCTCTTTTCTCCTAGTTAAAACACGTACCCGCTCTTTTACAACTTCTATTGAGACTCCTACTATTTTAGCTGCTTCAGCTTCTTTACCTATAATTGTAGATTCTATATGACCTTTTGGTGTTGGTTGAATTAGTAATAGTTGCTTATTTATTCCTGGAACACGAGTATCTCTTTCAAGTTCTGTGAGACCCACTACTCCTCCAAAATAGTAAAATTCCATTTCGAGTCTACTAAAATGAATCAGTGGAAAAGTTATAGATCTCTTCTTCTCAGGATCAAGGAAAATATGAGCTTTAGGTGCATGACGAGGAGTTGCCTGGGCTATTTTACGACTATAGAATTTATACCCTGCGAGTTGAAGTGCTAACTCTACTTTATGTGAAGAGATCAAATAACTAACGAATACGTCAATATCGCTATTTTTGTTTACGTCGCCTCTAGATATACTTCCATGAACTTCAGCCCTTATTTGATGAGTTTTAAGAGCTTTAATGATTCTTTTTGCTTCATATCTTAGATGATTGATGAGTCTCCATCTCGAACTGTTATAATTGATCTCTCTTCCTAATAGATTGGTCACCTTATGGTCTCCATTATTATTGTTACATTTTCTTATTCAATGTTATATCTTAGAATAGCAGCAATACCTCCAAGCCCATTTAATTTATTACCCGCTTCATGTTGATCGCTTATCAACATAACATTACCACCGTAAGACTCAACATTATTCATGATATCTTCAAGTCGAATTCTTTTTTCGTCATTTGCTTCTCTTAAAAGTCGGACAGACACAATTAACTTCTCAATCGAATTGTAATTTGACGCATTATTTACATCATCCAAGCCATATGTTACATCTCTTCTATCTTGCCCAAGACGTTTTAACACGTCTTCAATTATCTTCGTTTCCTCTCTAGCTCGGATATTTTTGGCAATATGATCGATTATGCCAACTCTTAAAGCTTCATAAACTCCATTCAAACCGCCATAGCTCACACTTTTAATTGATGCTATGTAAGTGGATAATCCTGCATAGTGTGCTTTAATATAATTTGCAAACTCGTTTTTAATGAATCCAGGACCTACAATCACTATGGGGCTTTTATGTTTCTTCCACGTGTTGGACAGGTCTTTAGACACTGTATTGAAATATTCTTTCTTGCTTTTTTCTCTTTTTTTTGGCTCCAACTTACCAGCAAGGTTAGCTCGTATGAAGTGCTGTTCATCGAAACCGAATCGTCTTAATACTGATATCCCAGATTCTTGATCATCAATAGCTATGATAATTATTGGAACTGTATCGATATCTTTCGCAATGCTTATTCTCTTAAGATGATGTTTCATCCATGTATTTTTTTCAATTGTAATTGCATGCCCCTCTGAAATATTTAAGGAATGGTGTTTGCTTTTCGCCTCTATTTCCTCTGGTGATTCAACAATTACTCCGTTAATTCTAAGTCTATTCGTGACTCTATCAAAGGATGTCTTGTCAACTTGTATGGTTAGTGTCACAGCTTTCCTTCTCGCTTCTTTAGGGCGTTCACCTTTTTTTTCTTGTTTAACAGCTCTTGACGTCTTTGCTGTAACCTTATCTCCTCGAGATATCAAATTGTAAAGGTGCCAGAGGTCATCAATATTCTCTGTTAGTAGTTTTATCTTGTTATGCTTTAAGTCTTGAAGCAGTACTTTCATAAGCTCTTCATCTTATTTGATATCTTTATTTTTATGGAAGCTAAATTGTTTTTTATACACACTTACATTGCTAATGCAAAGATCGGTTATTAAAATAAAATGAGGCATGTAATGTGCCAAGTGGAATAAGAGAAGAAAGGGATCTCGCTAATAAACTTCACCAATACGGATTTGCAGTGATTAGAAGTCCTGCTTCTGGCGGTGCGACTAAAATGCCACGTCCTGATATAATTGCGGGTAGTAAAAAAAGGAGAAAATGGTTTGCATTTGAAGTAAAAACGACACGACTCAAGTCCATTCATATTTCGAAAGATTCTTTTCATCAATTAATTGACTTCTCTAAGATTTTTGGGTGTTACGCTGTATTTGCTCTTAAATTTAAGCAACAAAATAAATTCTGGCTCTTCATAAAACCTATTGATCTTATTCCTTCAAAAAAAGGAAATTATAATATTTCACTCAAAGAAGCACTTTTAAAAGGCATGGATTTCTCAGAATTGATTGGAGAAGGACAACAAACCAAATTATCCTAAAACAATACCTCTTTTTTATGATTAGAACAGAATAAATCAAAAGGACGTCTCCATTTGAGCCCTACGGACAATAAGACTAAGAAATACATCATTCGTTCAGCTGTGAAGACTGACATTTTCGCCATTGTAAAGATCGAAAATGCTTCCTTTGAGAAACCTTACTCAAGAAGTATTTTCGTAAAATTACTTCATCATTACCCAAATTGCTTTCTCGTCGTAGAATTTGAAAATGTTATAATTGGGTATACGATTGGCATCATTGAGAGCGAGAACACGGGACACCTGATTTCCGTTGCTGTTATCCCATCCAGGAGAAGAGAAGGCGTAGGTGAAACCTTAACATTAGAGGCTATACGTATACTATCTGAGTTAGGAGCTAATAAAATTCGTTTAGAATGCAGGGAGAGTAATTTGCCAGCCCAAAAGATGTATGAAAAGATGGGATTTGAATTAATTGGCACCATTTTTCAATATTATGGTGACGAAAACGCTCGAATATATGTCAAGACTCTGAAATGAGTCTATTTCTATAAGATATCCTGTAAATGTTATCTTTAAGAAAGAGTTATTGGTTTCGTTTTAAATATTTAAACTTCTGATCATTAAGGAGATATGACCGTTGGTTAAAATCGTTAGAAATGACACATATTTTGAAAACCCAGGACCTGAAAATACAAATGACGTTGTTGAAGCGGTTAAACAAAGAGTAGATCAAACAAACATCAAACACGTAATTATAGCTAGTGACTCTGGAGACACTGCTGTAAAATTTGCTGAGGCACTTGCAGGAAAAGCAAGAGTCTTTTGTGTCTGTCAAGGTCCTAGTTTGAGGGAGTGGGGTTTCTCATGGCCTTCTATGAAAGCAGAGAATGAAACTCGGCTCAAAGAACTTGACGCAGTGATCCTAAATAATGCCCCCTTCATTTTCCACAATTCCATGTACACTTCAGCTAAATTTGATGAAATTTATCCAGAGAAAATTGTTCGTGAAACGCTGTATTTTTTTGGTCAAGGACTAAAAGTAGCAGTTGAGGTTGTCTTGATGGCAACTATGTGCGGATTGCTTAATCCTTCTGAGGAGGTCATAGGTGTAGGTGGTTCTAGTAGAGGTTCGGATACCGCGTTAATAATGAGATCAACTTATCCTACGGCAGTTTTCAGTAAAGATCCTAAGAAGAGGTTAGAAATAAAAGAAATTATTTGTATGCCACGATCGAAAAAGTAATTGAGTTTTGACGTGTAACTACATCATTTATTCTCTATTTTTCAATTTCTGAAAATGTTAATAATTGAATGTCAATTGGTCTCTTTGCGATCTCTGATATACGATCTCCAATTATTGTAGTAACTTTCTTTTCTGAAGCAATATCAACAAGTCTTTGTGTTATAACGCCGTCAAAAACTATCTTATTTACATTATCCGTTTTTTCAGTTACATCGCATAAATCACTAACAGGTATTCTATCTAATTGGTTTAGTTTTTCGTCTAGTAGAACTGCTTCGAGGGTTCCTTTTAATTCGGACATCAACTTCTTTATTTTATCAGGAATAGTAACTTGCTTTTTTATTACTTTTCGTCTTCTAACTTTCCGTTTTGTAAGAACTTCAATTGATTTCTTTTTCTTAAGAGCGGATAATATCTCTTTTGAATCCAAGTCTTCGACTTCTTTACCTCTTGGAGCTCGAGCAACAGCCCTTATTTCAGCGACTTGTTGAAGCTCCTTTAGTATTAGATCTCCTCCCCTATCGCCATCAAGAAAAGCAATTGCTTCCTTTTCTTTGCTTAGTTTAATTATTGTTTCTGGAATCTTCACTCCTTCGCAAGCGACAGCGTTATAAATACCACTTTTTATGAGATTGGATACGTCAGCACGTCCTTCTACTATTAGTATTACTTTTGAATCTTTAACTTCTGGACCAGCTGATAATCCTTCAGGTCCAATTCTAACTATCTCAATTGGTTTCGCACTCTCAGATATCTCTTCAATCGCTTTTTCTACTTTAGGTGTAAAATCTATTGTCCATTGTCGAAGTATCTCTTTGGCTCTCGATATGATCTCTTTTCTTTTAGCCTCTCGAATATCCTCTATACTTACAAGGGAGACATTAGCGTTGCAAGGTCCTACTCGATCTACGCTTTCAATAGTAGCTGCAATCAATGATGATGAAGCCTTATTTAGACTTGAAGGGATTGAAATATGCCCTTTAGTGACGTCCTTCTTTGATTCTATTTCGACTTCTATTCTTCCAATTCTTCCAGACTTTTGAAGCTCTCGTAAGTCTAGTTCTGATCCGAATAGACCTTCAGTCTGTCCGAATAAGGCTCCTATTACATCAGATTTTTCTACTATTCCTTCTATTTCAAAATGGGCTTTAATATTATATTTTGGTGATATTTGTTGAGATGCACACAAGATGAATCACTATTGATTAATTGAATTAATGTCATGGTTTTTATTCAACACACATTAAGGTTTAATAATTGTGGAATATCCATAATTGCGATTATGCAGTGTTGCTCTTTAACCTTTCTAGATATGAATGCACGCCTTCGATATCTTTGACTTCTTTACCTATTAAACTCTTGATTCTTCTCCAATAAAAACGCCTTACCTTAATACCTCGGAAATTAAGGTAATTTACAATTTTTTTTGCTAACTTTATGCCTTCCTTGTCGAAGTCAACTAATAATATAGCTTCTGTTCCTTCAATTTTGTCAAGTTGATCTAAAAGAATGTTGCCTGTACTTTTCAAACAGAAGAAGTTACCATTAACCCCAAGATTATTTAGCGTTCGACGATCACGTTGACCTTCTACTATTATTGATGTTCCTTTGCTTGCTTCATTAGCTAACTTTTGAAGAAGGTTATGTATCTTCTCAAGTTTCACTTTTTTCTTTGTTGACATTAATTGTTATCCACTTTTAGCTAATTATTTGATGTTGACTGTGAACTTGTATCGGTGGGCTTTGTGTGTCCCATATCACTAACACTCAGCCTCACTGTACAGAGCGATACGCTCCTCTCAGCAGAGCTCTCTTAAGATATGGGTCTATTAAATACCCACCGCCCGCTGGTATCCCATGTTTGGGTAAAACACCTCTGTCATTGATCAGATGATTAAATATCTGATTTCTAAGAGATGCTCGTCATCATGGTGCCTTAATTGCTCCCATAAGGCGTCCAACGGGATTTAAGGGCGTATTAACCCACATACTTTTTCAGATTCATTCTTATAAGGTTAAAAAAAAGTGTTCAATTGTTATTATATAAAATTTGGATGTAGTATTGTTGAGAGAGAAAAAAATTGATGAATTAATGTCTATGCAGCTTCGAGAGGATACAATAGCTACAAAAAACATCTTTGAGGGGAGTGTTCTCAAATTTAGAGTCGACACAGTCAAATTACCGAATAAAAAAACTCACAAACGTGAGGTAGTCGAACATCCTGGATCAGTAGCTATTGTACCTCAGTTTGAGGATGGTAAGATTATTCTTGTCAGACAGTTTAGACAACCTGCAAAAGTGGTAACTGTTGAGATACCTGCTGGTACTTTGGGTTTAGGAGAAGAACCAGTTGATTGTGCTCTCAGGGAATTAATTGAAGAAACAGGATACGTGGCTGGAAGACTTGAGAAATTATTTTCTTGTTTTACTGCTCCTGGGTATAGCTCTGAAAAAATTCACATTTATTATGCTTCACAATTGGAAAAAACTGTTCAACAACCTGAGACCGATGAGTTTATTGATTTATTGATCATTGAGTTATCAAAGGCAATAGATATGATCAAAGATGGAAAGATTGAGGATGCTAAAACAATATGTGGTATCTTTGGAATGCTCTATAGAACTATGTTGTGAGCGAAGCTAGCTAACTTAGCGAGTTATTTGTAATTAGAAAGCCTTTAACTTTTTCAGACTTATAGATAAATTAAAGGGGATTCAGATAAAACATGATAAATGTTATTGATACTCATGCGCATTTGGATCAGATAAATCCACTATCTCTTGTTCTTGAAAATGCAAAAATAGCAGGTGTGATTTCAATAATTACCGTTGGCACCAATTTTGAGTCTAATGTAAAGATATTAAAAATTGCTGAGGAGAATCAGGACTTTGTGTTTCCATCAATTGGTATTCATCCCTGGGATGTTGAATCAGAAGACAGGAACTCTCTAGAATTCATTGAAGCGAATGTTGGTAAATGTGTCGCCATTGGTGAAATTGGTCTTGATTTTTGGATAAAAAAAGACAAGAGTAAACAGGTAGCTGTCTTTAAGCATCAATTAGAAATAGCATGTAAAAATCATAAGCCAGTTCTTGTCCATTCGAGAGGTGCGTGGGAGGACTGCTATAAAATAATTAAAGAGATTGAACCTTCTAAGGTGATATTTCATTGGTATAGTGGTCCATTACATATTTTAGATCAAATCATTGAATCAGGTTATTCGATTTCTGCAACTCCTGCTGCTGAATACAGTAAACATCTCGGACAGGCAATAAGACATGCACCCTTATCCTCTATTCTTCTCGAAACTGACTCTCCTGTAAAATATAGAGGAAAAGTATCTGAACCCGCAGACGTTATCAAATCTCTTAAGGCTGTTGCAGAATTGAAGCATACTCCACTAGAAGAAGTTGCTAAAATAACTACTATTAATGCAGAAGAATTCTTTGGACTGTAATCAACTTATCAGAGTTAAAGTGTCAATAATGCAATGTAAAACCGCTTTAATATACTGTGATGAATACGACAAATACAATTTTGGTAAAGGTCACCCTTTTCAACCGATCCGACTTAAACTTACCATTGATCTTATGGAAGAGATGAACCTTCTTCACTCTGATAGAGTTAGTTGTCATACTCCAAAAATGGCGAGTGAAGAAGACCTCCTCACTGTTCATTCAGAAGAATATGTTGACATGATTAAGAGAATGAGTAGGGTTGGAAAAGGTCTGGTTGATACGGGTGATACTCCCATTGTTAAAGGAGTATACGAGGCTACTCGTTTCATTGTAGGCGGTTCAATTCTAGGTGCTGACTTGATAATGACTGGTGAAGTTAATCATGCTTTCAACCCAGGTGGAGGTCTACATCATGCCGGTAAAGAAGAAGGAAAAGGTTTCTGTATCTTCAATGACATAGCTGTTGCTACAAGGCATCTTCAAAGGAATCATGGAGTTAAAAGAGTTGCAATTATAGATATTGACGGTCATCATGGAGATGGTACTCAGGAGATTTTTTATGAGGAGTCACTTCTAACAATTTCCTTTCATCGAATTGATATTTATCCACTTAGTGGTTACATAAGCGAAATGGGTCGTGGTGATGGTAAGGGGTATAAGGTGAATGTTCCCTTATCGCAAGGGACAGATCATGATTCATTCTTGTACGCCTTTGAAGAAGTTGTTTCGCCTTTAATACGTAAATACGAACCTGAGATATTACTATGCCAATTTGGAGTCGACAGTCACTTTCAAGATCCTCTTGTTGGTTTAGGTCTTACAACTAGGTCTTATGTAGAAATTTCTAGGATCCTTCATGATTTAGCACATGAAGTCTGTGAAGGGAGACTGCTTCTTTTTGGTGGAGGCGGATACAATCCAAAGAATGTGGCTAGGTGCTGGACTCTTATGTTTGCTGTCGTCTCTGGATTATTAACCGATAAAACTTTTAGAAAATTCGAGAGAATTCAGGATAAAGTGAATCCTCGAGGAAGTAGTAATTCAGTTCAACGCGTAAAAAATGTTGTTATGAGAATAAAACAAAAATTATTTCCTTTTCACGGGCTGTCACTTGATAATAATCGAGTAGATTCTCACCATCGTAATAGAGTACATTAAAGGTTATAAGACGTTAGAGTCGATGAGTTCCCATAGAATCAACTCGTGAGGCCACGATGATTGCGTAAATTCTATTATGATGGGCTGCCTCTCATACTTCTTTTTTAACAAGATATTTGTATTTTTATCGTAAAATAGGTTGTAACTACATTCTGGATCTCTGTGAATGTGTTCCAGTTGCCAACATTCTCTACTTACAATGACTGTTTCAATCTTTTTAAGACCAACCTTAAAAAACATGTCACCCTTGGTTCTTGTTCCTGAACCGCTACAAACCTTACATTCGCCTATTGGATAAATGAATCCTTTACCTGAACACGAAAAACAAGGCTTATCGTAGTAGGATTTTGGAAGCTTAGCCAGGTCCTCCTCATTCACCTCCTTCTCTGAATTGAAATCTATGTTTGACCAGATAAAATAGCGAAACATCGACCTTTCATCAAACTCATGATCAGACGGAGGATCAATGATTGCGTAAGAACCGTCAATCAAGTACTTGTGCTCAGACGCGTTCACAGCTTGACTATCCATCTTATTGAAAGAACTTTCGTCCAAACAAACAATACTATTACTAAGAACCCGAAACTCATAACGAAGTTCTATCTGTTCAAATAATTTCTGTCTATGATAACTTGACCTATTGAAAATTAGATATATGCCATCTCTAATCCAGTTTAATAGGTTCATAAATCTGCTTTGCATCTCCATCATATTACTGAAATTAATATCCATAAGTATTTCTTATCACACGTTATACAACCACTAAGATTGAATAATTTTAACTATTAATGGGTTCTGGAGATCATATGACGAACGAAATTTGGCCTCGCATTATACTTGTAAGCCCACTTTATGAGTGGAATCTAGGATCTATTGCAAGAGCAATGAAGAATTTTGGTCTTTTCCAACTTTTTTTAGTCAAGCCAAAGGCGACCATAAGCTCCGATGCTCTGCGATTTGCGATGAAAGGCGTTGATGTGCTTGAAAAAGCGATAATATCTAATGAAATCGAGGATGCTTTAAAGGGGGTCGACTTCATCATAGGAACTACTGCGCGCGAAGGTGACGCTCAGCAAAATCTACTCAGAATGGGTTTGACACCTAGACGAGTCTTTTCGAGTCTTCCAACACTTGAAGGTGTTGCTATCTTGTTTGGTAGAGAGGACGAAGGTCTTCACAACGAAGAGCTTGACTTATGTGACTTGGTAGTTTCGATTCCTACGAGTGTGAAGTATAAAACAATGAACTTGTCACATGCTGCAGCTGTCATTTTTTATGAGTTAAGCCAAGCAAAATTATCGAGAAGGTTAATCTATAAACCTGCTAAGAAACTTCATAAAAAACTTCTACTCACATCTTTTGAATCGATGGTTGGACAATCTGGTTTTCCAGAACATAAGAGAAAATTGATGATAAGGGCCTTCAGTAATGTGATTTCGAGGGCTTCAATATCAAATCGAGAAGTAACCCTTATCATTGGAGCAATAAGGAGAGTATTAAATGAAAAACACAGTCAGTAGCTAATGGAGAATTTATTCTTCACTATTGGTTTCCCATAAAATATGTTTCTGAAGGTTTCTTTGATAATCTCACAACTAAAAAGGCACCAAAACATCTTATGACTGGTAGACTATTCAATTTATCCTCGAGCCAGATGTACATAGGTAACAATTTTCTTGGGCAATTGGGAGGAGCAAATACAGACCATCGAGCTTTTTCTACTATGAAACCTGCTTGATCTGATATCTTTCTTAAAGTTCTAAGCGAAAAGAATCGTGCTTTTGACCAAATATCTTCAACTGTAAGATTATTCACCCTCCGTTTTAAAGCCCATAAACTCGTTGATGTTAACACTCCCATCACAACTTTTCCATCCAATAAAATGATTCTATTGAATTCTTTCAACGCTTGAACTGGGTGGAGAAGAAATTCAAGAACAGTATTACAGATAATTTTATCAAAGAGATTGGATCGAAAAGGAAGATTCTCAGCATCAGCTACTAGTAGATCGACTTGAGGATAGATTTTTTTGTTTTTTATCTTTTTACCTAACACGTTAAGCATGTTGACTGATATATCAATACCAATAACATGAGCTCCAAATCGAACAGCTTCAAGAAGGTAAATGCCAGTTCCTGTTCCAACATCAAGGATCATCTCTCCTTTGTATGGTTTTAAGAGCTCAAGAATAGCGGAGCGCTCGCTTTCATCAATATATCTTCCTAAAGGCGTCTGGTACCATCTATCATAGTTATGCGAAAGAGCACTGAATTCCGATTCTACTTTCTTCTTATGAGTCTCCATATTGACTATCCATTCTTTGTATAGTGTGTAGCTATTGTAATCGCTTTATCAGCTACTTCTATCGCTGTCTTACCAAATATTATCATTGAAGCTTCGACACCAAAGTCGCCAATATCATACACAATTTCCGGAGCTTTTCCAAGTTTTTCAATAGTCCAAGGTATTGTGCACTTAAAATCCACTGCTTCCTTTGGTTTAATATCCCATATGAAAGTTTTTGGTTCCATTTTAAGCTCTTTACAAGTGTTTAGAATGCTCTCATTGTACTTGATGTTGATCGCCGCGGATATTTCTATATCTCTTCTCTTAGCCGATAATAGCACTGTTCCCATATATGTTGATGCTCCTGACTTTGGTTCTCCAACGCCAACTGCCCTGTTTTCAACTTTTATGATTCTGCCTGTCAAGGCTACAACTTCAGATAAACTAGTTGCTTTTGGTGGAGCCATTACAATATTTGTTCCTACCTCTGGGAGAATGCTGACAAAATTTTTGGTTTCCTCTATCTTTTTAACTGCTTCCTTGATACTGTTTTTTATCCATTCAAACAATTGAAAACCTTCGAAGACGCTTTATTATCAGAACTAACATAAATGTTACGGGTTCTAAATATGGATTCAATTGTAAAAAGTTGTTGATATCCTTTCCACTTTTGGTTAATATTACCATGCAGAGCAATTAGACGAAAAATTAGTAACTCAGTCGGATTTTTGAGTATTAAAATGAGAGAGAACTAAAGACTCTTCCTGCCTTTTGAGATTCTCTTCTTCTTTTTCTTCTTGCTTTCCATGATTTTTTTATGGTCCCTTCCCATAATACTCGCCTCATTGGACTTCGTCGCTCTGCCAAGGGTTATATATATAAGATTCGTTTTTCGACTTGTCTGGTTTTTAGGATTATTGTCGAAATCTACGTGGATTTATCCAGGAGAGTCTCTTATGCCAAGCTACTTCCTCACTTCTTTCTATTTTTGCGTAAGCTTCGGGTATAATAAAGAGATATAATGTGTGACCTAAGAACTCAACCTTTTTTGAAGCGCGCCATGGTTTAATATCAAAGTCATGACTCACGATCCTAGTTCCTTTAACCGTCTCCTTTTTTAGCTTTGGTCTCAACAATCTGTTACCTGATGTCGTAAGGTAGAGTGTAATAACGGTCGCTTCTGAGAGGTTAGCATCAAAAAGATCTTTATTGAAAATCTGAATTTTCTCCTTATAACCTAAGCTCTCGACTTTCTTTCTAGTCTTGCTATATAATTCCGAGTTTAATTCATATCCGATTGCCTTCCTTGCCTTGAAATCTCTAACAGCCGATATTAGAATTCGACCATCACCACAACCTAGGTCTATAACTATGTCATTAGGCTTTACATATGCGAGTTTAAGCATGCGTTCAACAACTATTGATTGTGATGGAACATAAGGAGCAACACTTTTTTTATACAAAATTGACTTCACCTTAAAACCAAGTTATTACAATTATTGAGATATGGTTATCATTTTAATTTCAATACTTCTAATTAATACGTCTTTTATATGGTGTTAAATTAACAGTTTAATTAAGCATCTGAAAAGTAAACGATGCTTATTATAATAATTTGAGAGGTTGTCAAATGAAAGATAATGCAGTTAACGATCTGCGATTTATCAAACCTGCTTTCAAGTTTTGGCTTGAGACCGATAAAGGATATGTCTTGGGTAAAGGAACATTTACACTTCTCCAAAAGATCCAAGAATGTGGTTCTTTGCAAGAAGCGGTTAAAACTCTCAATATGTCTTACCGGTATGCTTGGGGTTTAATAAGGAAGATTGAGCGAAACATTGGACATCCTGTTGTTGAAACTCAAAAAGGCGGACGTTATGGTGGTGGAGGTACTAAATTAACACAGTTTGCATATAATTTGTTGGAAACCTTTGAAAGACTTGAGGAAAAGCTTGATGTTTTTCTAAATCAAGAGTGGAGTAGATTAAATACAAGTACATAATCTTGCGAACTCAATTACCTTTTTAAACTCATTTCTAAATCTTCGATGCCCGGTTTGATTTTTGTCAACGTACTGGACATATTATTGTAAAATTTGCTTGTTTTTAAGCCACTTCCAGTTAATTCGCATACAACCCTGTCATTTTGATCAATCTTCTCATTGTTTCTGAGTTTATTTAAGGCAGCTAAGGCAACTGCTGAGGAAGGTTCAACATAAATACCTTCTAGTTTACATAATTGCTTTATGGCTTCAACTATTTCCTCGTCTGATACTGATATTGCTAATCCATTAGTCTCTTTTTGAGTTTTTAACACTGTATTCCCTCTCTGTGGATGTCTAATCATTAAACCCTCTGCAATGCCTGATGCCTTTTCTACCGGTTCAACATAGTCTCTACCTTTTTCAAAGGCTTTTACTAATGGTGCACATCCCTCGGATTGAGCACATACAAGTGAAGGCATTTGTTCAATCTATTCCATCATTACCAATTCTTTCAAACCTTTGTAGCAACCTATGAAATTAGTTCCGCCTCCAGTTAGAATAATAATCCAGTTTGGTGTTGTCCATCCTAACGATTCACATATTTCTTATGCTAAGGTTTTACTGCCTTCAATTGGAAAAGCGTTTGTACTTCCGCAATAATACCATTCAAAGGCTTCAACAGCGTTATATGCTGTTTGATAAGTCTCATGACGCGTTCCTATGACACCAAATAACTTAGATCCATACGCCATTAATTGGACGATTTTCCCTCTACTCGCATATGATGGTGAGAAGACATAGCATTTTATTCTTGCTCGAGCTGAATATGCTGAGATTGAAGATGCATTATTACCTGATGAATCTATAGCAACCTCTTTAACGCGTAACTTTTTAGCATTTGAAATCAAAACACTTGTTCCTCTGTCTTTAAAAGAACCTGTGGGATTACAGAAGTCAAGTTTTAGCATAATATTTTTTGTTCCATTTGGAATGCTGAGATTCTTCGCTGTTATTAATGGCGTTATACCTTCGCCAAGACTCACAACGTGCTTTGATTCTACTGGAAGAAACTTCGCGTATCGCCATAAGCTTCTCTTAGAGTCATTCTTCAGATCCTCTTTTTTTATCTTCTTTTTCATCTCAACATAATCATACTTTACCTCTAAGCACCCGTCACATTTGTTACACCTAAAGACTTAAGAGTTAATGAAATATTCTGTTCCACAATCTACACAGCTTTGATATTTCGCATACATGCTATTAACCAGTTAAATAACATAATTGTTATTCCTATATTAACAAAACTTTCCAAAATACTATTATCAATAAGTTTCATTTCAAAGTCTCTTAATCAAGCTGTATCATAAATAGGGGTTTAGGCGATTGGTTAAACTATCAGAAGTTGCCACTGGTGTAAAGAATACGGAACTCCTTTGCTGGCTTGACTCGTATTTGAGAACTTTTAATGCAAAAGTTCTAAAAATGCATCGTGAAGGTAAGAGGACTATTTATGTCATATTAGACAGAACCGCGTTTCATCCTAAAAGTGGAGGACAACCTTCTGATACGGGCACACTTTCTAGCGATGACTTTACAATTCAAATTCGTAAGATTATACGGGTTCAAAACGTTATCGTTCATTGGGGGAAGATTCTTGAAGGGATACCTGATACACGAAATATTATTGGCGAGATAGACTGGGATTCAAGATATCTGTATATGAGACGACACACAGCAGGTCATCTGTTAGATCATTGCTTATCTGTTACGTTAGGATACCACGTAAAAACTACTGATTCATGGTTGGGAGATCCATGTTATGTCGGATATGAGGGTAAAACTCCGCGAGAGAATGTTCTTTTAAAAACTCAACAAATGGAAAATCAGATGATACAAAGAGGAAGCGAAGTGAATATAGAGCTTGTTACTCACGACGAACTGCTCAAAAAGGCACCAGAAGCTCCCAACATATACCGCCTTCCTCAGTTAGAGAATTATCGAATTGTCACGATTGAGGGATGTGATCCAATACCCTGTGGGGGCTGCCACATCAGAAACATCACTGAAATTGGTTCATTTAACATATTAAATGTCACATCTATGGAAGGATCTTTCAAAGTATACTATGAGATTGAATCGTAACGTTTGATCCCCTTCAAGTAATGATTGCACAAATATGAATGTTGAAATATTGGGTTTTACTATGATTTGGAGAATCAAGGATAATACAGCGTAACTTGTCCCAATAAAAAATGAAGAATGAGGTTTGAAGATGGACGTTGAGACTAAAATTGATGTAATAATGAGACCGCCTACCGAGGAAATAATAACACTAAAAGAACTTCGTAATCTGTTAGAGACGAATGAACATCCCACTCATTACATCGGACTTGAGATAAGTGGACTATTGCACTTAGGGACACTGCTAATATGTGGTTACAAGGTTAATGATTTGGTCGAAGCAGGTGTGAAGACTCAAGTATATTTAGCGGATTATCACAGTTTTATAAACAATAAACTGGGCGGAAATTGGGACAACATACTAAAAGCCTCAAAATATTTTGTGGAAGGTTTTAATTTCTTATGTCCAAAAGCGAAAATTGTTCTTGGCTCTGATCTGTATAAAAACAATGATGAATATTGGAAAAACATTATTAGATTTACCAAGCACATTAGTCTCGCCAGAAACGTTCGTTGCTTGACGATTATGGGGAGGCATGAGGGCGAGAAGCTTGATTTTGCGCAATACCTCTATCCACCAATGCAAGCGGTTGATGTCAAAACCATAGGCGCGGACATACCACAGGGGGGTATGGACCAGAGAAAGGCACATGTTTTAGCTCGTGATGTATTTCCGAGAATGGATTGGAAAAAACCTATTGCGCTTCATCATCATCTGCTAATGGGATTAGCCGAGCCAATACAGCCAAAATCTTCAGATAAGCTGGATCAAGTTATTGCGAGTAAAATGAGTAAGAGTAAACCTTGGACAGCCATTTTCGTACACGATTCTGAAGAGGAAATAATGGGCAAATTGAAGAAAGCATGGTGTCCTGAAAGGGTTGTTGAACTGAATCCTGTTATCGAAATTGTGAAATATGTCATATTTCACGAGTATGAAAGTTTTGAAATGGAGCGTCCTTCAAAATTTGGAGGAGATATTGAGTTCGAAAGCTATGATGAATTTGAAAAGGACTTCGTCAAGGGGAATATTCACCCTCAAGATTTGAAATCAAATGTGGGAAGGGTTCTGGATAGAATAATCTCTCCTGTTAGGAAGCATTTTGAAAAACCAGCAAACAAGAAATTATTAGAAGTATTTGAAGAGGATCAAATCACTAGATAAAATAATGCTTTTTATCGTATGTTAAGAATTTTAAAAAAGATGGGAGAAAATA
>Ga0209635_10001621_pt1 | contig 16834 bp, 15 predicted proteins | sample DeeMarSWOR230_32_FD_187463 | JGI IMG/M metagenome (GOLD analysis project Ga0209635, IMG submission 187463) | Marine sediment microbial communities from White Oak River estuary, North Carolina - WOR-2-30_32 (SPAdes) (version 2) | ecosystem: Environmental > Aquatic > Marine > Intertidal zone >... | reverse complement strand
GTCATTGCGAGGAATGAAATGACGAAGCAATCTCCTAATATTATTGACGCTATGAGATTCCTTCGCTCTGCTCGGAATGACTACAACGATCATTTTTCAGAAGTTTCAATTAATAAGAGCTATATTAAAACATCCTAATTACTCCCTTAAATTATTCGACTGCGTGGTAGAGCCCACACAAAATACAAGATCAAAGCCAGTCCAGTGGTATACACCGACGGGCAAGTCCGCCTGCCTGCTGCAGGCCGGGCTGGCCAGACCGGCATATATTCACTCGGTTAGAATGTGATAAAATGACTCAACCATAAAATTCCTCTATTTTATGTACTATCTTGCATACATTATGATGTGCAATTTTCAGAGGATATTACAATTCCAAGAATACAATTAAATGAAGATATTAAACCGCTTTCTGAATTCAGATCAAAAGCCAGAGCATTTATGGAAAGAGCTTGAAAAGCGAAAAGACTAATTGTAACAACCCGAAGGGGAAAAAATGCCGCAGTAATCTTAGATGTGATTGAGTATGAATCCATGGTAGAAAAGATAGAATTATTACCGGATCTTCAACTCGCAGACAGACAAATTAAGGAAGGGAAGGGAATTGAACATTCAAAAGCAAAAAACAAGTTCTTAAGAATATTACCAAATGAAGATCATCTGGTCACTTATTGCTATTACGAGAGTCTTCTAGATAGCTGAATATAATTCATTGGAGAGTCCCGCCCCGGCCGAAAAATGGGTAAACAAAGTATTTGATGAAGTATTTAAACTGAAGAAGTATCCTGAAAGTGGTCGAATTGTAAACGAATTGGAAATAAATGAGATCTGCGAACAAATATACGGTAATTACCGTATTATTTATAAAATTATGAAAAAATCGATTATAATTTATATAATTAGTGCTTTAGCTCTGAAAATATTCATAGTAACATATTATTTATATTATATTCAGTAAAACTGTCATTTCGAGTCCCGCTTTAGCGGGAAGAAATCTTTATAAGTTCAATAGATTCCTCCACTTCGCTCACTTCATTCGCTCCGGTCGGAATGACATTAAATCATATTTTTTCGGAGTAAAGTAAACAATCATAATAATTTATAATAATGACGGTTAAACATGATCGTTAAATTCTTCCAGAACAGGAATTCAAATAAAAAAATGCCGGATTTTTCTAGCGTTTGCAACCAATTCCGCACTCAAGGATATTTTTGAAGTACTGTTTTAAAATTTATTGTTGAGTGCGGAGCGGCTGAATCACCAATTTAACAATGAATCCAGGTGGGAGAATAATTCATATGATCATTAATTTATTACTATTAATTTGGCTTATATCTGAGGTTCTTCTCTCATTCAGAAGGCGTGCCGCTAAAGTACGCAGGCGAAAGGGCAGATTGGGTTCTGTTGTTTTGGTTTGGATTGTTATTGTTGGAAGTATCTTTGCCGCGAATGCTTCTCTGTTTCTTGACCCACAACGATTCCCTGGTAACTCTTCGGTCTATACTCTTATTGCATCCATATTCATCCTGGCAGGTATCGGGATTCGGTGGTGGGCCATAATCACTCTCGGACGTTTCTTTTCAGTTGACATCGCCTTACAAGAACAACATCAGATCGTGCAAGAAGGTCCTTACCGATGGATCCGTCACCCTGCCTATACAGGACTTTTGATCATCTTCCTGGGAATGGGAATAGCGTTTAATAATTGGTTAAGTTTCCTATTGATCGTAGGTCCGATTACAACACTTTTCCTCTACAGGATTAAAATTGAAGAAGACGCCCTTTCTGAAGAGCTCGGAACAGCTTATCTTGAGTATCGCAAAAAAACTAAACGATTACTGCCAGGCATATTCTGATATAGATGAAGACCTGCTGGTATAAAAAGTTTGGAAGTATCTGGATTAATCTGTCTGACCAAGGATATAAAAAAGTCTACCAAGCACGTACAGTTGATGGGCCATTATAGCATTGTTATTCTATTAAATACCAGCCCACCTACCCGCTGCAACTGATGTGCGAGCCGTTATATGTATAGGAACCGATCGTCATAATTATGCAGGTCTTGTTACTGTTTTAAGCTGCTGAATCTATCAACCAACTATGAGGGATTCTATAATTGACGAATGAACGCTACCCTCCCCCAAAAAGTTATATCGTGATTATGGCAGAACAAGCATTCATCCTGATAACAATTAGTCTTGTCTTTTTATGAAGATTACCCTACATTAAATACACAAAAAATAAACGATTTTTTAAAATATTACTCATCAACAGTGTTTATTCTTAATGCCATTTTAATGGTAATAGCTTTTGTTCCTGCAACAATTGTCGCACAAAACCTCTCACCAGTTTCACCATCACAGATTAAGATTGCCATACCCGGTCAGAACAATTTGTTAAAACTCTCAACCGATTCAGATGTTATTCAAATAACAATCAATAGTCTCACTCAGTACTTAAAAGAGGCAGGCTTACCATATGATTCAATCACCGCAATCACTTTTGATGGAAATGGCCGGATCTGGATCGGAAGCCAAAACGGTCTTTGTGTTTATGATGGTAAATTTTTCCGGGAATACACATTCAAAGATGGCCTGTTTGATAAAGATATTCACAGACTCTTTTGTTCAAGCGAAGGGCAAATATGGGCAGCAACTTCAAGCGGGCCATTTGCCCTTCTGGAGAATCACTTTTATCTGTTTGAACCTCTGAAAAATAAAAAAATCCTTTCTATATCGGAAACCGTTAATAATTGGTTCTTTATAACTGAAAATGGATTAAGTATTTTCAGAAAGGAAAAAGGGATTTTTGAGATACTTTACGTTCAGATTTTGACTTCAGTGCTGCTTTTGGCCGCGATGAGTGTAATAGTATTACTGGGAATAAAACATTTTAAAACTCATGTTGAGTGGAAGACAAATCTTATCCGGGTAGAGCAACTGGCTCTGTTAGCACAAATGAATCCTCATTTTATTTTTAATTCCCTCAATTCGGTCCAAAGATACATTATGGCTAACAGAAAGGAAGCTGCGTACAATTACTTACAAATGTTCTCCAGCCTGATGCGTAAAGTTCTTGAGAATTCAAGTCAGCCTACCATTACATTAAGTGAAGAAATCGCAACTCTGGAGCTCTATTTACAACTTGAGTCTTTGCGATTTGACAATGGCTTTGATTATGAGATTACAGTACGGGATAATGATATCTTGCAATTCGAAATTCCAAAAATGTTGTTACAAGCATTCGTTGAAAATGCTGTTTGGCATGGATTGATGAACAAAGAAAGTCGAGGAAAAATAAGCCTCAGATTTTCAAAGATTGACAAGAAATTTATATTGTGCGAAATCGAAGATAACGGAATTGGGCGTAAGAAAGCTGCCGCATATAAGTCTGAAGAACAACGCAAACATAAATCAAAAGGAACTATGATTGTAAAAAAGCGAATAGAGTTGTTGAATTTAAAAGCTCCGCAGAAAATTACTTTCGAGACAATCGATCTGGAGGAAAAAAACAAACAACTAACCGGAACACTTGTTCGATTGAAAATCCCGGTTGCTTTAGCCTAGATCTAAAAGGTCTTTTACTATTTATAATTATAAATTTAGTGTGAAAATAAAATGATAAAAGCACTCATTATTGATGACGAAAAAAGCAGCCGCGATACGTTACGCGGATTTGTTGAAAATTATTGTGAGGAAATCCAGATCGTCGATGAAGCTGAAACTGCCGAACAGGGTATTGAGCAAATTAAAAAATTACAGCCGCAGCTCATTTTTCTCGATATCGAACTGCCACTCGGTTCCGGGTTCGATCTTTTGGAGGCTTGCAAGCATGGTAACTTTGAAGTGATCTTTGTAACAGCTCATGATCAGTATGCTCTGCAGGCGATTAAGGTCTGTGCTCTGGATTATCTGCTTAAACCGATTAGTGCCCAAGATTTAATGGACGCGGTGGCCAAAATCCGTCACCGGAGTCTATCAGGAACAACAAAACAGCAAATTGGCGCGTTTGTAGAAAATATTAGCAACTTGAATAAGCAACTTAGTAATATTGTCCTGCCAACACTGGATGGTTTTATTGTGGTAAAAATCAGTGATATTATCCGCTGTGAGGCTGAAAAGAATTATACAAATTTCATCCTGACCAATAAAGCGAAAATACTTGTCAGCAAAACCATAAAAGTTTACGAAGAATTATTACAAGATATGGATTTTATACGGGTACATCAGTCGCATTTAATCAATGCTTCTCACGTTCAACGATATATAAAAGGAAGAGGTGGATATGTTAAAATGTCCGATGATTCAATTATTGAAGTATCGCGCCGAAAAAAAGAACTTTTAATGCAGCGTTTTTTGAAATAATCATAAGCAGTGACCTTCCTGATTTTTTTATTTTTTTTCAACTTTTTACCCCACCAATGACCGGATGATAACTGGTTTTTACCCAATTTCAGATATACTCTACCGTCTGTTAATCGGTCATTGAGGTTATGCATCTTTTAGATTAAATTCACCGTTAAGATACAATCAATACCATTATGATGAAAACCGAAGAGGAAGACGATGAAAATAAAAATCAATAACCTTTCGAAAACATATCCAAGCGGTGTCAAGGCACTATCTGATATAAACCTCACAATCAGCCAGGGTATGTTTGGTTTATTAGGACCAAATGGGGCTGGAAAGTCAACCTTGATGCGTACTATAGCGGCATTACAGGAACCGGATTCCGGCACTATCTTTCTGGATGACATAAATATTCTTGAAGATAAAATGGCTGTCAGGCGCTTGTTGGGCTATCTGCCTCAGGAATTTAATGTCTATCCGCGTGTAAGAACGGAAGAATTACTCAAACACCTCGCGATACTGAAAGGTATTGTCAACAAAGGCGAACGCAAGGATATGATCGATGCCTTATTAAAGAAAACCAATCTCTGGGAATACCGAAAACGTTATGTCAGCACTTTTTCAGGTGGTATGAAACAGCGGTTTGGGATTGCCCAGGCCTTGTTAGGCGAGCCCCTTTTAATTATCGTTGATGAACCAACAGCCGGTCTTGACCCAGGTGAACGAAATCGTTTTTATAATATTCTCAGTGAAATTGGAGAAAGCATCATCGTCATCCTTTCTACCCATATCGTTGACGATGTTAAGGAACTTTGCACTGATATGGCAATCATTCATAATGGCAAACTGGTCTTAAGTGACCAGCCACAAAAGGCAATCGAAAAAATAAAAGGCAAGGTATGGCGCAAAAAGATAGAAAAAAATCAACTTCCCGAATATAACCAGAAGTATCTGGTCATATCCAGCAAGCTTGTCGCCGGTATACCCGAGATTCACGTACTCAGTGACAACGTGCCCGATGAAAGCTTCAAGCCTGTTAATGTAGACCTTGAAGATGTGTTTTTTTCACAAATTCTCAAAATAAAAAATTAGAAGACTGAATAGGAAACCCATTCGGGGTAAAATATGTTTAGAGAATTTTTGATTTTCGAATTAAAATATCGGCTGAGGCAGCCTATGGTTTATGCTTTTCTTGCCTTGTTCCTATTTATATCTCACTCGATTACAGTTGATATAGAGGTTAGTATTGGTGGCTTTGGAAATTTAAATAACGTTAATGTCAATTCACCATTCAAAATATTGGCCATTAACTCGTTGCTCTCAATTATCTGTATTCTTATGGCAACTGCCTTTATGTCCGGCGCCGCCTTAAGGGATTTTAAGCATAATTTCAGCCAGATCGTTTTTACAACACCTGTGGAAAAGTTCGGATATTTATTTGGTAGATATTGTGGGGCGGTAATCATCATGCTGATACCATTCCTGGGAGCAATTCTAGGCAGTATCACAGGAACGTTTTTTGCAGATCCTGATAAGGTAGGTCCCTTTATGGTCACAGCCTATATAAACAGTTTTCTTATCTTTTACTTGCCAAATATCATTTTATCCGGGGCACTTTTTTACAGCATTGCCGTCCTCACCAAAAGTCAGACTTTTGCTTTTTCCAGTACGATTTTCCTCCTGTTTGGTTATGCGTTTACCATTATGGTAGTCCATAATCTGGAGTTGCGGAATCTGGTATATGTTATTGACCCGTTTGGGCTGGAAGCTGCCGTGGTGGCAACTAAATACTGGACTGTTGCAGAGAAAAATACTATGATGGTTTCTGTGGCAGGGGGGATGTTGCTCAATCGAATGATTTGGATCGCAGTGAGTGTGGTAGTTCTTGCCGTTTTATATTATTTTTTTTCCTTTACTACCCCAAAAGCAAAACGTGATCGAAAGGTAATTCAAGAGGAACCGATCACATTTACCTCAAAACTGACATATCTTAACCTGATTTTACCTTCTGCCGTTATCCGCCATAATATCAAAACCCATATTTACCAATTTCTTAGTCAAACAAAAATTGAATTTTTAGGTATTGTCCGAAGCCCGGCATTTATTTTGATTACTGTTTTTATAACATTCAATCTGATATCATCCGTTATCGTTGCCCCTGACATATTTGGTGTTACTAATTATATGGTCACCTATCGCATGTTGGACATAATTCGCGGGGCCTATTTATTCGGATTTTTGCCGATAATAGTTTATTATGCCGGTGCATTGGTCTGGCGGGAAAGAGATGCCAATTTCAGTGAACTGAACGATGCAGCGCCATTCCCATCCTGGATAGCCTTTATGTCTAAAACATTCGGATTGATACTTATGGTTGCTCTGCTTTGCTTCTTTGCGATTGTAATTTGTTCAGTAAGCCAGTTCTTACATGGCTATACAAATATTGAATTTGGTCTCTATTTCAAAGATGTTTTTCTGATCGAATTTACTTATTTTGCCATGTTTTGTGTTCTATCCATGTTATTCCTTACCTTGATCAACCACCGCTACCTGGCTTACGCGGCGGTAATCGTTTTTTTGCTTGTATCACAAAATAAATTCGATGATTGGGGATTGATGCATAATTTATATCGGTTTGCGGAGGTCCCGGAGTATGTATACTCCGACATGTATGGATTTGGTCCTTATTCAGCCGGAATTATCAATTTCAAAATTTACTGGTTAATCTTCTGTGCTTTGCTTACCATCATCGGTTCTGTCTTCTGGGTACGGGGTTATACATTTGGAATTAAAGAACGATTTTTGATTGCCAGAAAAAATCTAACACCAGCGACCGGCATTGCTTTCACGATCAGTCTTTTATGTTTGATAACAATGGGAAGCCGGATTTATTATAACACTAATGTTATCAACAAATACAAGACAAAATACGACTATAACAAAATCGATGCAGCATACGAGAAGAAGTATAAAAACACAGAATTTTTACCACAACCAAAAGTGACAGATGTAAAGTTGAATGTTGACATCTTCCCGGAACAGCGAAATGCGTATATTTCCGGAACTTATACTATCAAAAATAAAACAGAGTCCAACATTGATTCGGTGAGAATTAGCACAAATCCTAAATGGACAGTTGAAAATCTTAAAATTACCGATGGGAAAATGGTCTTTGAAGATCACAACCTGGGATACTGGATTATCCGGTTACAAGACGCCCTGCAGCCTGGCGATTCTACTCAATTATTTTTCAAGATCAGCTCTATTTCACAGGGATTTGAGAATCAGATCACGCAAAAGCGCATTTTACAGAATGGGACTTTTCTTGAATACAATATTTTTCCTCACATTGGATATAATTACCACAGGACAGTGGAATCGAAAGAAGAGCGTGTTAAAAATGGACTCTCACCCTATCTCGAGTATGCAAAAGTAGATGATCCCCGGGCGAAAATGAAAAATTATATCGGCTTTGATTCGGATTGGGTGATGCTTCAAGCAACGATAAGTACCTCATCCGATCAAATTGCTATCGCTCCGGGATCATTGCGAAAAAAATGGCAGGAAGAGGGGCGGACTTATTTTCAGTACCAGCTTGATTATCCGAGTTTGAAATTTTTCACTTTAAATTCTGCCCGTTACGATGTCGCACGGGACAAATGGAACGACGTCGATATAGAAATTTATTATCATAAAACACACGATGTGAACGTTTCAACAATGATAAATTCTATTAAAAAAACCTTATTTTATGCAAGTGAGAATTTCGGTCCCTACATGCACAAGCAGGCCCGGATAGTTGAATTTCCAAGGTTTGCTCAATTTGCGCAGTCTTTTGTCGGTACTATGCCCTGTTCTGAATCGGCTGGATTTATAGCCGATCTTCGGGATAAAGAAAAAATTGATATGGTATTCTATATCATTGCCCATGAAATCGGGCACCAATGGTGGGGACACCAGGTGACCGGCGCAGCGGTACAGGGAGAGACCTTTCTTTCAGAAACATTGGCACAGTATACTGCGCTTATGGTAATGGAGCAAGAATATGGTCGTGAAAAAATGCATAAATATTTGCGTTATGAAATGGATAAATATTTGAAAAGCCGGGGGCGTGAGTCAAAAAAAGAGCTGCCCCTTAACCTTAATGAAAATCAGGGATATATCCACTACAACAAGGGTGGGGTAACCATGTATGCCCTGCGTGACTATATCGGCGAGGATAAAGTGAATCTGGCTTTGAGACGATTTGTGGAAGCCCATGCCTATTCAGGTCCACCCTACCCGACTTCCGTAGACCTGATGAATGAATTCCGTGCAGTAACACCGGATTCATTGCAGCCTATGTTGTATGATATGTTTGAATCGATCACCCTATTCAGTAATCAGGTAGTCGATGCCTCATACCGTCAAATTGAAGACGAAAAATACATGCTCTATTTAACCATTGAAAGTAAAAAATTCCGGGCAGATGCCTTAGGTGTGGAAACAGAAATTGCTATTGATGACTGGATTGATATTGGCGTCTACCCAAAAGATAGTGCAGAAAGAAGTGAACCCGTTTATTTTGTCAGGGAAAAAATTGATAAACCAAAAATGGAATTAAAAATCATACTGGACTCTGAACCTGGCAGAGCAGGAATCGATCCCAATTTTCTTTTAATTGATAGATTCCCAGAGGATAACATTAAAAAAGCAAAATCTCTCGACAAAGAATTCGACCGTAAACTCAACCAATTATAATAAAATCTGTCTGTGCACCAGAGCTGAGCGAAAAGATTTACAATCTTTCCACGAGAATTTCACTTTAATATTATATTAAACCTTTTATTTTTCCACTATAAGTGTGGTGTCAGTTCTCTTCTATAAATATTTAACCTCTACAAGGTAAGAAATGAAGGGTATAGGTAGATAAATAATAATATAGTGGTTCTACTTTATGACCTTTAGTATGACATCCCAATTAAAATTTTTGCTTCTAAATGATATTCTGGACGAGAATAGAAAGATGCTTGATCCGGTCAGCTTAAGTGAATTGTTAACTGTGCCATTCTTCATTTGATCTCAAACTCAACCGGTTCGCTCAAAACAGAAAGTGTGGAATATTTGTCGACTTCGAGGTTATCGACGCGAATCGTAACTGTGTATCGTCCTGGAAGCCAGCCATCTCTAAGTTTCCATTTCCGCTCGTCTGTCTGGATTTCAAGTTTTTCCCCCGGCCTTATTTCCTGTTTTGTCACTCCTGACACTGCAATAGGAACATCTATCTTTGGTCGCTCAAGATAAAGATTACCCGTATTACCATTCCGATAGATATCCACCAATGATATGTTGTAAGTCTCACCGTTCCAATCATTGGATGTCAGAGAAAATGTCAAATGATAGATCGACGAAGATAAACCATTGGACACTGTTATGGTCAAAGGTACTACTTCTTCGCTTTTCACAATCTCTGGTTTTACCTCTACAATGATTATGACCGGTATTTGTCGTTCTTGTTTTCCTTCCAGATTGCTCGCCACTGTAATTAGGGCATAGAAGAACATCAGTAAAATAAAGAGATGCCGTTTGCACACTGCTCAATCTCCTTTTTTACAGCTAACTGGGTGATATATTGGTAAAACATGGAAAAAAAATGTAGCCATTTTGCATGTTTACTCTATATATCTATCTAAAATGAAAAGTTAGGGTGGGGTGAGATGGAAGGCAAGAATAAATTCCAGCCTGACCGAAAATTGAAATGAATGGATCAGGTCCAGCAGTTACTTTGTTTTACCTCCTACAAGGATAGACAACGCGTCCTCCTGGGAGCGCACGACTTAAATTATTAAAAAGCTGAGTGAAGCCCGACAGAAAATCGGGCTTTTTTATTTAGAAAGGATCAAATCTGAACATTTTGGGACATCCCGCACTAAAAAAGCTTTAAGTGAGTAATTGCTCACTCCTTTCACGGAATAATGAACAAAGCTAACGACCAGCGTTAAGCAGCGATACGATGAAAGAAACATTTTTACTCTTGCCACGTGTGTTCGCGTTCACTTGAGCCATGTTTTGTACACTATTTAATATTTTTTTCAAAAAATTCTTTTAGACTTTTTCTAGTAAAAAATGTCCACCCCTCAATACAGCTCTCTCTCGAGAATTCAGGGATATCCTCAGGAAAGCTTTCCTGAACTTGATGTGTAACTCTTAACTTTGTCAAATTATTCTGTTTGAATAATTCAAACACTACAAACGAATCTCCCGGATAGCCATCATATTTCCAATTATACATTATCATTTTTTTTGGCACTACTTCAGTCACTTTCCACATATGTAGGAAATTTCTACCTTGACTCTGCACACTAAATTGGGTCTCAAATCCAACTTCAGGTTTAAATGACGGGATATTTTTAAAATACCATTGACGCATTTGGTCAATCATGGTTATGGAATTCCATACGGTATCAATTGACTCGTTAAAGGTTTGTTCTACCATAATTGGTTTATCATTTTTTCTCATAGTACCTCAATAATCTCTATATTTTTCTTATACAAATGAAACAATTTAATTTGATTAAATAATTGAAAGGATTCCTACCATAATAAATATTCAAGCGTATAACGGCTGGCAATTAGCAACGCCGATGATTTACCCCGGACGACCTGTATGCTACTCGTGAAGGCATCCGCTACATTGCATTGTCAGGTGATGCATTATTAGAATATGAAATTGGATAAACCAATTCCGACAAATATGGTATTTTGACTATCTATATTACTTTTATTTGACCAAATTTGTCCATATTTCATTTGAAGATTTAATCCAACATTTCCCATAAGGTGGTACATAATTCCCGCGCCAAATCCTAATTCTCCGCCATCAAAATTATCACCTGTTAAAAATAAATAATCCGCGAAGACGAACGGACGAAACACTCCTTCACCAAAATAATATTTTCCGATCGGTCCGATAAATAACTGTTCAATCGCGCCGGGATCATTTCCTACTTCATTTTCCGTTTTTTTATATCGATATGAAAAATTTAATCCAAATGATAGATTCTCAAGGAAAAAATAGGATATAATTGGTTCGATTTGCACTAAATGTTGTTCCCGTTTTTCTCCGTAATCGAATCTAGTTTTGTAATAACTATAAGATATAAATCCGGACATTTCAATCGATGACTTTTGGGTAAGTAGGGCAGAATTGATTTTTGTGGTAATGGTAGTATAGACCTTTTTAATATCCTTTTCTTGAGCAGATGAAAATGAATATGTTGCTAAAATAAGCATTGATATTAAAAATATTTTTCTCATTATAATACCCCTTTGATTTATGGGCACCACATGACGTACAGGACTAAAGCCACCAGTGAGATTAAAGTTGAGTTTATTGCGGTCATGCCACAAAACTCAAAAAGTCAAGAAACCCTGCACCCTCCCACCTTCAGTCCGGCACAGGGAAGTGATGGGCCTAAAGTCCGGCAAGCTTTTTTGACGGGATCAGTTTGATGCCCGAGTTAGCTGGTTTTAATTTCTTATTTGTATCTGCTCTATGGAAAGTAGCGATAGATCTCTTTGCGATGTAAAGCACGAATGAATATAAGATTTTCATTTTCTTCTTTTAAACCTACACGATAAACACCGAATCTGATTTTATAATAAGATGGGTACCCAATCATTCTTTCAATCTTCGGTGAGTCATGGATTGATTCGAATTTCGGTGTTTCTTCGAATACAAACTGTTCTATTTGCTTTCTTATTTTGGTAGGAATAACTGCTAAATCTTTTAAAAATCTCTTTTGATAATAAGTTTTCAATCTTTCTTTTCCAATTTGGAATAATACTCCTTGGCATTTTCAAGATCTAATCCTTCATTATCACCATTCTCTTTCATCATTTGGAACAAAGCATAGTTTTCCATGATTTCTTCAATTTTTTCGAATGTCTTTAAATCTAATTGTACACCAACTTTTTTATTGTTCTCATCAACAATATATTGTTTTTTTATTGTGTCCATTTCTCATTCTCCTTTAATCTCTATTAAAATAACTTCCAATTAAACCTAATACAATATAATTTGATTTATGATCTATTTCTTATGTTATAGCCAGCTAACGGCGGGGCATAACTTGCCCATCATTTTCTAAGCCTCATTCCGGGTATGAACATCGGGGTTCGCCGTCGGTAGGCGACATAGTCCTCTCCCAGTCGCTTCACCAACTCCGGTTCTTCTATCTCCTTAAGCTCCCATATGTTTGTCAATATATAGAGTGGAGTGAATAAGACAACCAGCGAGAGCGACTGGATGGCGAACCCGATTCCAAAAAGGAAGAGAAAAACCCCTGTGAGCATCGGGTTCCTGGCAAACCGGTAGGGGCCACTCATGATGAGTTTGGGTGGAGGATTGAAGGGCACAGGCGTCCCCTTCACCTTGAAAAAATGAAACACTGACCACGCCGTCACGCCGACACCGATGGGAATCAATGTCGCCGCGATGAGTTTGCTCAGACCGCTGGATAGCGGCCACGGAAGAGAAAGCCATCGATCCATGAGCACAGAGAGGTATACGAACAGACCGGTGAAGACTCCGAAAATAACCAAGCCGACTGGAGTCAAGAGTGTTCTCAACTTTTTGGTTCCTGATGCTGCACCATGAAGAAGGCCGATCCAACGATCACTGATGCTCATTTCTGGCTCTCCCCTGAGTTAATTGGACTGAGAATAGCATGTATAACTTGGTGATATATGGGCAAAACATGGAAAACATCGGGCGCCATTTCCCATGTTTGCTCTATATCTACCTAAAATGGAAAATTAGGAGAGGGAAAGAGAGAAGGCAAGAAATAATTCCAGCCCGAGATAATCTCCTACTTCTATTAGATGAGAATTAGATCCATCAGAAAATTTCTTGATGAGTGGATAATCTTCTATATTTTATTCTCAATAAGTGCCTGTTCAGGGATTTGATGCACACCAACTTAAATCGTCCTAAATCGCCAATTAAATTAGAAGTCGGCTCCGAAGTATTCATTGGTCAAAAGGAACTGAAAAGTAATAACCAATTTTTTAGGACAGGAATACTTTTTTCTCTTGCCTGTCCCGATTTATCGGGGGTCTTTTTAGGACAAATATAGGTTATGCCCCTTCTTCTTTCGTTGTTGGAACCCAATAAAATTTGTATGCTTTACCAAGTTTAATCCTTGTAATATAGCTAATTTGGCCAGCATGCAATTCTAAGTGTGTCAAAACTACATAAATTGCTCCTAAAATAGTAACATTACTACCTTGAATTCTTTTCTCTTCGAGTAGTCTTGTATTATCAATTGTTGCTAATATCTTATCAAACGAATCCATCAAAACGTTGAATTTGTCTTGAACTCCCAACTTTGAAAGCTTTTCTGTCACAACAAATTCCGTAGGGCGATTTCTGGTATCTAACTCTTTTCCTATGCCTGAGATAATCCATTGGCGAATATTCCCATGAAGATGTTGCAAAATAATCCCAATACTGTTACATTCTTCAGTTGGTGCCCACCAAATAGAATTTTCATCTAACTGATCAATACAATGATTAATTCTGTTTCGCGCATAATTCGCACGTAATCTTGATACCTCGATAAAATGCGAGGAAATACTATTATTCATGACTCCTCCCTCGTTCAGGGTATGACAGATAAGTATTGTATATAAAATTGAGTCTGCAAATAACATAGTGCTAACCGATGAGAATCAGAAGATCATAAAGTTTACCACGTGGCGTTTGCCACAGGGGCTCCTTCAGTCAAATTGATGCTTTTGCTAGCTGACATTTTCTCTTTTTAAATTAGAAAAAAATATAAGAATTGCAAAATATTATTAACATAGACTTCAAACCTCAGGGTGATAAATTATCATAGTTACAAGGACAAAAGCAAGTGTAACCAAATTAGCTAAACCAACAATTAAGATATCATGTATTATTTTTCGTTTTCTTTTGAATAATAATAGTACAATACTTTCTACAATTGTATTTATAACAAGAAGTATAAAAAAACTGGTAATCCAAATTATTGGGTGAAATATCCTTAATCCAGAAGTATTGGCAATTGTAACATCAACTAGAGCACCTAATACAGGAAATTGAGTAATTCCAATTAATGTTGTTGCGGCATTCATTGATAATGTAACTACAATTGCTTTAATTAAACTAAAATCAAAGAATCGCTTAACAAAATATAGCTCAATAATCAGTCCGAAAAAGATCATCCATCCGGCGAACGTTCTTTCACTAATGTAAAGAGCAGGCCAAACAACATCCATTAGATGTAACATAAAATCTCCAATAGGATGTAGCAGCTAACTTGATGATATTATGAGCAAAACATGGAAAACATCGGGCGCCATTTTCCATGTTTACTCTATATATCTATCTAAAATGAAAAGCTAGGGTGGGGTGAGATGGAAGGCAAGAAAAAATTCCAGCCTGACCGATAATTGAAATGAATGGATCAGGTCCGGCAGTTACTTTGTTTTACTACTTACAGGGATTAACAACTCTCTCCCTTGGAAGCGCACGACTTAAACTATTAAAAAACCAAGTGAAATACGAGAAAAAATCAGGCTTTTTTATTTGAAAAGTGTCAAATCCAGAAATTTTGGGACATCTCGCACTTAAAAATTTTTAAGTGCGTTATTGGGCACTCTTTTTAAATATGAATGAAAAAAGATTTCTAAATGACATAATATATATTTACATTTTAAAAATAGGATGGAGGAGTTTAAAATGATAGATATTCCCGCCTATAATTTTTCAGTGGTTTCGCGCTACTTGAGAATCCCCAAAGCAACTCTTCGATCTTGGATACTCGGTAGAGACTATCCCAGGGGAGATAGTTCAACGATTCACTAACCTCCGATTGACTGATTCCCAGATCATGAGCTACGTCCTTAACATACCATCCTTCCTCCTTACTAAGACGGACTGCGCTGGTTTTGGTAGTTTAGAATTAACTAGTCCCAATGATCACTTAGCAGTAGAAATTGGTTAAAGTCGAATAAAAATGTACACCGGGAACCGGATAACGGTCACAGAGTGTGAATATTCCCTGTCCCTCTTGACAAATTCCCAGAATTTTGTATATTACAATATTGTAATATTGAACCATATTTCTACACGAGGGAGTGGAGATATAAGACTGTGGAATTGAGTTCAAAGACTCCAACAACTGCTGAAACCTGACCTGAAGTTTCCCCCATAAAAGAATGATAATTCTGGATTAAGCAGTAAAACGACTATTTTATGTTTTATTATCAGAAATATTTGTTGAGAAAGGACAGAAATGTCATCCAAACATTCTTTTAAATTTATTTTAGTTGCTTTGTTAATCCTTTGCAATCATAAGTGCGCTCAACAAGGTGTCTGGGTCAAAAAATCTCTGGCGGAACCTATCGGATCCTTACCCTGGCATCGCGCAGTGGGTGGTAATTGTTGCCTGTTTCTCCTGGAAGAAAGCCCTCATTTATATGCTTATGATAATATCTCTGGCCAATGGCATGAGTGTACGATACCAACAAAGCTGTCGTGGAAGAAGGTAATTGCCGGTGACAGTGTGGCGATGGCATGGAATGACTCTCTTCTGGTCGGTTACAGTGCACTCAGCCATAACTTTGTCCCTCATACATTTACGGGAACACTGGTTGGTGGAGTAACCGGTTATGTAGCAAGCAACAGGGTAACCTGCTTCTTGACCACAGATTCCTGTTACGTCTTCGATGCGGAAGACTCCCAATGGCACCTGTATAAATATTCTCCTCCCGCCTCTGGTGATAGTATGTTTGTTATTATTCACCCTGAAAAGGATTACTTACTTCTGGCGCTGGCCAACAGGTACGGGTGGGTTGAGAAATCGATTGTTGTCTATAGTCATCATCGAAAAGCATTCTGGCAATACAGCGGTGATAACCTCCAATTTGAGCTACTCGTCGGGGGAGTTGTATTTTACATTGACGTTGGTAATGAGGAAAACCAATTTTTTGGGGCCTGGAGTGCTTACACCGGAGAACACCCGCTGGTACAACAGAGCAGTTTTTATCCGATATTTGTCAATGAAACGAACCGGGGCACTACTTTTATGTTCGCTTATAATGACATGAGCGATTATCCTTATATCGTTCGCTATATGTACGGATATGATACCAGAAAAGGGAGCTTTGTGGTGAATTCCTTTGGATACGATGGGGAACATCGTACATCAGCCGATTGGGTTTTAGGGAAAAACAGTGCGGTTCAATGTGCCAGGGATCTTGACGCCGGAGACCTGATGGAATATTATATTTACTATGGCGATGTCCATGATTTTATTTACCTTCACCCTACCAGCCCGGGTATCGGATATGGATCTCTCTGCGCCAGTAACCGTGAACCTGCTCTGGGTAATAATATCCTCATGGCCTCGGGATGCAATAATATTATGGGATATGACCTGCAAACAGGGGCGTCTGCATTCACCACACTTCCAACGCC
>Ga0209635_10001620_pt1 | contig 16839 bp, 15 predicted proteins | sample DeeMarSWOR230_32_FD_187463 | JGI IMG/M metagenome (GOLD analysis project Ga0209635, IMG submission 187463) | Marine sediment microbial communities from White Oak River estuary, North Carolina - WOR-2-30_32 (SPAdes) (version 2) | ecosystem: Environmental > Aquatic > Marine > Intertidal zone >... | reverse complement strand
GATACACCGGTGGAGGAACTGGCACGTGTGGTTAAGGCTGAACATCGCGTGGAGGATAGCCTCAAACGAGCCAAGAGTGAGGCGGGTCTCTCGGATTACGAAGTACGCACTTGGGTAGGCTGGTATCATCATCAAATACTGTCGCTGATTGCGATATGGTTTCTGATCTTGGAGACCCGTCGCGGGAAAAAAATACACGCCGGCGATTACGATTCCGAAGGTCCGCAACCTTTTGGATTTACTGCTGCGTCGGGCTTGCGACCGCAGACATCCTGGCTGGGCGATACGCTTTGTAAGGCGTAAAAACGAACGAAGAGAGCTGGCTCGTTTTCATCATTATAAACGCCGTAACTTATTAGCTCCACTACGTGTTGCAGAGCGAAAATGAAATTAGACAGTACAGCTACAAAAATATCAGAATAATCCAAATGCGGTTCCATTCACTTAATACTCAGTTCATTCAACTTTAACAATGTTACGGATTCGACGCAACTTTTCGGAGCCCGAGAAGTAAACGTCGTTGCCGACGAATGTCGGCCAACCGGGCTGTTCCACCTTCCCAACTACATGAACCCTCAAATCCTTTGGATCGATACGAACCAGCACATCCTTCAGATACGTCCAAAGCATACCGTCCGGGCCGGGTACAAGCGCCAGAACCTCGTACGAAGGGTCCACCCAGTGAGGCCAATACGGATCATTCCCAACAGGCCATGGAAGGGCTTTGCGCAGAAGAACTTGGCCCGTAGTGACATCCACCCCGTAAAGAAGACCTGTGCCTCCGGGGCTGCCTTCCTTCTTCTCCATCGTCAGTCCAAGCACTCGCCCCGGCGCGACCTCGATAATCATTCCTGTAGTCCGCGCATCCGTGACCGGCACAATCTCTCGTACGATCTGTTGTTCACCCACATCATAGACAAACAGTTTACCCTCTTTGGTCCGGCGGTTGCTGTTCAACTCGTCGGACGCCGTAGAAGTAGATATAATAATCAGCCGCCCCTCCAGAGCCGGTGCAATCCAATGCACGGCGTAACCACTTAACGGCTTCCAGAAACCGTCCATTTTACGGGCCTTCGGCTCGTACCAGCCAAAGCCGCCCCCCGTGTAGTGACGCAATCCGAAACCGCCGAAGTAGATCTTGCCGTCGACGCCGAGCGCCGAACTATGCATGAGCCCCACCCGGGTGGTCCTGTCAAAGTCTCCCAGGTACCTGGGATTACTTCTCACGTCACCCTGATTGAGTGCGGAATGGCCGGGAGGGCCGCCCTTGCTCAGCGTCCAGGGCCGAGCGGGGTCATAAACGAAAAGATGACCGCCGGAGTAACCGCTGGAATAGAGCATACTGCCGCAAACGATCTGCGTGTATGGGGCCAGCCCCGGGCGCGGGCCAAGAATAGCGGTCTGGTCGGTTCGAGGATCGAACACAAAGACACCTGCATAATCGTCGCCCGTGCCATAGAGCCGGCCGTCGGGCAGAACTGACATGGGATTAATGCGATGCGGGTATGACTCAACGCCCTCCAAGCGAATCGATTTCCAGCCCCGCGCTTCCGGGGAAGCATCTGCCTTGTCCTTCGGCGCTTTGGTTGCATCTTCCTGCAAGCGATACCAGAGCACCGCATTCCCTTCAGCATCCGGATCGATCTGATCGAAATACAGTTCCGGCCTCGGCACGGCTTTGTCCCAGAGCGAAGCCTGCTTAGGCCATGGCGGGTCGTCGTTGGTCTTTGGAATGGCCTTGCCGTGATAGAGCCAGTATTCCTTCCGGGGCGCTCCGCCTTCCTGCGGCACAATAGCCCATGCTCCTGGAAAGCTCTCCACGATATCCATCACCAACTCCGTCGGCGATTCCAGCAGAATCTGCTCTTGCCCGGTTTCAAGGTTTACCGCTACGAGATACCACGCGGGAATCATTCCGCTGGCGATATAGGCATGAGTATCGTCAACGCCCATCACGTAGCGGCTCCAGGCTCCGTTGGGATGGCTCGGCCCAACAGCACCGAAATCCTTGACGACTTTCTTGAGCTTCGGATCATAGATGTACAACCCGACTTTGTTGCCCCGCGTTCCTGTTCCGTAAATCCGCCCGTCGGGCCCGGTCGCAAGTGGGCGAACCTCTCCCCCAAGTCCCGGAACGATTTCGCCCTGCTCTTCCACGGTATTCGTCTCGGGGTCATATACGAACATGCCCATATTCCATGTCCGATTGAACGGCGTCGCAATATAGTATTTGCCGTCGAATCCGAGCGCCCTGCCCGACAGATAGAACTGGTGACCGTCGGCCAAACGCTGTTTCGTGACCTGCCCTGTGCCTAAATCGACGGCATATAGCCACGTCGGCCCGTAATACTCCTTGAAGTATATCTGCAAAACATCCCAACTCTTGCCATCATGGTTGGGAACCATCCATCGCTCCCAGACATTCACCCCAAGCGCAGGCTCACCCAGCGATTCGGTCTTTAAGATCGGCGCACCTTGAAGTGCCTCCTTCAGTTCCGGCTGTTCCACAGCCCGCCAGACCCGTTCGCCTGCAGCACAATGGCTGGTCACAATCCAAATCACCCCGACACATAATCCCGGCGCAAGCCAAATGCTTTGATTTCTCATCTCCGGATTCCCCAACAATTATGGGTGCAAGTTCTTTCTGTATCCTATTATGTTCAGGTTATGTGAAGACTCATTAAAGGAACCATAATCCTCGATGCACGGTCACTTAGAGCGGAAGAATCGGTCAGGATCATCCCGCCCCTGTGGCATCTCAACACAGTTGAATTATTGCATCGCCGACACCTTTAGTATGAACACGTCACGCTGACCCGTTCCTTCCCAGTTGCTAGTAAAAACTATAAATCGACCGTCCGGGCTAATGTTTGCACGCGGGCTGTCCCAATAGGAGTTGAAAACGGATCGGTGGTGCGCAAGACGCCGAACCCGGTCGCTGCCGTCGGTGGCTACCTGGACTATCTCATTTCTGAATATGCCGGAAGAAGGCAGCAAATTGCCCACATAGAAACTCAGCGTTACCCACGACTCATCGTCAGCCAGCATCGAAACGTGGTAATCCTGGCTCCAGTCATTTCTGAAGTTGAGCAACGTTCGGACGTCGTGCGGAGAGTCCAGCGGCCTGAACGTGACTCGGTTTTTGACATTATCGTGGCCAATGACTATTCCCCGGCCGTTGTCCGAATGACCGGGTGCAAAGTCGGGGCCGTCATCCGCCAAGTCTTCAATCCTGCCGGTATGCACCGCAGCTTAGATGGAGCGCGTATCGGCATCCGAACGTTGCTGACACAGATTGACGTCGTTCGCCCTATCCGCGAGAACCTGGAAGAAGAGATTGCCCACTTGGCCAAAGGCCTGCCCACTTACATCTTCAGCTTGCCGGGCATCAATCCTGTCAGAGCCGTCAGCCTCTTTGGCGAAACGGATCCTATCACCACCTTCGAGAGACCGGATCAACTGGTGGCTTTCGCAGGATTGGACGTGAGCGTGTTTCAAACCGGCCAGTATGAGGCCTCCTACCGACACATGAGTAAACGCGGTTCGCCTTTTCTGCGAGAGACCCTTTGGAATATGGCTTTTCAAGCCATTTACCAAGAAGGCGAAATCAGAGGCTACTGGCTGCGAAAAATGGCCGATGGCCTCAAGCACAAAGCTGCTGTCACGGCCACCTCTATTAAACTGTGCCACGTCACCTGGCGAATTTTAACAGACAAACGCGACTATCTACCGGAAGGTCGCCCTAACTAATCCCGAGGAATCTTCACTTGTCAAAGAGCAAAATGATAAAATTTCTTATTTCATCCTTGACTGCCTATAGCTGGTCTTTCTTGAAACAATAAATCCTTACTTTCTAATCCACAAAACTGTGGAGCCTTGCAATCCTTTTTAAGGAAGCTTTGGCGAGCCTTCTGAAAGTGTTCACCGGGCGCATCCACGAAGCGTAACAATACATCATCCCACACTACCACGTAACCCTCTGATGCCTTTGGCTTAGCGCTTTCAGCGGCTCGGGCTGAATTTCTTCTTTTGTCCAGCCCTATCCCGGGCATAATGACAGCACCCATTAGGGCAACCAACACCGCGATAGTTCCTTGATACCAAGTGCGCTTCCTTTTTCCTTATGTAACGTAACCACATGTCTCCAGCCCACCGCTCGAGCGCGGGGACGTTCCTTCATTCTATGATCTGCATACTTCCCTTCGGTTTCTGCTATTCAAAATGCACGATGTAAAGTTGTTAGGTGTGCTGAAGCCTTCGGGTGTATCTCCAGTCATTCCTTACCTATCATATAATACACAACCATCATCGGGGCATTGTCAAGACATTTTTTCTCCTTTTTAAGCTCGCTTTGGGACATTTTTTTTGAAGGCCAAATTTATGCAACTTCTTGTATGACTGGGGAAACATCGCTTAGGTGCATGCTGTTAAGTGATATGGTTTGGGGCGTCTGGGCACTCTTTATCGCAAATCGTGACCATCGCCTCTGTTCATGGAGCGAGAAAATGTTTCTCACAAAATCCAGAGGGCTGTTCCTAATTGTGTACCCTGGAATATCACATACGATAAGCAGGAGAGAAAATAATGCGTATCGGAATTGCAGCAGACCACGGAGGTTGTGAATTGAAGGAGCATCTACTCAAGACGCTTCGTGACTCGAAAGAGGAACCGAGCTGATTTCTTGCTGGCTTTTTGGGTGATGATTTGGTATTCTGCTTTCATTGCCTACTTTTTTTCTTTCTTGTTGTCAACGGTTGTTTACTTGGTTCTATCACCAGATCAGGCATGGAGTAGCCATCCTCATTTTCTAACCTTCAACTACGGATGGGACAACCTCGTTCCGGATACTCAGAGGAATATGTTTATTGTAGGACCTTTAACCAGTAGCGGCCTCGCGAAACTTTTTATGACACATTCTCGTACCAAAGAGCGCATTGAACGACTTTTGGAGATACAATACTAAGGTCTATTGGTTAAGAGACAGAAAAATGATAAATAGTATCCAGTATGAACAGCTTCACTTACGAATAGAAGCTCCGCTGGACAGAGTTGTTCTTGCAAATTACGCAGATTGTGATAAGTGAAGTCTCCACCCAAAATAACAATGAAACACGACCTGTTAATCAGTGGCGAGGTTTTGCATTATGTCAGAAATTATTCTTCTAAGGCATGGAGAAAGTGTATGGAACAAAGAGAACCGATTTACCGGCTGGACAGACGTTGATTTATCATCGAAGGGTATAGAGGAAGTGAAAAAGGCGGCTGAGCTTTTGACAAATGATGGGATTACTTTTGATGTTGCATTTACTTCTGTATTGAAGAGAGGGATAAGGACACTTTGGATTGTTCTGGATGAGATGGACCTGATGTGGATCCCTGTGTATCGCTCATGGCGATTAAATGAAAGACACTATGGTGCCTTAAAAGGGCTCAATAAAGCCGAAGTAGCCGCAAAGTACGGGGAAGAACAAGTGCTGAAATGGAGAAGAAGCTATGATGTCAGACCTCCTGCTCTTGAAAAAACCGACCCAAGATACCCAGGAAACGACCCAAAGTACAGAGACTTAGATCAAAATGATATTCCTCTTACAGAGTCGCTGAAAGATACGGTAATGAGGTTTGTGCCATACTGGCACGAGGTGATATCACCGATTTTGAAATCTGGAAGAAGGATACTCATAGCAGCACACGGCAATAGTCTGCGTGCCCTGGTTAAGCATCTCGATGGAATTTCCGATGAGGAAATTGCACAGCTAAATATTCCAACTGGAATACCTCTTTTCTATAATCTGGATAAGGACCTTAAAGTGCTTCGCAGCTACTATCTGGGAGATTCAGAGGAAGTTAGCAAAGCTATTCAGGCAGTCAAGGACCAAGTAAAATGCAACTGGTATAGCACTAAGAACAATCTTCAATAACAGAAGAGTCTGTCGGTGGTAATGTAAAAATGCAGAAATCACCAAATAACAAGATTCCATCATTGTCATCTCCGCCTGGGGTGATAACGAAGGGCAGCAAATTTAGGTCGTGGTTTATTGGGATTTTGTTGTTGGCGGGGGTAATCGCAGCTGTTACTCATCTTGGTGAAATAGAACATTTTGCCAAGCTGGCACGTGAGGCTAAGCCTAAGTGGTTACTGGCGGCCTTGCTTCTACAATTTGGCACTTATGTTTGTACTGCAGCAATTTGGGAACAGGGCCTGCATTATGTCAATATACGGCAGAGTTTTTTTTCATTCGTACCGCTTGCCTTGGCCAAATTGTTCGCAGACCAAGCCCTGCCGAGCGGGGGAGTGAGCGGAGCCGGTTTCTTTGTTGCAGCTTTGAAGCGCCGCGGAGTGCCCCCGGACCTCTGTATGGCGATTCTATTGGTTAGCCTGGTAACTTATTACACGGCCTACCTTATTGCCGCACTGGCCAGCTTGGCCCTGCTGTGGTTCTACCACGCCATTCATATCTCTATTGTTGTCGTGGTGGGGGTCTTCTGCTTAGTGGCGGTGGTAATCCCTGCTGGGGCACTATGGTTGCAGCATTGGGGCAAGAGTACCCTTCCAGCGTTCCTAACGCGCTCGCCGGGTCTCAGAGATTTGCTCCAAGGATTTAGCCATGCCCCTCGCCACCTGTTACGCAACCCATCATTGGTGGTGAAGGTAACACTGTTGCAAATGGCTGTCTTTCTATTGGACGCTGCCACCCTATGGGCTATGTTGCACGCGGTCGGCCAGGATGTGTCGTTGCTCGTTGCGTTTCCCAGTTTCGTGGTTGCCTCAATAGTCGCTACGCTCAGTCCCGTTCCACTGGGGCTCGGAACCTTTGAGGCAAGCTCCGTTGGTATGCTCAAAGCGCTCGGCGTACCGGTTGAGGCGGGACTTACCGCTACTTTGCTATTGCGAGGTTTCACGCTATGGCTGCCGATGGTGCCCGGCCTCTGGCTAGCAAGACGACAGTTGCGCTGAGAACCGCACATCGCAATGAGGTAGGTCAATCATGAATGGTACTCGCCTGCGAGTATGGAACTATAGCAACGGACCCATTATCTCTGGGTCTTGATTGAAGCACTGAGGCAACGAATTGTACTATGAGTCATGCTTGCCTTGAGCCGCAAATGGTCAGAGTTCTTTGACAAATTCATGTCACTATTTTGTCTCCACAAATGCCAAATCTGGTAATCCACAAAGAAGCCAAACACCAAATTCTCGCCGGAAAACAAGTATTGTAGCAGAATTTTCTGTAAATCTCGGATTCAATGGCCGGTGTCAAAATCTTACCTTGGATGTCTCAAAGAAAACTTTTTGTGGCAACAGGGATTTCAGTATTTGCCTTTGAGGTCTTCATCGGTGGCCGGCGTGACCTCTTGGGCAACAGGTCAAGGGTTTTAGTGCCCATTCCTAGTACATCAAGGCTTGTCTTAATTGCGGGACTTCGTATCTCACGGTATAATGTTCAGCGACAGGCCTCACTTAATCATGTTGCTTCTGGAAAGCGAAGGCCTAATATGCGAGAGGAAACAGAATGCAAGGAAGACTCACACATCAGGCCGCGCTTGGCATGTTGCTGATCTGCCGGTTCTCCATCTGTCTTGCCGTAAATAATCCGGGTGCAAACGCCAGCAGCACGTACCTCGATGCCGTCCGCACCTTCGGCGACAACGCGCTCAAGTACGGTCCCAAGCACACGCCTTTAATGGCGTTGCGGGATTGCAATAACGGCTGGCGCGATCCTCGGCGACCATACAAGGGATGTGATATTAACATAATCGTAAGCAGATATGATTTCTTATATGATGGGAGCAAATCGAAAGGGAGCAGCCGTGAAACGATTGGACCGACGCAAGTTTCTGAATCTCAGTGCCGCTACCGCGGCAGCATCTATAATGCCCCTCTCCACTCTCCAAAGCTGCCTCGGCCAGGTCCAGACAGCAATCCCAAAATTCAACATCATATTCATACTGGCCGATGACCTCGGCTGGGCCGATGTAGGATGTTACGGCGGCGACCTGCACGAAACGCCGAACATTGACAAACTGGCTCAGCAAGGTGTGCGTTTCACCGACGCCTACGCTGCGGCGCCTGTTTGCTCGCCAACGCGTGCCTCAATTATGACGGGCAAATACCCGGCCCGACTGCACATGACCATTTGGTACGAAGCCTCTGCGAATCCGCCTCACCGCCGGAAGCTAATCCCCCCGATCACGCAGGGCAATCTGCCTCATGAGCAGGTGACCATCGCCGAGGTGCTCAAGAATGCTGGCTACTTCACGGCCCATGTGGGCAAGTGGCACCTTGGCGATGCTGCATACTACCCAGAGACACAGGGTTTTAGCGTCAATATCGGTGGGACCTTCTGGGGAGCGCCGACAACGTTTTTCTATCCGTATAGCGGTTCGAGCAGATGGGGCGGGGAGTTCCGATATGTGCCGCACCTCGAGTTTGGGACTGAAGGTGAATACTTGACAGACCGCCTGACCGACGAGGCGCTTCACATTCTGGAAAAGGCAAAGAACAAACCGTTCTTCCTCAATCTCTGCTACCACACGGTTCATACGCCAATCGAAGGCAAATCTGAACTGGTCGAACATTACAAGAGGAAGCTCAAGCCCGGCATGCTTCATCAGAATGCCGAGTACGCTGCTATGGTCCACAGTCTTGACCAAAACATTGGTCGCATCCTGGACAAGATCCGCGAATTGGGTGTTGCCGATCACACGATTGTCATGTTCTTTTCCGACAATGGCGGTTACATTAACAAGTATAAGGACAATGCCGTGACCAACAACTATCCGTTGCGCTCGGGCAAGGGATCACTCTACGAGGGCGGGATCCGGGTCCCACTGATCATTCGATGGCCCGGTGTTACCAAAGCCGGCAGCATCTGCCGTGAACCGGTAAGTTCGATTGATTTCTACCCTACCATCCTCGATATGACCGGTCTGACCGGCGATTCGAAGCACAATTCCGATATGGACGGCCTCAGCCTTGTGGCTTTATTGAAGGACCCGAATTCCAAGCTCAAGCGCGGGGCTCTTTATTGGCACTATCCTCACTACTATCCAACAACGAGCCCGGTGAGTTCAATCCGGCAAGGTGACTGGAAACTGCTGGAGTACTTGGAGGACAGGCGCGTTGAGCTATATGACCTTAAGCAGGGCATCGGCGAAAAGAACAACCTGGCGGCCGCAACGCCCGAAAAGTCCGAGGAACTCCGCAGACGTCTTGGCAGTTGGCGCAACGCCGTAGGTGCTCAGATGCCCACATTGAATCTCAAATATGGTCCAAGGTTGCAGGATGACACAGTGACACCGTAGAATAGTCACGTTGCCCCAACGCGTGATATGGCCAGTGCGCCCTTATCAAGCACCCTGTAACGAGGGTTTTGGAATTCGACTTAGATGGCACTGCCAGAATCAGAAGCTAACTCGACAACACTGTATTTCACAGAGCTCTCTGACATGGTCAGTATGTTGTTTCGATGAAGGTTTTCGCAAGAGGTTCGTCGTAGTATGCCGCAAGGTCATTTTTCAATTGTTCCGCGTAGTTGTGGGCCACACCAAGAGGCGTTTGCCATTTTAGCCAGACTTTAAGAGCCCGCTGAGCATATCGCTGGAGCCACTCTTCTTTGGAAAGACAGGTTTTGCACACCGGTTTTCGGAGATTGTGGGAGGATTTACTTCCAACGACATGTATTGTCCCAGTGTAAGCGATCATGCCACCTATTGTCCAACAAAGGTTCCGAGACTCAGTTACCACGCGACACTGTCTTAGCCTTATCTGTCTTGTTTAACTGTTCTATACGAAGGGTACACCTGCCAGATGACAGTGCCCCGGCTTTTTTCGACCGAGACACAATCTTGGCATCGACACGAGATATGAACAGATTCACATTCGGAGTTACGGCCTTGTCGGCAAACGCAACACTATTAAGAACCTGTACAGTCTCGATGCCATCCCAGAAGCTCAAAGAGCACGCTATCCTCTGTGCTTCCTGATGGGTTAGCGACCTCAGAAGTATCGGAATACAACCGTCCCGCAAGGCTGCCGCATAGTCGGCCCACAGTTCTGGGATTTTTCTATTCGTATCACGCATCGTCTTTTGCCTCTCATTTTGGCTGCCTTGCCTGTAGCCTTCGGTTCACCGGTTGTTGTCAGCATTCATTGCGAGACATCAGTACCGTTAAGCTGTCATTCTATCCATAAAAGGCAGTAAGTTGACGGCTGGTAACGAAAACCGTGCCTCAGTGAGCATAAGTCCCTCAAAGTCAGCCTCTCACGGACGAAATTGGGAGATGGAATGGGTCCATGCCGTAATGGATACGCGGGGAGTCGCTTAGCTGCCGGTGATCTCATCTGAAGGGATACATGGTCGTGCGAAAAGGACTCCAGAAAGACGTGTTACCTTTGTGGTGCAGGGTGCCCGCCGCCTGTGAGAGTCTGGTTCCTACAAGCAGTGAATTTTGCTGGTATGTCGTAAGCTTGATGCCCCAGAGAAGAATTTTGGCGACAGGGTTCACTTTGAACTCTCTATCGATATGCTTTACGATCTGTTTAGCAAAGCACGTGAGTTATCGGATCCGCTTGGTCGGGCATAAGTTCCGGTGCTCGGCAAATATGGTCGCCGAGCACTAAAATCGGCATATAGACCAGAAAGGACAGTCCACCGGCTCTTGCAGCTTTGGTGCTTTGTTTAATTCCCCAAAGCAATCATGCCGTTGCCGTCTGGTAAGGCCACTGCTGGCCTTTCCCTTATCAAAGGGCAGCTGCGAAAAGGCAACCTACAGGCATTGAGTGCGGGGCGTTTTTGTGATATAATGCGATTAGGACTGGAGCGTTTGCGACGCGGCAGAAGGGTCTTCGATGGTGAAAATCAATCACTATGGGTTGTTCTTCTGGCTAGCGATGGTCTCATGTTCTTCCATCGCGGCCGCTGCACAGAACCACTGCGTCTGGCAGCAACACAGCAAGCTTGTTGCTTTGGATAGTGTGGCGGGGGATGCCTTCGGCCGTGCTGTCGCGATCGACGGCAATTGCTGTGTGGTCGGGGCCTGCTGGGACGACGAGCCGTGGAACAGGTCAGGTTCGGCTTACGTTTTCGAGCTGGAAAGTTCAGACTGGGTCTATAAGGCCAAGCTGATTGCTTCGGATGTTGCAGCCGGGGATGAGTTCGGGTCGTCGGTATCGGTAAGTGGCAGTTATGCCGTTGTCGGAGCTCCCTATAATGATAGCCGAGGCAGTGACAGTGGCTGCGCCTACATATTCAAACGCGACGGCTCAGACTGGGTGTTGGATTGCAAACTGACCGCCTCGGATGGCGACGCCTCTGCTTTCTTCGGTGAGGCGGTTTCTATAAGCGGAACCTGCTGCATCGTAGGGGCTCCCGGGGGCGGGGACGATGTGCGGGCGTGCGGCGCTGTTTATGTGTTTGAGCGACAAGGCGACGTCTGGACAGAAAAGACCAAGCTTCTTGCTGCTGATGGTGCAGCCGACGATCGCTTCGGCTACAGCGTGTCGCTCAGCGGGCAAGACTGCGTAGTAGGCGCGCCGTGGGACGATAACGGCGTCGCAAACGGTGGCTCGGTATACATATTCACACGAGACCATCCGGGCGGTGACACCTGGCAGCAGCAGGCCAAACTGGTCGCCTCAGATGCAGAGACCTATGATCTTTTCGGCAGCTCTGTCTCTATCAGCGGGGACTATGCGCTTGTGGGCAGCCCCAACGACGATGAGAACGGCCAGATATCGGGTTCTGCCTATTTGTTCGTGCGGAACGGCCTCACGTGGATGTACCGAAAGAAGCTCACGCCGATAGGCGGTGAGACACTTGATCAATTCGGCTGGTCGGTTTGTATAAGCGGGGATCGCGCTATCGTCGGCGCTCCCGAGTTCGCCCCGGATGAGATCTCTGCACCGGGTTCTGCGTATGTTTTTCAGGACACCGGCGATGATTGGGTGGAACGGACCGGACTCAGGGCCGACGACGAAAAACCAACCAACTGGTTTGGCTTGTCCGTCTGCGTCAGCGGCAATTACGCAATCATTGGCGCCTGGGGGGATAGCGACAAGCGCGGCGCTGCCTATGTGTACAGGTGTGCCGTATGTCCATCTGCCGATCTTGACGGTGATTGCCTCGTGGATTTTTCCGACTTGGCGATCATGGCCGGACAGTGGCTACAACGCGGCCAGTAGTATCGCTGCCGAGACAGACCTCGAAGGTCAACTGACGATATCCGCAAGGCTGAGCTAATCATTTATGGCTTTTGGTTTAGAGCATCTCCTGCACCACCTGCCTTTCACGTAAGATTATCGCGGCGCCCCTAACGGCACAAAACGAATCCGGTGATATTAAGAACAGTGTCTTGCAGATGCTCATGTCGGCCAACTTTTCCTGATTATGGTACTGTTTCCGGCGGCAAACAAGAGTCTGCAGCTGTGCGTAAGTCCTTTCAAATCAAAAATGACGGAATTTTCGGGTGGGGGCGGGTGCCTCGTTCATTTTGCTCCTGCCCGCTCGTACACAACTTTGCCGCCCACAATTGTATAATCCACTTTTGCCGACATGATCCGACTGTATGGTATAGTCATTAGGTCGTCATTGAATACAACCACGTCACCGAGATAACCTTCTCTTATCATGCCTTTGCGATCTTCCATGAATTCAGCGTACGCTGAGCCCAGAGTGTACAATTCGATTGCTTTTTCCATGCTCAGCTTTTGATCTGGGAACCATCCGTCGCCCGGCTCGCCTGCCCTGTCCTTTCGAGTGACAGCAGCATACAAACCTTCTAATGGGTTGATTGGCTCGACAGGGTAATCCGTGCCGAAGGCGATTGCTGCGCCCGCATCCAGCAGCCGCTGCCAGGCGTAAGCTCCTCGGCAGCGTTCTGGGCCTATGCGTTTTTCGGCGAAGCGCTTGTCCGTTATGCAATGTGTAGGCTGCATCGATGCAATTACACCGAGTGTGGCAAAGCGGGAGATGTCGCTGACACAAAGCACCTGGGCGTGCTCGATGCGATGTCGGCTGTCACGCTTGCCGTTCAATTCCTGTGCCTTCTCGTAGGCATTGAGGGTCCAATGGTTGGCCCTGTCGCCGATGGCATGAATGCCAATCTGGAATCCTGCTTTGTCCAGGGCCACCACAATCTTCTCAAATCCTTCATACGGCATCTGAGGCAGACCGGCTTTTTCGGGAGTATCAATGTAAGGTTCAAAGAATAACGCCGTGCCTGAACCGAGCGTTCCGTCGACAAATCCCTTTACGTAGCCGAACCGTATCCAGTCACCATCCCTGGGATACTTCTCCTGTAGCTCGGCATAGCGTCTTAGCTGCTGCTTGTTGGCTGTTAAAGGTCCCCCCCCGTATACCCGCAGCGTAAGCTTGCCCATGTTTTTGAACTTCTGGTACATGTCAAAATCACCGCCGGGCGGCAGTTGTATCGAAGTGACCCCGTTTCGCGCGGCCATATCGAACGCAGCCTGCCATCCATGCATAAGGCGCTCTCGCTGTTCTTCGGCAGTCCGGTGAACAGGCTCTTGACCATATTTCAACAACCTTTGAGCCCTCTCTTTGAAGATGCCGGTGGGCTCTCCGGTGGCCGGATCCCTCTGTATCTCGCCACCGAAGGGATCGCGGGTTTCCTTGGTTATTCGCGAATTGCGGATGACGTAACTGTTGACCAGAACCGAATGTCCATCGGCACGGGACAACACAACCGGGTTGTTCGGCGCCACCGAGTCAATAAGCTCTTTAGTCGGCCATTGTTTGTCGGTGAACATTTCGTGTTCCCAGTGCCCGCCGCGTATCAACTCACCCGGCCTGGCTCTGGCAACTGCCTCTTTTACTTTCGTTGTAATGATGCTTGGATCCGTAATGTAGCGAAGATCGATATAGTCGGGATCAATGGAGCTGAAATGGATATGCGCATCATTGAAGCCGGGCACGACAAGTCTGCCCTCGGCATCGATTATTCTTGAAACGCCTTCTTTGATATATCTTCCGATTCCCTCGTTTGAGGTTACAGCGATAATACTTTCACCCTTGAAAGCTATCGCCTGGGCGCGGGGATTTTCTTTGTCGATAGTGACTACTTTGGCGTTCTTAATAACCAAGTCCGCAACGGGAGCGTGATTACCGCCCAAGATGCTACGACAAAACAAAGCAAGAAGTAAAGACCACCTCATTAGTCCGCCGGTTAGTGTATTAGTCATCTCCGTAAGCTCTCTATATTGGGATTATTTGCGGTTCGGAATCTTAGGCTTGATTCTAATGCGTTCAGCTTATGCTTTCAAGCAACTTGTTCCGGACGATCTCCTGTGTAGTACGCACGAGCACGATTTTCTTAAGAGTATTGTTATATGCCGCCGAGCGTTTATACTATTGGGGTGTTTTGGATGAGGAGCAGAAAATGCAGAAACGCAAGATAACGCGACGCAGCCTCTTACAGACGATGGCTGCCGGAATAGGCGCGGCCGCTCTGAGCCGACCGGTGGGCGTGTCGGCCGGAGTATTCCAGTCGGTGAGGATCGAAGAACCTTTTCATGGCGCGGTTCTGAGCCGAAGGCACGGCGAGCAGGATGAGGGTGGCTTGAGAATTCGAGTGTCTGGCCAAGCGCCTCTGCGCGACCGGGTGACGGTAAATGGATCGCCAGCACAGCGTGAAGGAACGAAGTTCACGGCAGAAATCCTGCTCCGTCAAAGAGAGACGGAGATCACTGCTGCCTCACATGGCATATTGGGCCAGCACGAGCATCGCGTGCGGGTGCTGTGGGATAAGCATTCCCAGCCGCGATATCGGTTCTCTATCGACGACAATAGCTTCTTCCTCCGTGACATTGCAAAAAAGAAGTACGCCTCACTCTTTGACTGCTTCTACCTTAAGGGACTCCGTGAGTTGCATTCAAAGTACGGGGCACGCTTTGTACTCAATATCTACTATATCACGGAAGACGGATTTGGACTACCCCAGTTTTCCGACCGCTACAAACACGAGTGGCAAGACAACTCCGACTGGCTCAAACTTGCTTTTCATGCGTATGCCAACGAACCTGCTCGTCCGTACCAATATGCGCCGGCATCCACGCTGATCGCTGATTTGAACAAGGTCGCCGAACAGATTGTTCGTTTCGCTGGTGAGCGGAAGTATTCGCCGCCCACCGTAATCCATTGGGGCATGTTGCAGCCGACAGCTTTGAAGCCACTGTTTGAAAATGGCGTGCGCGTGCTCAGTGGTTACTTTCGCCAACTTGACGGTGTCTGGGACGTTAATTACTTGCTGGACGATGTTCGGTCTGAGTACCTGTCACGTCACGATGCCCTCATGGATTTCGACAGCGGCATAGTTTTCTCTAAGGTCGATATTGTCTGCAACAGCACCCCGATAGAACGCATTGTTCCTACGCTTGAACCGCTCACCAAGGACGCTAACCAAGCGGAAATCATGGATATTTTCACTCACGAACAATACTTTTGGCCCTTCTACGCCAATTACCTGCCTGACCACTTCCAAAGGCTTGAGACCGCTATCCGTTGGGTCAAGGAGCGTGGATACAAGCCGGTTTTCTTTCACGAAGGTTTCTTGGGTGGCCCCGAATAGAATGTCCGCAAAGAGGTTGAGAGTGTGTGAAATTTGGAAGTGTGAGAAAGTGAACACGCATGAAGAACCGGAGCGCTGTAAAAAGAGGGAGTTGCTATCGTGCCTTACATTAGTGGGCATATTCTATCCCTCATCTGAGCTTCATACACGTTTGCCTGAACCAGTGCCACTACTTCCTACTCCAATCCCCTCTTTCGCGCCAATTCGTTCACCAACAAACGAATCGGCGTTGATAGCCTGCAAAAATTGCATGCTTGCTGTTGAAGAATGCCTGCGCAAATCTTACGCGGTTTATGCCACAAGTTACTCTTCCCCTAAATCGTAAAACGTCAGAATTCTTCAAAAAGTCGCCTCTTTCATGAACTGGAAAGCACCGAAATTCTCAGGTGACATCGTGTCACCGTTTTGTCTCCGCAGACCCTGCTTTTGCCCAAACGGAGTCCGAATAAATGTTTGTTCTTGGCTGAAGAGCGTGTTTATCCAAGAAATATCGGGCGAATTTCGGATTCAATACCGTCTCCGGTTGAGGTGACTTGCACCATGACATAAGCAGATTCACGATGTTCATTTATAATGCATCGTGAAGCCGAAAAGCTGTTCAGATAAGCTACGAACGTTGGCTGATAAGTCGTAACGTGGATGCCTCAAAGAAAATTTTTGTGGCAACAGGGATCTTAGTATTTGACTTTGAGCTTTTCATAGGTGTCCTCTTCATTTCTTCATTTCAGTTTCTCCAAGATAGTCTGGATTTGACAGTCTGATAACCGTCACGTACCAAGGCAGCCAGGAATAAAGCATTGGAGTCGAAAGACGGTAGATGAAATACGCCGTAGAAGTGGAGTAATACTGAATTTCCGGGCAGATGTGTGGTCTTGGCAAAAACAGCGGTTGGATGGACACCCAAAACCATTGAAGCGAAACGGAGCATAGTGTATCATGAAAGACGTAGTGTACAGGAGCAGCATCTATGAAGGCATATGAATATTGCAGGACAAAGGATATATGAAGATGGCTGTGAAACGAATCGTAGTGGCGATGACATTGGCGGGAATGCTCCTTGGCGCGGCAATCTGCGGCCAGGCCGATGCTGCTAAAAAGCAGGAGAAGGACAACGTGGCGCCGCGGAGCTTTCGCGTGCTATTCAACGGCAAGGACTTCACCGGCTGGAAAGCCAGGCAGCGGGGAGTCGATTCTGAGGCAGAGAGAGCTAAATGGCAGCAGAACTGGAAGGTCGAGGCCGGGGGCATAAAGTTC
>Ga0209635_10001616_pt1 | contig 16849 bp, 16 predicted proteins | sample DeeMarSWOR230_32_FD_187463 | JGI IMG/M metagenome (GOLD analysis project Ga0209635, IMG submission 187463) | Marine sediment microbial communities from White Oak River estuary, North Carolina - WOR-2-30_32 (SPAdes) (version 2) | ecosystem: Environmental > Aquatic > Marine > Intertidal zone >... | reverse complement strand
GAGCTTTAATTGGTACTGGTCCTTTTATGTTCGAAGTTTACAATGAATTTCATAGCATAATATTCTCTTCTAATCCAAATTATTGGGGTGGTATCCCAAAGTTTGATAAATTAATTTTCAAATTCTATGTAACCCCTGAAGATAAATTTGAAGCAATTTTGTCCGGAGAATTGTCAATGTTAAGTGGCTTTAATGAATTAAATTCTCATGGCGCTTATTGGGATTCCTATGGAATTTATGATAATAATGTCTTAGATTCATTTATAAATCATCCTGATATTATAGTAGAAGAAGGCCCACCAACGACCAATTTTGATTACCTTTTAATGAATAACGAATTGATTAATGTAACTATGAGAAAAGCAATATCCTATGCCTGTAATTATTCAGCTTACATAGATAGGTGGCTAGATGGTCATGGAACAAGACTTAGATCTCCTATTCCAGATGGAGTTTTATACTCTAATACAACAGATATTAATATTCCTTATTATAATATTTCATTAGCGCGACAAACGTTAAAAGATGTGAATTGGAATGGATTGGCCGGTGCTTTAACAGCTGATGATAACATTTCTGCAGGTAATGAATGGGAAAAATTAGTAGATGATGGAACACCTCTTGCTACATATAACTTTACATATCTATTAAATATGCTAAATGGTATTGTTTTTTTTAATATAACAAAAGAAAATCTAAAACAAATTGGAGTAAAGATAGAAGCTGTTGAATTAACTCCTGGAGTATTTATGCAAATTTTTTGGGAAATACCACCTTATCACTTGAATATGGTTGAACTTTCACATATGGGATATATCACTCGATTTAATGATCCTAGCAGTATTATTAACATTTTATGTTCAAATAAAGCATTAGATAATAATTATTGTCAAGTTAATGACAATTCGACTCAGGACTTAATGGAACTTGCTATAGCAGAAACTAATGAAGTTGTAAGAGAACAATTATACTATCAAATTCAAAAGCGATTAATTGAAGAAATCTTCCCAATGTGTTATCTTTTCGTAAGAAATCATTTTAAAATTTACCGATCGAATTTAAATGGATTAGATGTTAACCATTTTAATCCTGTATATAAAGATATTTATTTTATTTGATACATTAAATAGTTAATAATTAAATAAATTGAAATAAATGATATAAAATCAGAGACTTCTCTATGTGTTATGAAGTTCTAGCTCTTCATATATACCAAATGGAAAATTAAACAACCAATTATAATTATATTGTGAGGGATAATCATCGGAAGTTATATGATAAACATCTGTATCGTTTACAGGTAAAACAATATATGCAAACCCTATAATCTCCGTAATCTTTTGATTGATAGCATAATCATCTGGATGTACATGTAATACGAAATATGCACCAACATCATCAGTATTGTCCCTATAAATAAATAGGTAATTACCAGTAATTGTTGTAATAATACCAGTTATATTAGCATTCGCAGCTTTATTTTGATCGATTTCAATAAGGATATCACCAATATTAGTATAAAGAGACCACATGCTAGTTTGCGAATATTCCACGTTATAGCTTTTTATTTTTATTTCCCCTCTATCTTGGATAATTCCAGTAATATTTCCCTTTAAAATGCAATTAATAAAATCGTATTGAATCCCACCTTTCATAATGTTAGTTAATATATTCCCGATAGAATGGAATGATGGAACCGTAATCTTGACACCTCCTTCAAGATTAACGAGGATATTAATATCACATGATACATCTGCTTTGAGAAATACACCTATGTTAACATTTTTTATTAAGGATAATACTTCAACATAGTTTATACCTGTTTTTAACTCTATGGTCAAGTTTACAAGACTACTTGTATTTTGCCAAACAATATTGAAATAATCTAAATATGTTTTTCCAGCTAAACCTAAACCAAGCATCTCAATATCCATTTCTACTTTCGCACTATAATCAACTGGTTCAGTAATATATTTTACATCAATCTCCCCTACATCTGCATTAATATTCAAACTTTCCATAAAAGAACTATTACCAGGGTTATAGTAGAACGGAATTGACTCATCAATTATGCCATAATGTGAAAGAGTAGTTGAAATGATTAAAGCAGGGATAGAAATAATTAGAGCGATTCCAAAAACAATTATTATAATAATAACTATTCCAGTTTTATTCGCCATCTTAAATCTCTATAAGCAGAATTAATGATTCTATATTTATTTATATAGATGATAATGGTATTTAAACTAATTCTTCAAAACAAAGTTTTTTATACTGATATCTCTTATAAGCTAAATATTGTAGAAAGGATTAATTTCATTTTTTTCGGTGACTCCAAACCATTATTCTTCAAATCTTTGATCCTTTAGAGCGTTTCTTTTCCAGTGTGGCAATAATTATACTAATTGTTAGTAGCCTATTCTATATATCCCACGGTCGGAAAAAGGAGACTTCGCATGAAAAAACCTTAATGTATGGATTTGCATGTTTTTGGCTTAGTATTGCAGTAGTACGTGCATTTTTTTATTTCTCTGATTATGTTTTAGAAGGAACTTATACGGGTGATTTAAACACAATAATTCTATCTTTTGATATTACAAGTTATATTCTTCTTTACTTTTATTTATATCTATTTATATATATTTTTATCTCTATAATCTCTGTAAATTTAATGTTCATTTGGTTTTCTATAAAATCAAAAAAAGAATTTCAAGCAATCTCATCAGTGGTAACAATTGGTTTTACTGTGGTTTTAATAGGATGGGCTTTTGAAACTATAACGATAAAAGAATTAAATCTAATTTCTCCTATATTCCCCTCTATTTTTGTGATAATAGGGGCTATAATCGCAATATTGCCTTTAATTTTAAATCTTGAGTTTTTTTCTAAAGCTTTAGCTAACTGGTTAGTTATAATCTCAATTATTTTTATTTTAGTATTTTTAGGTTTAACAGTATTTACAAATTTACCATTATTTATTATAAGTCAGGTAATAATTTGGATTTCGTCATTTGTACTGGTTTTAGTAATTATCTATATAGTTTATTATCTAGTTAAGAGAGTTAGAACTTCAGAAAATTCTTTGGAGGATAAAAAAGGGGAACTTAAAGACTTTATAAGGATTTTTACTAAACCTTTGGATTTAAGTATGAAAGAAATAAAATTTTACAGAGATAAAGGCTTATGTTTGGTTTGCAAAAATGAAATTTCTGGTTTGACCTACGTATGCCCTAATTGTGATGCATGGTACTGTATTAAATGTTCAAAAGCTTTAACTGAATTAGAAAACATTTGTTGGGGATGTGGAAAACCAATAAATCTATTTAGACTCTTAAAACATGAAAAAGATCATGATAAAGAAATTATAAAAGAAAAAGATAATTAAATCAACAAGGATGAGAGATTAATGATAGAATATTTTGTACCAATTGCTTCGATTAGTGATATCTATTCTATATTAAACTTGCTTCTAATAATTTTCATTATAATCCCAATCTTTTTCCTAATTCTTATTTCGATGTGGGTTTATAAAGATGCTAAAAAAAGAGCTATGAATGCATTTGTTTGGATCTTAATTATTTGGGTAATACCCTTTTTTGTTGGATTAATTGTTTACCTAAAAGTTAGAGATCAGTACTCTACACCAAGAGAGTAATTAATTTTTTCTGTCCTCTTTTTTCGATTTATCATCATTTTAATTAATATGGGTATCTATAATTAAATTAAGTGTAAATATAAAAAGAAAAGCTAAGTTAAAACGAAAAGTGCTAATTTTAGCTTTTCTATTATCCTCTGGTAATTTTAAGAATATATATAAATAACGAGAATTTAAATCAATTCATCTAATATATTAAGAACGGTGTTTAGAGTAAAGCTTCCTGAAATTTTATTAACGGGAGAAAAAGGAGTAGGTAAGTCGACAATATTGAATCTATTCCCGGGTGAGAATATTTTAGAAATAGATCTGAATTTAAATGAAATTATAAAGAAACCAATCAAAATTGAGAATCTAAAGGGAATAAACAAATGTATATTGAGAGATATTGATTTAAACGAATTAACTAGAAATCTGATATCGTATAGGCATCTATTAGAATCTATTGACATTATTTGCATTATTACAGATTCAACAAAAACTAATTTGGAAAGTACTCAACAATCATATTTAGAATTAAAGAAAAATTTGCAATATCCTGACTACTATTTTATTGCTAATTTTCAAGATATTAAAAAAATTGCTTTAGAAGCCGAGAAAATTGAAGAATTATTTGGAGTAAAAACGTATGGATTTTCAGCGGTTCAAAAAGATTCTCGTGAGGAATTAAGTACCATTATTGAAGATATATTAAAATTATCGATTATCCAAAAGGAAGAAACTGATGTGATCCAACCAAAACAGGTACCAAATGATATTAAGATCGTCATATTAAAAGAATCATATTCAAATTTATGGTCAGAAGTAGAAGAAGCTGCAATTTTAGGAAAACGAGGAGATCACATTTTAGCTGCAAAAAGATTTTCGAAGGTTGCCTCCCAACTTAAGGAATATAATACAGAAACAGTTCTAAAGGAAGAAAGGGAAAAAATTGGCGTACTAAACAATCTATGTAAAGCATGGGAGAGCATGGAACTTGCTGAAGAATATAATGAACCCAAGAAGTATTCAGAAGCAGTGAATTTCTTTATCGAAGCTAGTAATCTCACTAATGACAATAAATTAAGATTATTCATAATCGGAAATAAAAAATTTTGTAAAGCTCTACAATTAGGATTAGAATTTGATATGCTAGATGATATTAATTTTAAATCAAATAATTACCATGAAATAAAAACACTGATTAAAGAATCAGCTGATTTATTCAAAGATGCTGGTTTTGAAATAGAAGCAAAATGGGTTTTAGCTACCGCATCTTATTTTAAGGCAACTTGGTATTTAATGAAAGCAGACGCAGAGCAAAATTTTAATGAGAAGAAAAAAATGCTCAATCAAGTTTCTGACCTTTTTAGATGTGCTGCTAAACTATTTAGAGAAGCAGGGTATAAAGAAAAAGAAAAAGAAGTTTTAGATCAATTGAATTTGAACCGGGAAAAATAAAATATCTTATTTAACCCCCAATTACTTTAGCCCATAATTGTAATGTGTCATTCTCTTTTAAACCAAACTTTTCAATTGCGTCTCTAATAGATATTGCGTTAGGTAATTCCTTTCCATGATGAACTAAAGTATAGGATCTTTGTTCAGAACTTATTCCACCCATGTGTTTTACAACTACATTTATAATACTTTCAATCTGATGTTTTTCATTTACATCTATTTTAATTATTTTAGATCTTCTTGTATCTTCAACCGACAATATCATAATTTATTCATCAAAAAAATAATAATCTAGTAAATTTTATTAGATTTAGATTCGAAACTTCTCACAAAGTTCGAATTATAATTGGTGATATTTTTTTTTTAATTCATTTAAAACTGCATATTTCGGGAAATCTTTTAAGATTGGTGTTATTAGCCTTCTTACGGGTGTTAATCTCTGAAAATCATCTAAATCCAAGTCTACTAGATTTTTTAAAGCCAATCCTTTGAACTTATCAGACAAATCGTCTAGATGAGCACTTTTTTGAAATTTTAGGTATAAAAAGCGAATATACCCTTGTAAAAAGCTTAATACTGACGATTTTATTTTTATTTCAAACAGCTTATTACCAATATCACTTAAAATATTCTCAAATAAATTTAATGTTTGTAATTTCTTCTGTTCAACCGGAATATCTGGTTCTAATTTATTTAGATAACTAAATTTTTCAATATTCTCATCTACAATTAAATATAACATTTTCTCAAACTTTTCTTCTTCTCTAAAATAATAGTTACCACTCCCATCAACTGCTAATTTGAAGAATTTTGCTGGATATAAATCCTCTTCTACAATATTTTGCACAAAATAGTTAAGTGTTCCAATTTTAATATCATACTTATGAGAAAAATCTTCAGGTAATATATATTCTGGATATTTATTTGGATGATTCAATGAAAGGAATAATAGAATTTTATAGAAATCCTCCTCAGATGGGAGTAAATTTTCAATTCTAGCATAGTCTAAATGATTTACTAAATCTAAAAATATGATTTTAATTTCATCATCATCAATTTCACACTTTTCAAAGAAACTTTTTGCTTTTTTCTTAAGATCTTCGATTCTTTCGACATCCTCTTCTAAGATCGTTTGGTAATCCAAATGATAAGCTTTCAACATTTTAGAATATTGTAATTCTCCGGATTTAGTAATTCGGTATTCCATATTTTCACTTTCTACAAAACCCTTTTTTATTAGAAGATTTAGATTCTTCGATAGAGAATGATGATTAATTGAAAGAGGTTTCTCAAGGAAATCTGACCATTTACAATAATCATTATTGAACAACATCCAAAGAATAGTATGATGATAATTTCTCTTATTCAAAATTATTTCTGGAGGGTATCTTAGCTTCCTCTCTGATGAATCTTTGAATCTCAAGTCGGAGTAACGTTTTCTACCCTCTGATGTTGCTTTATAAAGCCCCTTACTTTTTTTCTCAGCATACCCATTTATAATTAATATATTCATATATTTTGATAAGGTAGCTAAACTAATTTCTAATGGTTTCTCTAAGAAATCAGACCAACTGCATTCGTTATTATTATTCAGCATCCAGAGAATAATATATTCGAAGTCTTTCTTTTCGATTCCGGACGGATTAATAATCTCTTGTGGAGGATAATTCATTTTTTTAGCACAAATCTTATTAAAACACCATGGACCGTTAAATTCACATTTACAATATTTATGATATATAAAAATATGTAAAACATGTTTAAATAATTAATTTAAACATCAAGATTTCTCAATATACTTCTCCTTATCTAAATATCATATTATTCAGAAAAGTATAAAAAAAAGATACTAAATGTTAAAGCCATCATCTAAATCATCATATTCCTCTTCAAATCGTTTGATTTCTTCCTCTTTAAGCCTCTTTTTAAGCTCTTTACGCTCCTTATAAGTATGAGACTCATCATAACGTTTAATATACATTTTTTCATATCTCTCTCTGAGCTTCTCTACGCTTTCTACTTGTCCAATTTTATCTTGTAATCCATCTTCAAAGAACCAGTTTCTCTTAAATTCTTTTGCAGGAATTCCAACATAAATCCACCCATCTTTTAATTCTTGACCAACAGTAGTGACTGAGTTCGCTGCTAATACACTACGTCTACCAATATGGGTTCCTGGCATTACTATAGCATGAGACCCGATGCGAACTTCATCTTCTATTAAAGTTTTCCGAATGATTAGCAAATTTCCGATAATAACACTTGATTGGATAATTGCCCCTTGACCTACCACCACATTTTTTCCAAATTCCATAAATTCCGTATCGCACCAGCCTTCAAATAAAGAATTGGAAAATTTGGTTTTAACTCCAAAAACCTTAAAACAAATATTATCCAAGAAAGGAAATGGAAACTTATGGGCAAGCCAAAAAGGAAATCTTTTAATGGTGCTTCTCATGCTCCAATAACGATAATCTTTATCAGAAGGGTGCCTAAGAAACGTACCCTCACGAGGTTTATGAATCGCATTAACAAATAAAAGAATGATTTTTGCAAAAAAAAGCGCTGAGAACACTGCTGTAATATACATTCCAAAACATAAAAGAGGTAAAAAGGTATAAAAATGAAGTGGTCTAATATCGTCCCACAACCACTGCCAATATGCCCAAAATATAAGTAAAAGTGGGATAATCGTCGCCCATATAATTATAATATAAAAGATTAAATATCTCTTTCTAACGAGAACCGTTGGTAAAAAGGGTCCAACTCGCATAGTATTAGGTACAGACATCCTTTCTCACTCATCTTTAGTTTTTACTAATTTCTTTTTTTTTTCATCAATATTAACTTCATGTTCCACCTCAAACTTTTTCGCCCCATCCACATCTCTCTTCATAATTAAATCTCTTCTTTCTTCAGCATACTTATTTTCTTTTAGTTTTATTACAGGAATACCAAAATAAATCCAACTGGGTTCAATAACTTGATTGAATAATGTGGTAGAGACTGCTCCTACAAAAGAATCGTGACCGATTATTGTTCCTGGAGCAATTGTAGTATGACCTCCGATTAAAACGTAATCATCAAAAATTAATCTTTTTATTACCAAATATTTGCCCACAACCATAGAAGACATAACTGTAGCCCCCTGACCTATTAAATTTTTTCTTCCAAAACTTATGAATTCACCATCGCACCACGCATCATTAAGATGACTCGAAAAATCCATATTTATGCCAAACCATTTGAATGCTAATGCATCAATCCAAGGAAGTGGTGAATTTCTCAGAAGCCATAGGGTGATTTTTCTTAGTTGAGTACGGAGCATCCAAAATTCATAATCAGTATCTCCTATTTCTGCTAAAAATGTGCCCTCTTTAGGTTTATGAATTAAATTTACGAGAATTAACAACAATTTACTAAATAGTAACACTCCCAAAATGAAAAGATATAACATAGAAATAAGAGATATGGGGAGAAATATAATAGAACTCAGTTTTACGCCCTCCATAGAATATCCATACCAATAAATTGCAACAAGAAGGCCACTTAACCAGAAAATTGGAAGATAAACCACTAAGAATTTTATATTAATTCTACTAATAGCACTACTCGTTGTAAAGTCTAAAGCCAAATCTTCACTTGTCAAAGTTGTCACATCATTTTGTTCAACTTCTTCACTTATATCAATATCTCCCTTAAAATCCTCTTCTTCATCATCCTCTATTCTCTCTATTATTTCTGTTGCCTCTTCCTCTTTAACCTTACCGCTCTTCTTCTTTATATATAGCTCTGGATTTTCGTTTTTCCTTAAATCTTCTTCCCTTAAATCTAGCCAACTCATTGTTTTTTTCTTAAAAATCTTACGCATGGGAGCTCCAAAATAAAAATGACGATTTCCTTTAATAACACTATGTTTGACACCACAAGCTAAAGGCAACATATATGCATTATCAGATATCTCACATCCTGGACCAAGCTGATTCATAGCAGCAAGAGTAACATTATCTCCAAGACTAACCTTAAAATAATTAATATTTCCAAATAGTCCAGATACAGTATGACTTGCTAACGAAGAATTAACACCAATATAGCAATTTTTACCAACATTGATAAATTTATCAGAGGCTACTGATTCTTCAATAGTGGTTCCTTTTCCTATTTTACTTGTTCCGATAAAATTATAGAACCAGGTTGATAACCAAGGAAATAAACCTTTTCCAAATACATTTTTTCCATATTTTAATATAAAACTTCTTATATGGTAGTAATTAGCTGTTTTGGAACGAATATTCCTTGGAATAATTCCATCCTTGGAAGGTGAGATTTTTTCTGTTATTTTCCAGAAAATTTTGGTAATAATTCCAATAAGAAGTAATCTGACGTAATAACCAATAATTAGCACTAAAGGCATAGCTAATAATGCTATTAAGGGCTTAATTTCAGTAAATAATGCAAAAAAATTGGTAATTCTCAAAAAATAGGGTTCAAAAAATAGAAGAACATAAGAAAAGAATATAAAGCCTGGCACTAACCATGAACCATAATAAATAATAAAAAACAAGATAATGTATACATGAAACTGGAGACTCTGTTCTTCCCTAACAGCCTTTTCTTCAGTATTATTATCTGAATCTTCATTGTTTTTTGAATCTTCAGACATTTTAATCATCAATTTATAATATTGATATCTACTAGTAAAAATGTTTTTAATCTTTACTTAAAATTTCTATTTTATACTTTAATAGATATTTTTTTTATCTTTTAAAGTTATATGATTAACAATTTCATGGATTTTTTTGTGTTTACAATTAGACTATCGGTATTAATCATGAATAAAATGAAGCACATCTGTAATGATTGCGGAAAATGTTGCCAAAAAACAGAAATGTTGTTATCAGAGCGAGATATTCGTTTAATTGAAGAAAAAATTTTAAACATCACTAGGGATGAATTTACCCAATTGAATGAAAAAGCAATTTATCAATTAAAAAATAAAGATAACCACTGTGTCTTTTTAGATATTAAATCTAAATTGTGTAATATATATAAAATCAGGCCACAGGGTTGCAGATTCTATCCTATAATTTATGATAATGAAAAGAAAGTTTGTATTTATGATGAAGAGTGCCCCAGAGTCTCGCAATTTTATCTAAGTCATAAAAAATTTAAAAAAATATGTAATAATATTAAAAAATTTATAAAGAGAGACCTTAAGATAGAAATTACCTAAGAATTAAAATATAAGAATTGTTTTGATGTGATCTCTACTTTTTTCATATGACGTAAAAGCTTCATCAATCTTTTCTAAAGGAAATTGTTTTGAAATTAAATCCTTTACTTGAATATTTCCTGATTTTAGCCCTTCTATTGCCTTATTAAATGGACCACATCTGCTACTATATATCGTAAGCTCCCGTATAACTATGTCTGTTAAATTCATCGGAGTATCTAATCCATGGGTACTTTTCATATGAATTTTACCCCGCGTTCTACAAGAAGCAATTATATCTGAAATTGCATTTGGATTTCCAGTAGCATCCACAACTATATCGGTGCCTAATCCATTTGTAATTTTTTTAATTTCATTAGGAATATTCTTTATTTTTAAGCGATTTATTAAATACTTCGCACCAAATTTTTTTGCTAATTCAAGTTTTTTATCGGAACCATCAATTACGATTAATTCTAAATCCATTAATAGAGCAACCTGAACTATCAACAAACCTAATTTTCCAAGTCCAAAGATAGCTATATTTTTGTCATCATGGCTAAGGGGCATCGTTTCAAATATCTGATAAGCCGCAGCTAAAGGTTCAATGAAAGTTGCTTCATTAAAATCGATTGAGTCTGGTATCTCATGTATTAAGTATGATTCTACAGCAATATATTCTGCAAATCCTCCATTGATATCAATTCCTAATGCTTTTCTCGATAAGCATTGAGTAAACATCTCCCTTTTGCAATAATAGCAATTAAAATCTATATTGCTGTTAATTTCGGACACAATCCTTTTTCCTAGCCATGAATTTTCCACCTCTTGTCCGACTTTTACAATCTCACCAGCAATTTCATGTCCTAAAATAAGTGGAGTTGGTGTTGGGAGAGTGCCTTTCACAATCGCTAAATCGGTACCACATATCCCTGTAGCTTTAATCTTAATCAATACCTGAGATTTAGTAAGTTCTGGGATTGGAACCTCTTTAACATTAATTTCCTTTCCATCAAATACAGCAGCTTTCATAAATAATTAAAATCAATTTAGAGTTTAATAAATATTAATAAAACATAATTAAATAAATATACAGAACTTAAAGGCAATTAAATAAAGCTATTTTAAAATTATAAGATCCAAGTAATTTACTCAAATTATCAATAGCAATTTTATAAAAAATATTTATGAGTCCTAACCAGTTTTAATATATTTCTTGGTTCCTTTAATCCAAGTAACTAATTAATAAATAAATTGTGTTTTGATGAATAAAAAAGTTTTAATTTGGGAGATTATCGGCATAGTTTTTATTATATTTCTAGGTTCATTCATGCATTTTCTTTTTGAATTAACAGGATCTTGGCCCCCTATTGGTGCTATAGCAGCAGTAAATGAAAGTACTTGGGAACACTTGAAATTAGGGTATTGGCCCTTGATGTTCTTTGCGTTAATTGAATATAAGTTTATAAAAGAAGAGGTTAATAATTTTGCGTTCGCTAAATTTGTGGGCTCGTTATTAATTTTTGGAGTTATTATCATCTTTTTTTATTCTTATACAGCCATATTAGAAGAGGATTTATTAATACTTGACATATTTAGTTTTATACTTTCAATAATCATAGCTCAATTAGTAAGTTATAAAATTTTAACAATTAAAAGGCTAAAAAATGGTGTTTCTATCATATCATTGGTTGGACTCGTAATTCTGGGATTCTTATTCATACTATTCACCTATTTTCCTCCGCAGATATTCCTCTTTCAAGATCCTGTATCTGGTGGTTATGGAATAATAGAACATATCTAATTCAACTCAAATTTTTCTTCTTTTACTTTTTTTTAACTAAATAATTATAAACTCAATTTATAACATTCAAAAAATTAACATAATACAGGAAATTTATTTTAAAAAGTCGATTTTATGAAATGTTTTGACTTTGATGAAAGTGTTCAAAAAGTATTAAATGATTCTTTTTCTGATATTGAACCTACAAACTGGAAGAGCTGGTTAGAAATTTCATCCAGTGAAGAGTTTGAAGAATTATGTTTAAAAAATTCTGGATTATCTTCTGTAAATGAAATTTTTAAAAGGGCAACTTCTGAAATTACCGATTCAAGAAGTTTTTCTATTAATTTGGAAAAATTTCTTTCTAATTATAGCCAATCTTATACCCCAATCGTGTGTCATACGTCGGGAACGACTAATAGTAAAATTTCAGCTCTTAAGTGGTTCTTTATGTCAGAAAGTGTAGTTCAACGAAATTGGGCTCCAGGTATGCAAGCTATATTTGAATCAAGTGGATTAGATTCCAAATCTTCTGCTGTAATTTTTGTACCTTCAAGAGTTAAATTAGATGGCTTACAATATTATGAAGAACAACCATTTATTTCACTTTACTCCTCTGAATTTTCTCAAAGGGTAATGCTTTCAATCATTAAACCAAAAGCTTACACTTTTTATGAATATAAAAATTCTAAACATTTAGATGTAATCTCCAAAATATTCGATTTGGATGATATTATGGTTATTTCTGCTCCTGCTTTAACCATTTTAGGATGGGCCGATCTAGAAAAGCTTACATTACAAATACAAAAATCTCTTGAAGATTTACCAAATTATAAAAATCCTATATTAGAGAATCTTATTTCGATGATTGAAAAAGAAGGTATACAAAAAGCATCAAAAATCATTCAGGAAAAGCTTTCAGAGAAATTATCCAAGGCTACAATAATATTTAGCATAAGCTCCCTTTCAGAACAGAACTGGAATCTAATAAGAAGATTTATGAAATGGGAAAAGGGAAAAGAAAGATTTACAAATCTTTATGTAGCATCTGAGATTGGACCTTTCGCATCCAGTATCTCTAAAGGGGACTTCGAAATATCACGTCAAAATAGGTTGTATGTTTTTCCCTTGACATTAGCAGCTATAGAACACCATAATAAAAAACAATTAATTTCTCGAGCTTCAAACAAAACAGGCAAGCTATTAGTCTCAAGAATGGATGGTTCTGAGGCCTTAATTAATATTGATTTGGGTGATATTATTAGTATAAAAGAAAATAAAGGATTACCGCAAATAGACGGAAAAATCATACGATCGAGCTTTAAATTAAAATATGACCTCAAGTTTTCTGATAAATTTACTATACCTTTCGATTATAACATTTATGCTGGTGATTTTTTCTCTCTAAACGATTTTATAATCAATCAACCAAGGAATTTAATTAATTGCTTAAAGAATGATTGTAATTTGGAAGTTGATGCGTTATTATTATTAAAGAGTAATAAACAATCCTGGGATTTAGTTTTTCCATCTAATATCCATGAAAATTGTTTAAAAGAAAAGAAAATAATAGAACTAATTTCTTCATGTCTGCATCAGGAGGAGCTCACTCAAGGAATTATTAACAATTTAATCAATATCGCTTTTATTGACGATCAGCCAGTTGACTTCTTAGCTACGCGATCAGAAATATTAAATAAAGTTCGTGAAGGACAAGCACCTAAAGGCATATTAAAAAAATGGCCTTTATATGTAATTATTCCTAAAAACGATGAGAATACCCTTATATAAGAAGAAAAAAGAAAAAAATGAATTTATTGCCAAACGACTAGAATTAAACCTGCGATTATGAATCCAATCAAGTAAAACCCATATTCTAAAAGAAAAAGCTTTACTCCTCTATCATTAAAATTATTTTGGTTAATTCCTATAGTTGCAACAAATCCTACCCATAAAAGAATACTTATGATTAAAGCTGATAAAATATCATTCATGCCGGTGAGATCAATGATAACCTCAATCATTAGAACAGTCACAAAGCTCGTTGGAATCATTATAATCGTATCCCTAATAATTTTTGATTTGGGTTCACTCTCTTTACCAACTAATTTGAGCCAAATGTTTCCAAACACAAATGGAAAATACCAGAAAAAGTGAATCAGAAAATAAATTATTGTAACCACGATAACAGCTAACCAATTAATCATCAAAGCCATTTATTTTCACTTTTTAAATTATAATTTGTAATTAAAAGGAATATAAATGAACAATATTTATTTCTTATTTGTTTAAATTATAAATTATAATAAGTGGATTATACATGAAAGATAAATTTAATTTAGTGGGCACAAAAATAAAACCATTTAAATTACCAAACTCAAGAGGCGAAAGTAATAGCATTCAGGACTTTTTAGGTCATAGTGTAATAATTGTTTTGTTCCGAAGTAAAAATTGACCCTATGCTAAAGCCCATGCAGGAAAACTCGGTGATGATTACGATAAATTCAAAGAATATAATGCAATGTTATATACGATCTTACCAGATGATCTTGAAAGTGCTAGGAATTTTGAAGTCAATTTTGCCAAAAAAAAATTTCCAATTTATTATGATGCCACAAAAAAGGTAAATAAAATGTTAAAACAGGAAGTAAAACCTTTAAAACTAGGTAGAATGCCAGCACTTCTCATAATCGACGAACAAGGGATTATTAGATATGCATATTACAGTGATTCGATGAGTGATATACCAAACAATGAGGAAATTTTTGAAGTTCTCAAAAGTTTTAGTAAATAAATCTGATTTGGTTCGAATAAGATATAAAAAATGATTGAATTTTATTCGATTAAGTTAGCCACACTTTACCAAATCAATCTATTTTTATTTATTTATATTTTGTCTTAGATGAATTATAGATTAAGATTTAAATTTTCTTTTGATGAGAATCATGGAAATGAAATTTGTTATTGCTAGTAAAATGAATAGACTATTTATTATAATAATCGGAGAACTAATTTCTTTTATAAAAGAAGTTTCAGATTTTCTCCTTAATTTTTTTTTTTGGTGAGAGGGAACTAAAGAATAAACGCGCGACTAACAATATATTTAAATATTAAAGTGTAAAAACGTAACTTGATTTAATGAAATCTTAATTGCTAAAAGTCAATAAATTAATGTGATCGGATTAATAAAAAATAATGCAGTAAAGCTAACTTTAACGCTTGTTGTATTATCTTTAATGTTGCTAAACATTTCGAATTTTATATCTCAACTTCACAGGCAACAGCAAACACCACCCAGCGTGGAATTTTTCGTACCTATTACATCAGACCCGAATGAATTTATCTCGGTTTGGAATACGACCAAAATGAGCACGTATTCTAGCGGCAGTAATCAAATACGTTTACCCTTGGAGTTGAGTGGAAGATACAATTTCACGGTGGATTGGGGCGATATGAGCAATGACACAATCACGAACTGGGATCAACCCGAGGTTACCAACACCTATGCTTCCGAAGGGAAGTACACCATTAAGATCACGGGAACGATCATAGGCTGGCGGTTTAATAATGAGGGAGATCAATTGAAGATACTTGAAATTCAACAATGGGGATGTTTACAATTAGGAAATTCGGGGAGCTATTTTTATGGATGCTCTAATTTAGAACTCACAGCAACAGATAATTTGAATTTAACGGGAACGACTAGTTTGTATTCTACTTTTAGGGATTGCTGGAATCTTGGTAATAATGGTATCATGAACGGCTGGAATGTTTCGAGCGTGACAAACATGAGTGGTATGTTCTCCTCTGCTTCTTCTTTTAACCAACCCATCGATAGCTGGGATGTTTCGAGCGTGACGACCATGAAATATATGTTCCATGATGCTTCTTTGTTCAACCAGCCCATTGGTAGCTGGGACGTTTCGAGTGTTACAGACATGTATGGTATGTTCTATATTGCTTCTTCATTCAACCAGTCCATTAGTAGTTGGGATGTTTCGAGCGTGAAAACTATGAGGTTTATGTTTATCTTTGCTTTTTCGTTTAACCAACCCATCGGTAGTTGGAACGTCTCAAGCGTCATAAGCATGCTTGGTATGTTCCGTGGGATTGCACTTTCGACACCTAATTATGATAATTTATTATTGGGCTGGTCATAATTAATCTTACAAACTGACGTAAGGTTTGACGCAGGGTATTCCAAATATAGCAATGCTGCCAAGAATGCAAGACAGGCTATCATTACTAACTTTTCATGGATTATTACAGATGGAGGAATTGAATCACCTCCTGACGTTCCACAGATTATTCCCGTTTCTGATATAGCCTTCTTATTAATAATAATTAGTATTGGGGTTTATATTGTAAGTAAGAAATGGGTAGAGAAATCAAAGTCAAAAGAATTTTAAATTAGAATTTTATTTTAACCTTTCTCTGAGAAAAAAAATTATGTAAAAACAATTGACTAAATATAATAATTTTTAAATCATCAAATGGATTTTAGCCCTATTGGTGGTCCTACTTGTTTAAATTTATAAATAAGTTGACCTTCTGTGGTAAATATATCCCAACCTTGTTCTTTTTCGAAGCCATGCGCTGTTAAAAAATTTTCTGAAAATTTGTTCCTTGCGAATTGTACCATTTGATTAATAACTTTTTTTTTAATTTGATTATTTTCAACTAATTCCAATTTGCCTTGCATTGAAATAAAGTAATAGTTCTTAAGATCTGGTTCAAATTTTTCGAATGAAACACATAC
>Ga0209635_10001613_pt1 | contig 16857 bp, 15 predicted proteins | sample DeeMarSWOR230_32_FD_187463 | JGI IMG/M metagenome (GOLD analysis project Ga0209635, IMG submission 187463) | Marine sediment microbial communities from White Oak River estuary, North Carolina - WOR-2-30_32 (SPAdes) (version 2) | ecosystem: Environmental > Aquatic > Marine > Intertidal zone >... | reverse complement strand
TTCCTCATATCCATCCCCAAAACAGCGCATATCTATGTATAGCTGGTAGACATTCGTGTTTGGCAACTCTTCTTTAATATAATTTGCTTGTTTTAAGGCGTACATACAGCAAACACGGGAGCAATACTCGTGGTAATTCTTATCCCGGCTGCCTACACAGTGCACTATGGCCACGCTCTCTGGCTCATGGCCGTCCTTAAGTTGGATTTTCCCCCCGGTTGGTCCTGTGGGACTAACTATTCTTTCAAATTCGAGTCCAGTTATAACATTCTCGTACTTTCCATAGCCATATTGAGGAATGAGTTTCGGATCCATAAGGCTATAGCCTGTGGCTAAGATTATCGAGCCTACTTCAACCTCGAGAATCTGGTCCTGCTGATTAAAGTCTATGGCCCCCGCCTCGCAGAACTTTATACAAGCTCCACATTTCTTACCTTCTGATTTAATATAAATACAGATATCTGGATCAATGGTGGCAACGTTAGGGATAGCTTGTGGGAAGGGAATATAGGCAGCTTTTCTCTTTGCTAAACCTACTTCAAATTCGCTATCTGTCGTATAAGGGCATTTTTGCATACACACACCACAGCCAGTACACTTGGCCTCATCCACAAATCTTGCCTTCCTCCTTATTTTGGCCTTGAAATTGCCCACGTAGCCTGAAATCTCCTCCACCTCACTATAGGCTAAGAGTTCTACGTAAGGATGTGAGCCTACCTCGCTCATCTTTGGAGTAAGGATACATTGAGAACAATCTAAAGTAGGGAAGGTCTTATCAAGCTGAATCATGTGCCCCCCTATTGAGGGCTCCCTTTCTGCCAAATAGACCTTATGCTCAGAGTTGGCAATTTCCAAAGCAGCTTGAATTCCAGCAATCCCTCCGCCTACAATTAAAGTATTAGGATTATACGGAGCTTCCTTAACTTCTAAAGCCTCCTGGTAATGAACACGCCTCACCGCAGCATCAACTAGAGCTTTCGCCTTCTCTGTATTTGCCTCTTTGTCTTCACTGGTCCAAGAGCATTGCTCCCTTATATTTACCATTTCGAATAGATAACGATTTAGGCCAGCGCTCTCACAAACCCGGCGGAAGGTCAACTCATGCAACCTCGGTGAACAAGAAGCGACTATAACACGATTAAGGTCATATGCCTTAATGTCTTTTCTAATAAGGTCTTGCCCTGGGTCGGAACACATGAATACATAATCACGGGATAGCACCACTTCAGGCAGGGTCCCGGCATATCTCGCTACCTCTGCCGCATCAACTGTTGCTGCAATATTCACTCCACAGTGACAAACATAGACGCCAATCTTTACCTCTTCCATTTCATTCCTCCGTAATTGCCTCAGCAACGAGCTCAGTAATATCTTTGACCTGCATAGCTTCTGCCTTGCCCATGGAGAGCACACTATCTCTGTAGTTGAGGACGCAGTAGGGGCAGGCCAGGGCTATAATATCAGCGCCCCTTTCAACCGCTTGCTCCACCCTTATGTCAGAGAACCTTTCCCCTTTCGGGGTATCCATCCAGATTCTACCGCCGCCGCCACCACAACAAAGACCATTCTCACGAGCATCGGGAAATTCTATTAATTCCAAGCCGGGAATGCTTTGCAATACCTTTCTGGGCTCGTCGTAGACATCATTATGTCTCCCCAAATAACAAGGGTCAGAATAGATTACTTTCTTTTTTATCTCTTTGGGGAATTTCAATTTCCCCTCGTCGATGAGTGAAGCCAGGTACTGGGTGGTATGAATTACCTCAAACTTGCCTCCAAGCTCGGGATACTCATTTTTGAAGGTGTGGTAGCAGTGCGGTGAGGAAACCACCACGGTTTTGACATCATTACTGGTAAAGAGATTAATATTGTTTTGGGCCAGACTTTGAAACGTATCTTCATACCCGGCTTTTCTAATTGACTCGCCACAGCATTTTGCTTCAGTGCCTATAAGGCCATAGTCGATCCCAAGCTTATTGAAGATTGTGGCAGTAGATCGAGCCACTGTTTTTACATCAGGGTCGTAGGAAGGAATACAACAGGGGAAATAAAGTATTTCGGTGCCCGAAGCGAAAGTTTTCGCCTTAAGGTCTTTAGCCCAGTCATTTCGCTTTTCCGGTGCCTCACCAAGTGGATTACCTACGCCAGCGATGTTCTTAGCTGAAATTCTCAGGGCATCGGGGACGACGCCGATACCAAGGCTAGCTACACCTCGGCGTATAGCCCTCATGACGTCTATTATCTCGACGCCTCGGGGGCAGCGTTGAACACAGGCTCGACAAGTGACACAAGTCCAGACATCCTCGCTGCCAAAATCAGTTGCTCCAAGTTGAGCTTCGTGCATGATGCGGCGAACGACAAAACTTCGTACCAAGTTCCAGGGGCAAATGCCGGTGCAAAGACCACACTGGTAACACAATTTGAGTGGCTCGCCACCAGCTTCGAGTATCACATCTGTAGCTTCTTTGTAAGGACTTAGTACTTCCATTTTAATATTTACCTCAACTCTTCAGAGTTGGCCATAAAAAAAGGTGGCCTTACAAAAGCATTGTAGCCACCCTTTTTCTCTGGAACATAAATTGGAGCACGACTGGGAAGTATAACAAACCCCGGCAAGAAAGGCAAACTTCTGTGCTAACCTTCCGGCAAAATGGTTAGTGATTTATTTTCTAAGAGTTTTTTAAATTGCGTTCGGGAGCAGATAAGAGAATTTCCTATAATGCCACCATTGTGTGACCATCTTGCCGCTAAACTATACCTACCACAAGTCGCTAGCCTGGTAAAAGAAGGGAGTCAGCTACCTTAAGGGGGACCTGACCCCTTTATGCCAGTCAGACCTGTACCGCTTTTTGCCGCAATTTTAACTAACCTCGCCTTTAGCGCTTGCTTTCTTCTTATGGAGGGCTTCCCTGAGAGCAGATAGCTTGGCTAACTTTTGCTCCAAGGCATCCTGCATGAGTTGATCAAACTCACAGGCTGCACATTGGAACAAGCGCGTGCAAAGCCGATAGGAGACGTCACCCTTGAGGGCATAACGGCAAACCCTCTGTGGTGCCGGCAGCTCCTTGAGTCTCTCCAGAGCCTCATCGAACTCTGACGTTTCACCAGCGGCTATTTTCTCCTGCATCATCTGGTCAAACTCGCAGGTAAGGCAATCATAATTCCGGGTGCAGATTCTGTAAGAGACCACTCCTATTCTTGCCCACATACACTCCTTGACTTTCGCCGCTTCTTCAACAGCACCCTCACCTTCAGGTACCTCAACCCTTGGCTTTACCAGTTCTTCCTTCGCCCTTCGGACCCAGACTCGAGTTTCTATGTGTCCTGGGGCGATATGTAAAATGGACTGAAATTCTCTCAGTGCCTCCTTATAGCGACCTGCTTTGAAGTAAGTCTGGCCTTGCTCCAGGTGGACAGGAATTTCCTCCTCAGTTATTGCTATAGCTTTCTCAACCTCAGCCTCATTAGGTTTTACCTCCACCTGAACAGGGCCGAGAACCTCCTCAATCGCTTTCTCCAAGACATCGGGGGCAAAGGGCTTGACTATGTAATCCACTGCCCCGATCTTCATCGCCTCCACTGCCGTCTTCACTGAGGGATAAGCAGTGATGATGACCCCCTTAAGCTTTGGGTTTTGCGCTGTAGCCTCTCTTAACACCTCGAGCCCATCTTTTCCCGGCAGCTTTAGATCGAGCACGGCAACACCAAATTCCGTTTCTCCGATCTTTTGCAGCGCCTCTTCACCCGACTCAGCAGTGTCCACTTCATAGCCTTCCTCCTTAAGCCAGTCTCGGAGCGAATCTCGCATGATGGTTTCGTCTTCAACGATTAACACTGGTTTCATTTCTTTCACCTCCTTTTGTTGTTTTATTGGAATTGTTTGTTTATTCATTTTCATCTCCTTCACGCTTTGGTGTTGCAATTTTCTTGCCAAAATAAAAAGACTACCCAGGAATTCGGGTAGTTTTTTTCATCAATGCTGAAAATTGACTTTTTCTCCAACTGTGTAAAGAAACGAGTCACGCGACGTCTATTTTTTTACATCAAAACCATACTCCTTTGCCTTGTTGTAGAGTGTCATTCTACTGATTCCCAAAATTCTAGCTGCCTCACTGTAGTTCTCGCCGGTTTCACGGAGGATATCCAAGATGTGGCCTTTCTCCACTTCTTTAAGGTTTTTCCTTGGCGTAGTTGAGTAAGCCACCGATAGATTTTCCTTAGGCAGGTCAGCAATAATGATAATGCTATCCTTAGCCAGGATGACCGCCCTTTCAATGGCATTTTCCAGCTCACGGACATTGCCCGGCCAATCATAGTCAAGCACAAGCTCCATTGCCTCGGGAGAGAACCCGGTGATCTCTTTCTGATTCTCCATTGCAAACTTGTTCAAGAAATGTTCAGCTAATAGAGGGACGTCCTCTTTCCTTTCCCTTAAGGGAGGCAATTCAATGTTAACTACATTGAGCCGATAATAAAGGTCCTCCCGGAATTCCTGCTTTTCTATGGCCTTTCTTAGGTCCTTATTAGTCGCTGAAAGAACTCTTACATCAACCCTGATTGGCTCATTGCCACCGACGCGAGTAAACTCTTTTTCTTCTAAGACTCTTAGCAGGTGGACCTGGATATTGGCGCTCATCTCACCGACTTCGTCCAAAAAAAGTGTTCCCCCATTGGCGAACTCGAATTTCCCTTTCTTTTGAGCATAGGCTCCCGTGAAGGAACCTTTCTCATGGCCAAATAGCTCACTTTCCAGGAGGCTTTCAGGCAAAGCGGCACAACTAACAGCGACGAAGGACTTGTTCCGGAGATTGCTCTGAGAGTGGATGGCACGTGCTACCAGCTCCTTGCCTGTGCCACTCTCGCCTGTGATCAATATGGTGGCGTTGCTCTTAGCTACGACCTTTATTACCTCGATTACCCGTTGCATCTTAGAGCTTTTCGCGATGATATTTTCAAAGCGGTAGCGGTCTTCCAATCTCTGACGCAGAGAGAGGTTTTCCTCGACTAGTTCCTGATGTTCAGCTAGTTTCTTGACTAATAATTCTGCCCTCTCGGGACAAAAGGGCTTTTCAATGTAATCGTATGCCCCTTCTTTCATGGCAGTAATGGCGGTGGGAATGCTAGCATAGGCTGTGATGATAATAACCTCAATCTTAGGCTGCTGTGTTTTAGCTCTTTTCATCAACTCAATACCATCCATAGCTGGCATCACCAGATCGGCAATCATGATGCCTGGCTTTTCCTTCTCAATCATCTCTAACGCCTTGTGACCGTTTTCAGCGGTGATAACCTGATAGCCGACATCCTTGAGCCAGTCGCTTAGCGACTCGCGGACAATAGCCTCATCATCAACCACGAGTATTTTAACCTGTTTCATCGTTGTGGCCTCTCAAGTAGACGCTGAAGGTGGTTCCCTTCCCCACTTCACTTTGTACTTTGATTCTTCCCTTGTGCCTCTCAATAATCCCATGAGCTACAGCTAATCCTAACCCTACACCCTTGCCTTTTGCCTTGGTAGTGAAGAAAGGGGTGAAAAGTTTGCCCATGTCCTCTTTTGAGATACCGCAGCCTGTATCCTGGACATCGATCCTGAGCTCACCATCCACCGCCGAACTGCGAAGGGTAAGTTTGCCCCCATCAGGCATTGCCTGGATAGCATTAAGAATGAGATTGGTGAATATCTGCTGAAGCTGGTCGAAATCAGCCATAACCTTAGGCAAGGATGGGCTGAACTCTTTCACAACCTCAACGTTTTGGAGTTGAGCTTGGTGGCCTACCATGGATAAAACCCGTTCTATAACCTGGTTAATGTCCACAAGCCTCAACATCGGCTCAGTTTGTCGAGCAAAATCTAAAAGATTTCTGATTATCCTTGAGCAACGGCTCACCTCTGATTCCATCTTTGAAAGGTAATCCAGAGCCTCCTCTGCTTTAAGAGTATCGCCGGCCACCTTCTTTGCTAGTAACTGGGTGTAGACCAGGACACCAGCCAGAGGATTATTGATTTCGTGAGCGATGGAGGCGGCCATCTGGCCGAGGGAGGTCAGCTTCTCAGCTTGGATGAGTTGCTCCTGGCTTTCCTTTAGCTGGTGGACATAGGTGCTAAGCTCTTGGTGAGCTATATTTAGCTCGGCGTGAGCCTTTTCTTCTTTCTCAACTCCATCTATCAACATCGCAGTTAATACCCCGAGGAGAGCGGTAAACAAGGCAAAGAGAAGCGGCCTGACCAGCGGGTCAGCGTATGGGGAGTAAAAGGTGCGTGGCAACACAACACACAAAAAAACAAACGAAGCACCAAGGGTCCCCCGCACTCTGAAAGTTAGAGCTGCGTAGATTATGGGAATTAAAAACAGAGTCCGATGCAAATCGTGAGGAAAAGCATCGGTGAAAAAGCTTCCGAGATGGGCTAAAGGAGTGTATCCCGCATAGTAAACGAGCGTGAGGACTGCCATTAGAGCAGCGATTATCCAAAGGTGGTGGCTTCGCACACCCTTAGATATCTGGTTCTCCGGTAACCATTTAATGGTTTTCATTGCAATGCTGTCCCTCCAGCGCTGCCATGTACTGTTTGAGGTAGAATGATCAATCATAGTTTCCTCTGCTTAAGCAAATCTTGTTTTCTCTTCCAGGACGGGGGAAATTTCAACTCCTTCCTCAAATCTGCTATTGAGCGACGGGAAATAGAAACGCCAAATGTTTGTTCAAGTTTAGCTTTAATCGCTTCATCAGAGGGGAATTCTTCCCCTGTTTCAAGGAGCTGCCTGACCAGTTCCCTCCTGAACATTCTCGGCCTAGGAAAGAAATCCTTAAGTGCCTTCTCTTCATCCCAGGGCGTCTCAATGCTTTTGCCGCTAATAGCACGGCTAATTGAGCTTGGAACAAGCCCAATCCTTTCAGCTAGTTCCTTTTGGCTAAATGGCAGGACAGCTTTGCTGTTACCGGATTCGAAATAGGGTGCTTGCTTTTCCACAATTCCTTGCAATACCCGATTTACTGTGTCCTTACGGCTATTGATTATCTCTAACCTCTTAAATAATTGCCTGATTTCCCTTACCTCACCCCCAGTGATAGCTCCACTCTCCCTCAATTCATCAAATCTCTCGTAGTCAATCGAATATCTTCCCCGAGCATAAGAAGGTGAGAGATAGCCGATAATAAAACCCTCAGCCCCCCTTTCTATTGAAGCGACATTGGAGTAGTGAATCCCATGTTCTGAACTGAGAGAAGAAGGGTTGTAAAACTCGTTCATAATGGAAAATTCATTAATGAGGCTATTTATCTCCTCAACCTCTGCAAGCTCCAAATTGCACTCTTGAGCGACCTCTTGTACACTTACCCCAGGTTCAGGATACAAGAAATAGCGCTTAAAATTCTCTAGCCCTATTTTTTGTATTTGGCGAACTATGTCTTCTTTGCCGGATAAAAGGGATTCGATATCAAGAGTGCCTGTCCCGGCGGCAATCTCTTCATTAAGCTGATAAAAGCGAGGAGAAATATCCGTCCTGGGATATCTCTGATAGCGAATTATTCTCTCCTTCCGATATAACTTTTTGAACAAGGGGCTGCCTTCCGCCTCAATGATAAGCTTGTTAAACTCCTCTTCGGGCATCTCCAGCAAACTAGCCTGTTCTAGTCGGATGAGTAATTTGAACTCTTGCCGAGCCTGCAAGGATTGCGTTTGTTGGATCTCCATGTCGCCCATTGTATAATAATTTTACACTGTAGGAGTCTAAACTGTCAAGAAAATTTATCTTCCGCGGGACATCACCCCGGTTAAGAGGTTACCGGGGAGCAGACAAGGTTCTCACGTCCCTTAAGGAGGCTTTATTGTTCTACGCCATGTTCAGTTGTTATTGAGCCCAATACTCCGTTGATTAATCGGGGAGAAGAATCGCTTCCAAATTCCTTGGCTAACTCTACAGCCTCATTTATAGCTACCTTGAATGGAGTTTTATCATTAAATAAGATTTCGAAAATAGCCAGGCGCAAAATATTTCTATCAATGATAGACATTTGTTCTGGGGGAAAGGCTGGGGCAAACCTTTTAATAAGAACATCAAGCTTAGATTTATTCTGGAGCACTCCTTTCACAAGCTCCTCACTGAAGCTAAGTGCTTCTTGAGCCAGTGTTTCCCCAGCTCTTAAGCGAGCTAAAGCCTCCTCCGCCTTGTGCTTTGTGCAATCAAGCTCATAAAGTGCTTGGAGAGCAGCGATTCTTGCCTGTCGTCTGATGCCAGCCATTAATTGGTTGAACCCTCTTTGTATGCTAGCTGCGTTATATCCTCGACTCCTGATATATTGAACGTTTGGAACTCGGAATTGATTCGCCTAATCAAACCGGTAAGCACTCTACCGGGACCTATCTCATAAAAGGTGGTGACCCCACTGTGCATCATATATTCCACCGACCTTTGCCATTGGATGCAATTACGAAGCTGCTTCACCAGCTCTTCTTTTATCGAATCAACATTGTGTAACGGCCGAGCGGTCACATTGGATATTACAGTAATAGCTGGTGGTTGAAACCTAACATTCGAGACGATTCTACTGAATTCAGCTAAGACTGGCTCTATTAAGGCAGAATGAAAGGCCCCGCTAACCCTCAAAGGAATAAGAGCACGAGCACCTTTTATCCTAGCTAATTTATCAACTTCAGCCAGAGCTTGGGCGGCACCACTGACTACAATCTGTCCAGGACAGTTTATATTGGAGATTTCGGTTCCACTACGAAAGCTTATATCCTTAACTGTTTCTTCATCAAGCCCTATTACAGCTAACATGCCCCCGGGATTTTTTAGCCCAGCTTCATACATTAATCTCCCTCTTTCCCTGACAAGCAAAACAGCATCAGTCAAGCCAAGCGCACCAGCGGCAATCAGAGCAGTATATTCACCCAAACTATGTCCAGCAACAAAAGTGGGAGAGGGGAAATTAGCTATGTTGGCCTCTTCAAGCGCTTTAAGGCAGGCGAGGCTGACGACTAGTATCGCTGGCTGGACGTTATGCGTCTTCTTCAATTCCTCCTCTGGACCTTCAAAGCATAAACGGGAGAGGGGAAAGCCTAAAGAAGCATCAGCTCCATCAAAGACTTCCTTGGCTGAAGGGTAGCTGTTGTAGAGGTCCTGTCCCATGCCAGTGCTTTGTGAGCCCTGCCCTGGGAAAACATAAGCTACCTTGGGTAACTCAGCCATGCGAACTATTTCTTGGCGGATTTGATCTCAATAACTTCTCTATCATTGTACCAGCCACAGCTAGGGCAAACATGGTGAGGTAGCTTAGGACTGTGACAATGTGGGCACACATCCGTGGCAGGCGGAGTTAGTTTAAGGTGGCTGCGCCTTTTCCCTTGGCGAGATTTAGCAGTTTTTTTCTTAGGTAGCGCCATGTGAATTCGCCTCCTTCATTCCTGGACAGTCAGGTCGACATAGTGGTTTCATGGGTAAATTTAGTAATGTATATTGCCGTATTAGCTCGCTAAGGTCAAGTATATTTTTATTATCAATGGTGAACCCTTCTGATTGTTCTGGCGAAGAGCGTGCTGAATCACCAGACACATCGGATATCGGAAGGAATTCTTCTTCCGCAGTGAAACTCATAGGGCATAAGAATGTATTGAGGCAGCGGCTACATATGAGTTTTACCTCAGCAGTTAACTTACACTGGACTAAAACTCCCCGACTGATACGAATAACCTTTGCCTTTCCTTCAACAAAACCTTCAACTTCCTCAGCAATTGTCCCACTTATATCGTGGCTTTGGCTAGAGCCAACGGGCTCTCTCAGCAATTGAGATACATTTATCAAAGCCTTCAGGGGTTCTCTGTCCATCTGTCATAGCCTAGAAATTTAGATCAAGCACAAAGTATAATAACTATTCATAAGAGGTTCAAGTATTGGGAATAGGAAACGATTATTTTGTCACCTGAGCGGAAAGGGCAGAATGACAGAGGGGAGTGCTAGACAACCTTGAAGATAGAAAAGCTGAAGCTAAAGGCAAAAGATAGCGTCGAATTACAAAGGCAGCAACTTATCCAGTTGAGCTTGAATATCCATGATAACCCTGAGTTGGGCTTCGAGGAGGAAAAGGCGTCGGCTTGGCTTACTAGCTATCTTGAAGAAAGTGGATTTCATGTAGAACGAGGCATTGCCGGCTTGGCTACAGCCTTTCGAGCGACATATAGCCAGGGGAGACCGAGAATTGCCTTGCTTGCCGAATATGATGCTTTACCCAAAATGGGACATGGCTGTGGGCATAATATAATAGCTGCTTCGGCAGTCGGGGCTGCTGTGGCTAGTGAGTCTATCATTGACCAGTTAGGAGGCAGCGTTGTGGTTCTGGGCACTCCTGGAGAGGAAGTCTTCGGTGGCAAGATAGACATGGTGAAAGCAGGGACCTTCAAAGAAATAGATGTGGCTATGATTGTACATCCCAATCTCCGAAACATGGTAGCCATACAGGCGCTTGCCTGTAGCTCCCTGGAGGTGGAATTTTTTGGTCGGCCAGCTCACGCCGCTGCCCAACCCTACAAGGGTATAAACGCCCTTGACGCTATGATATTAGCATTCACTTCTATAAATTCATTGCGTCAACACATAAGGAGTGAGGCACGCATCCACGGCATCATCACTGATGGAGGTGAAGCCCCCAACGTAGTGCCTGCGCATAGCGCCGCTGTGTTTTTGATACGTGCTCCAGATAATGTGTATCTTGCTGAGTTGGAGGAAAAGGTTTTAAACTGTTTTACAGGAGCATCTGTAGCTAGTGGGGCAAGATTAGAATATAGGTGGAGGGACAGGTCTTATGCTCCGATGAGAAACAATGCGACTTTAGCCGGGCTATTTAAACAAAATCTAGAATCGCTGGGACGACATGTCGAGGCCTTCGACCCTCGTTTTGGCTTTGGCAGCACAGATATGGGAAACGTCAGTCAAGTGGTACCGAGCATACATCCCACGATAGCCATAGCTTCGCCTGAGGTTTTTATACATACACAGGAGTTTGCCTCCGCAGCCGCCTCTGAAGCAGGACACGAGGGCTTAATGGATGCAGCCAAGGCAATGGCTATGACTGTGGCTGATATCCTCCAGCCAGGAATGCTTGATATGATTAAGCAGGAATTCTACAGTGGTTAGGGTAGGCATTCCCAGAGCCTTATCTTACTATCAATATTACCCTGGGTGGAAAGTATTTTTTGAAGCCCTGGGTGCAGAAACGGTGGTATCACCGCAGACTAACAAAGCTATCTTTACTGCGGGAAATTCACGGGCGGTTGCTGAGACCTGTTTGCCGGTGAAGCTCTTCTTCGGACATGTTATTTCCTTGGTAGATAAATGTGACTATATGTTTATCCCGGCGCTGCGCAGCCTAGGTAGGAAAGCTTACTATTGCTCCAAATTCATAGGCTTGCCGGATATGACCAGGGCCTTAGTGCCAGGATGCCCCCCCATTCTCGACCCAGAAATAGATTTGAATAAAGGGCGACGCAGCTTATATCACGCCATATATAACTTAGGACGTCATTTTAGCTCTGACAAAAGCAAGATTAAAAAAGCTCTTGAGCAAGCAGAGAGAGCCCATTTAGCCTACCGAAGGGAAATGTCCGGTAAAGGAATCACACCCATTCAAGCTCTGGATGAGATGCACCGAGATGAGGACAATTCATATTTGGAGCCTGAAATATCTCCTAGTTTATCTGTTGCCGTTATCGGGCATCAATATGTTATCTATGAGGACTATATCAACCATCGACTCATTTCTCGACTGCAGGCGATGGGGTTTAGAGTATTTACTCCAGAGATGGCAGAGCAGGAAGCACTCGATATCGCTATGACAAACTTGGGAGGTGCCCCGCACTGGTCTTTCGAAGCCGACATAATTGGTGCCGGTGAACACTATCTAGAGGCAAAAGTTAATGGTATAATTAGTGTAGCTGTTTTTGGTTGTGGCCCCGACTCCATGATGATAGACATGGTGCGGCATCGGGCGAGTGAGTTAAAAACTCCTTTTTTACACCTCAGTCTGGATGAGCACACTAGTGAAGGAGGCTTGGTCACCCGGTTAGAGGCTTTTCTCGATATGGTCAAGAGGAGGAAAAGGGTGTGCGAATAGGGATACCTCATTGTGGAAATGCCTACATCATAGCTGAGGCGCTGGTTCAAAAAATAGGCAATGGGGAGAGCGAGCTAATAATCCCACCCCCAACCAGTCAACGGACCTTAGACCTGGGGGTCAAATATTCGCCAGTGGAAGCTTGTTTGCCCTTTAAGCTCACTTTGGGCAACTTAATCGAGGCCTGTGAATTGGGAGCCGATACTCTGATTCATGCCAGAGGCACTGGCGTGTGCCGATTGGGCTACTACGTTAAGGAACAGGAACAAATCATACGTGATTTAGGCTACAACGCTCACTTCTTGACCCTTGACGTATCTCAGCATAGATTTAGTAGCATAATGCGCCTTATGAAGGACCTGATTAACAATGTCCCATGGCCCAAAATTATTTCAGCCCTGCACTTTGCCATGGAAAAACTATTTGCTTTGGACAAAATGGAGAAAGTGGTTCACAAGGTACGGGCGATAGAACTCGAGAAGGGCAGGGCTAACCAAATTTACCGTGAAGCTGTTAAAGCTATTGGCGAAGCCAAGACAGCCAAGGAGGTCAAGAACACCACTAAGGAATATATCAAGAAGCTGGACCAGATGCCCAGAGACCCAACTGCTGACCCGGTTAAAGTGAGCATCGTTGGTGAAGTTTTCGTGGTTCTCGACCCATTCGCTAACATGGATATAGAAATGGAATTGGGCAAATTAGGTGTGGAAGTAGAGCGCACTATGAGCCTTTCCCGTTGGGTCAAATATAGATTGTTTCTCAACTATTTAGGCGTAAATGAGTGGAAAGAAGTTCATGAGGCAGCTATGCCCTATCTTAAGCGTGACGTTGGTGGCGATGGCTGGGAATCAGTGGGTGAGAAGGTGCTTTATGCCCGGGAGGGGTATGATGGCATGGTTCACTTGGCACCTTTCACGTGCATGCCTGAGATAGTGGCTCAGAATATTATACCCTCGACTAAAGAGGATATCCCTGTGCTTACTGTCCTTTACGATGAGCAGATGGCCAGACCGGGGATGATAACCAGGCTTGAAGCTTTCGTTGATTTGCTGAAGTTTAGAAGGAGACGAAGGAGGAAGTGAAAACCTATCTTGGCGCTGATGTTGGCTCGGTTACTACCAAACTGGCTCTGCTTGATGACCGGGACCAGCTTATAGCCTCTACTTACTTACGGACTCAAGGCAAACCGATCAGCATCATTCAGAAGGGCCTGGAGGATATAAGAAAGCAAATGCCACCTCAGGCTGAAATTTGCGGGGTAGCTACTACAGGAAGTGCTCGTTATCTTGCTGGCGTTGTCCTGGGTGCTGATTTAATAAAAAATGAAATTACCAGCCATGCTGTTGCTGCTATGCATTACATACCCGAAGTACAAACTATTGTTGAAATCGGGGGACAGGATAGCAAAATCATCTTAATTCGCGATGGTGTAGTTGTTGATTTTGGTATGAACACGGTGTGCGCTGCTGGTACTGGCAGTTTTCTTGAGCACCAAGCCTCCAGGTTAAACATAGACATCGAAAAATTCGGAGGACAAGCTTTAAAAAGCAAAGCCCCGGTACGCATTGCCGGACGGTGTACCGTTTTTGCTGAATCGGACATGATTCATAAGCAACAAATAGGGCATAAAACAGAAGACATCGTTTACGGCTTATGTCAAGCTTTAGTGCGAAACTACCTTAACAACGTGGCTTTAGGCAAGGAAATCTTATCTCAAGTGGTATTCCAAGGCGGCGTTGCCTTCAATCAAGGGATAATTAAGGCACTCGAAGAAGCTTTGGATGTCCAGGTCCTCGTTCCTCCTCACCATGAACTCATGGGTGCTATTGGAGCAGCTCTCCTGCTACACGAAGAATTTGGAAATGATGGCCATGAGACAAATTTCAAGGGATTTGAGGTTAGCCAAACAGATTTCATAGTTTCTTCTTTTATCTGTAAAGCCTGTCCCAACTTATGTGAAATTGCTCAAATCTCTGTGGAAGGCAAAGTCTTGGCGAGGTGGGGGGGACGCTGTGATTTGTGGGAAAGAGCAGCTACAGGTTAAAGTTTTAAAGTTTCGAGCCATGGGCAAAACTTATAATGTAGTCATAATTGGTGGTGGGCCGGCGGGACTCGCTGCCGGGCTATATTGCGCCCGCTCGAGGCTTAATACTTTGCTTATCGAAAAGGGAATAATGGGCGGGCAAATAACTAACGCTGAGCGAGTGGAGAATTACCCGGGCTTTCCCAGGGGTATCTCAGGTATTGAGTTAGGACAACTTATCCATGAGCAAGCCACTAGCTATGGATTAGAAACCTTGCCTGCCGAGGTTATCAAAGCAGTGCCCAGCCAGAGGCATAATCTGGTCGGCACTAGTGAAGGTGATTTTGTATCTGAGTCTATAATCATTGCCTCTGGCTCACAGTTTCGCAAACTGGACGTGCCTGGGGAAGATAAACTTGTGGGCAGGGGAGTTTCTTATTGCGCTACCTGTGACGGCCCTTTATTCAAAGGTAAAGCATTGGCTGTAATAGGTGGCGGCGATTCTGCCCTCACTGAGGCTCTCTACTTGAGTAAGTTTGCTTCCTCGGTTAAGGTCATTCACCGTCGCAGCCAGCTTCGAGCCAACAAGATATTTCAAGAAAGAGCTATGGGCGAACCAAAGATAGACTTTATTTGGGATACTGTGGTAACCCAAATTGAAGGAGATGGGTTAGTTAAGCAACTCATGCTAAAAAACACCAAAAATGATAAAATATCAACATTAGAGCTGACAGGTGTTTTTGTGGCTATCGGCTCGGAGCCCAATAGTGCTCAGTGGCGGGGATTGTTGCTTTTGGACGAAGGAGGCTACATAATCACCAATGAACTCATGGAAACAAAAATTCCAGGAATATTTGCTGCTGGAGATGTCCGCCATAATTCAGCCCGGCAGGCGATAACTGCTGCTGGAGATGGTGCTACTGCTGCCATATCGGCAGAGAGATTTCTGTCATTTTGACCCAGCACTCAGGCGCTGAGTGCTGGGGAGGAATTTTATGAAAGTTGTTTTGCTAGAAGACCTCCCTGGAAAGGGAAAGGCTGGAGAGCTAAAGGAGGTAAGCAAAGGTTATGCTAGGAATTTCCTTTTGCCTCGGGGTTTAGCTTTGGTAGCCACTCCCGCGGTCATTAAGCAAGTAGAGTCCAATCTGGAGAAGGAGAAGCTTGAGGAAAGTATTGACCGCGATAAACTAGTTGAGTTGGCTCAGCAAATTGAGGGAAGGGAAATTCGTTTTGAAGCTCGCATGGGTGCCGGAGAACGCTTGTTTGGCTCTATTACCGCTGCCGACGTAGCTGAAGAATTAAGTCGGGCCGTAGGTGCTGTTATTGATAAAAAGAAAATAGACATAGGGGAATCTTTACGCAAAACAGGCAGCTATGAAGTAGCCGTTAAGTTAGCCAGCGACCTTAATCCGCAAATTATGGTGGTTATCGAGGAGGAGAAAGAGGAAGGGAAAGAGGCAGAGGGAAAAGCAGAGAAGAAGGCAGAGAAAAAGGCAGAGAAGAAGGCAGAGAAAAAGGCAGAGAAGAAGGCAGAGAAAAAGGCAGGGAAGAAGGTAGAGAAGAAGACAGGGAAGAAGGTAGAGGAAAAGGCAGAGAAGAAGAAGGAGAAAGGTGAAGAGAAAGAGGAGGAGAAGGATTAGGCATGGCAGAGGAAAAATTACCACCACATGATATTGAAGCTGAGGAGGCAGTAATCGGGTCTCTGCTTATCGACCCTGAGGCTATATTGAAGGTTGCCGTTTCCCTCAAGCCCGAGGATTTTTTTTCAGAAACAAATCGGTTGATTTACCAAGCTTGTCTCTCTCTTTATCAGCGCAACGAAGTCATAAACCAGATTACAGTGGCTCATGAGCTAATGCGTCAGGACAAGCTGGAGCAAATTGGTGGTGCTGCATTCTTAAGCCATTTAATAAGTAATGTGCCCACATCCCTCCATGCTGAATATTATGCTCAAATAGTATCCGATGCGGCAGTAATGCGGCGGCTGATTGCCGCCGCTGCCCAAATCGAGGCCCTTGGCTACGAAGCCAGTCCAGAGGTTGAGGCTAGCCTCAACAAAGCTGAAGATATCCTGTTTCAAGTGCGGATGAGGAGGGAACCCCGGGACTTCATCCCAATTCGGGATGCTTTAGGCCAATACTTTGAGGAGGCTGGGCCACCTACTGCACTGCGGGAAGGCGAAATACCTCATATTCTGACTGGTTTTACTGCTTTGGATGATTTTTTGGGAGGATTGCAGAGGTCTGACTTAATTGTTTTGGCTGCCAGGCCTAGCTTGGGCAAAACGAGCCTGGCCTTAAATATTGCCAGAAATGCTGCTATTAACCAGAAGGCTTGCGTTGCTTTATGCAGCTTAGAGATGTCTCGAGAAGCGGTGGTACAGAGGCTTCTGGCCAGCGAAGCCGGGGTGGATTCTAGAAAGGTTCGTCTTGGGCGCTTTGGTGAGAAGGATGAGATAAAAATTATGGAAGCCAGTGGAGTCCTATCCGAGGCGCCGATTTATATCGATGATTCGCCTCAACTTCGCGCTTTGGATATAAGAAGTAAGGCACGACGCCTTCACTACGAACGCAACATTGACCTGATTATCGTGGATTATCTGCAACTGATACAAGGCGATGGCAAGAATGAAACACGGGTCCAGGAAATTAGCAAGATAACCCGTGCCTTAAAAACCCTGGCCAGGGAGCTAAATGTGCCCATACTAGCGGTGTCCCAACTCAGTC
>Ga0209635_10001612_pt1 | contig 16858 bp, 17 predicted proteins | sample DeeMarSWOR230_32_FD_187463 | JGI IMG/M metagenome (GOLD analysis project Ga0209635, IMG submission 187463) | Marine sediment microbial communities from White Oak River estuary, North Carolina - WOR-2-30_32 (SPAdes) (version 2) | ecosystem: Environmental > Aquatic > Marine > Intertidal zone >... | reverse complement strand
TCACCATATTCCTCTTCATCCAAGAGAAGACTGTAATGATCTATTCCGTTAACTATGGGCAGGCAAGTTCGGTTACCAAGAGCTCGAGAGCTAATTTATCGCTATATTTGCCAGTTTTGATGGCTAAGTCGGTTTCCAAAAGCTTATCGTAAGCCCGTTTTACGCCCTCAAAATCATACAATTTGGCCTGGCTAAGCGTTTTATCTAAGCTATAGCTTGATTTCAGCCCCAACCTGTCCTGAATCTGCAGGCGGGACAGTCCTGGTCCCAAATCTTTGGCTTGAGCTACTAATCGGAATTGCCTGGTAATCATGACCAGGATATACGTTGGTGCCACACCATCGTCATACAGCCGATGAAGTATCCGCTGGGCTAACTCGGTGCGACCTTCGGCTACGGCATCCACCAGAGCAAAGATGCTAGCCTCCTGGACATGACTTACCAGTTGTCTGACATCATCTTCGTTGATAGGGCGTTCCTGGCTATAAAGAAGCAGTTTCTGGATTTCACCATTCATCGCCCATAGGTCTCCACCTATCAGCTCAGCAAGCAAATCTACGGCCTGGGGAGTGATATCGCCGCCTTCTTCTTTTACCCGTTTTCGTATCCAGGCCTTTAAATCCCTGCCTCGCAGCAAGGGGAAAGCTTTTACTTCAGCTGATGGTGAAAGCTTTTTTAATAGAGGATTCTGACTCAACATCTCCCCATCAACCAGCACCAGCACACTCGTTTCCGGCATCTGCTTGATGTAAGAAGCCAGGCCTTCCCATTCCCCCAACCCATTTCCAGACTTGCCTTTTTTGCGCGACCGTGGTCTGCCTTGTTTTGCCTCAAAGCGCCCTAACAAGCCATCGACTATAACCAGGCGATGTGAGGATAAAAAGGGAGCGGCATCACATTTATTTCTAAGTTCACCCAAGGTTAAATGTTGACCCTCTAAGTTGGTGGTGCTAGTCGCGACCATTTCCCGGTCGCCCAGGTCAGCTTTAATTTTCTCCACAGCTTGATTGAGGGAGAAATCGTCCAGACCATAAAGAATATAGAACATTTACACGTATTCTACCACAGCACCAGCTTTTACTGGCAGAAGCTCAAAACCGAAATATGTTAGGATATAATCATGAAGGTTGCCATTATCGGGATACCTGAGAGCGGCAAAACGACTATCTTTAATGCCCTAACCAGAGGCAGGGCTGAAGTTGCCGCTTATTCCCCTACCCTGGCTCCCAATACCGGCGTGGCCAAAGTGCCCGATTCCCGACTATCAGTGCTGGAAGGCATATTCCAGCCCAAAAAGACCGTTCCCGCAGAGGTGAATTACACGGATATTGCCGGTTCCCTCAAGAGCTTCGGTAAGGAAGGACCGGGGGGAGAATTCCTGAACTATCTGACTACTGCCGATGCCCTGCTCCAGGTAGTCCGGGCTTTTGAGGATGACAAGGTCCCCCATCCTGAAGGCAGCATAGAGCCGAAACGAGACATAGCTTCCCTGGATTTAGAACTCGCTATTTCCGATCTAGCTATTATGGAGAGAAGGCTGGAAAAACTGGAGACAAGTCTAAAAGCTGCTAAAGCAGCAGAGCGGGATTCCTATTTGAAGGAGCAACTTTTGCTTCAAAAGGTTAAGGCAGAGTTAGAGAAAGATATACCAATAAGACTACAAGGCCTGGCTAAAGAAGAACTCAAAATGTTAGCCAACTATCAATTTCTTACCGCCAAACCCATGCTGGTAGTCCTCAATATCGGAGAGGAGCAAATATCACAGGCTTCACAATTGGAAGGCGAGATAAGTTCCCTTTACCCCCAGTTTGCCGTGGTTGCCCTGTGCGGCAAGCTGGAGATGGAGCTAGCCCAGCTCAGCGACGATGAAGCCAAGGAATTCCGTGAAGCTATGGGACTGAGCAAACCGGCGCTTGACCGGGTTATCGACCTCTCTTATAGTCTTCTGGGGCTGGTTTCTTTCTTTACCACAGTTTCCTCTGAGCTAAAGGCCTGGACTATCCCCGGCGGAACTCCGGCACCAAAAGCGGCAGGAAAGATTCACTCCGACATGGAGAGGGGATTTATCCGGGCTGAGGTCATCAGCCATGGTGATTTGGAAAGCTGCGGCAACCTGGCGGAGGCGCGAAAAAGAGGTCTGCTGAGGACAGAAGGCAAAAATTACATCGTCCAAGATGGAGATGTAGTTACCTTTTTATTTAACGTGTAGGCACTCCACATTCTTGTGTTTGCCTGATTCATCAGGCAAATGCAGAATTTGTAAGCCAGATTACTTCAGAGCAAGGAGGAAAGATGGAGGTGACGGTCAATAAAACAAAAGTATCTACTGTCCAGGGAGATATCACCAGGCAAGCTACCGATGCCGTCGTTAACGCTGCCAACTCCAGCTTAATGGGTGGTGGTGGAGTGGATGGGGCAATACACCGGGCCGGGGGGCCAGCAATATTAGAGGAATGCAAGAAAATCGTTGCCCGGCAAGGAAGATTGCCCGCAGGCAAAGCTGTAATCACCACGGGAGGGAATCTCAAATCACAGTATGTGATACATACTGTTGGTCCCATCTGGCATGGTGGCAGCAGAAACGAAGCTGAGCTTTTGAGAAGTGCCTATTACGAGTGCTTGAAACTAGCTACCGAGAACAAATTGGCCAGCATTTCCTTTCCTTCCATAAGCACCGGAGCCTATGGCTATCCAGTGGATGAAGCGGCAAAAATAGCAGTAAGCACAGTTGTTTCGTTCCTTAAAGGGCAAGCGACATCCCTCAAAGATGTCGTGTTTGTTCTCTTCGATTCCCGGACTTACCAGAGTTATCGCTCAGCTTTGCAGGTTTATTCAACCGCTTAGAGACGTAAGAAAGCAAAACCTCGAGCGATAAGTTATCCGAGAAGGCAGCGATAGAGAAAGCTCAGACTCACCAACTTTTGTACAGCACGGTGAGAATATTGTGGCAATACAAGCCCAAAACCTCTACGAGGCGATTTCGATAAATACCACATGCTGCATTAAATCCCAATTTTAGAACGAAATCGTACCAGGCTCGATAGTTTTACCCGGCCAAATCTTGACTCCATCGGGTAACTTACTCCCTTCCCCAATTAGCACATCATCTCCTAAAATGCAGCCATCCAGAATTTCGCTTCCCTCACCGATACAACAACGGGAGGCAACCAGGCAGTTTCTCAGCCTGGCTTTCTTGCCAATCTTACAATCCTGCCATAATATCACCCCTTCTATCACAGCGCCTTCTTCTACACGACACCTTGCCCCCAAGACAGCCGGTCCCTTTATTACGGAATTCCTATCAATAAAGCAAGCTTCGCCGATTACTGCCGGTCCCTCGATTTGAGCTGAAGACTGGATTACGCTCTCACCATCAAATTTAGTGCCCTTATTGCCTACATAGCGTTGGAGCAAATCACGCTGCAACTTCAAATACTTATCTGGACTGCCTATATCAATCCAGTAATCCTGGGATGGATAGCTATATATGGCCTGTCCCTTCTCCAAAAGCGATGGGAAAACATCGTGCTCAAACATGGAGAAGGCGTTGGGAGTGATGAAACTCAAAACATCGAGTTCCAAGATATAAATACCAGCGCTAATCATATTCGTAGTTACCTTGTCCCGACCTGGCTTTTCTATAAAACGTGTGACCCTGCCCTGGCTATCCGTCTCCACTACTCCATAAATAGTAGGGTCTTCTACAGGCGTCAAAGCCAGGCTGGCTGTAGCTTTATTTTTGCGGTGTAGTCGCATCATCGCGCTCAGGTCAATGTCAGTGAAAGTATCCCCGTTAAAAACAACAAAGGAATCGTCCAAGAACCTTTCGGCATTTTTTACTGCTCCCGCCGTTCCCATGGGAAAATCCTCTACCGAGTAAGTTATCCTGACACCGAGCTTGCTGCCATCGCCGAAATAGTCCTGAATCTGCTCAGGCGACTTTCCTACAGCGAGAATTATGTCAACAATATTGTGCGCTTTGAGATAGCCAACAAGGTATTCAAAGAAAGGGCGGTTCAGTACAGGAACCATTATCTTCGGGGTGTTACAAGTAAGGGGACGCAGCCTGGTCGCTTCCCCACCAACCAGAATAACAGCCTTCATATACAATTTAAATCTACATTATACTAAGCAAATTCGTCAAACCTCCTGCTCCGAGGGCGTTTAACAAAAAGAAAAATAGAGTTGACCCTTTTTTTCCTCATGGCGTATAATATCAATAGAAGGGCAAGGAGGAAGCGATGATCATAAACAAGCTTCTAACACGAAAAGGATGGCGTGTAGTGGCCCACTCTATGCTAACAGCGGCTGGGATTGGTCTTCTTTATCTATTGTCCAAAATGATCATCGGGGATATCCAGCAGGAGAATACGCTAAGCTGGTGCCTTTTAGGCGTGGGAATGGTCTTCTCGCTATGGTTAGTGGCTTTGGGAAGCATGCTATTGAAGGCCGAACTAACTGACTGGAGATAATATCGCAGCTGGACTAATAGCTCCTCTCACCTCACCCCCGTGTGGTGTTATTTCCCCGCGCAGCTTACGAGCAAGCAGTACCACATCTACAGACGACCCGGACTACTCTAGTCCCGTGTGGCCGCAAAATGGTATTATCTGGATAAGAGCATAATATCCGTGTCTAACGTAGCTATTGTGACTGATAGTGTTGCTGACCTGCCCCCTCAGGTAGCTGAGGAGTTCGGGATTACCGTGGTTCCGCTTGTTGTCCGCTTTGGCACGGACCTCTACCGCGATAGTCTCGACCTGAGCCCTGACCAGTTCTATGAAAAGCTAAGGACCAGCAAGGTTTTGCCTGCGACATCTGTGCCGCCACCAGCGGCTTTTGCCGATGCCTACAATACGCTTGCCGAAAAAACCAACGAAATCGTGGTTATCAGTTTAACTTCCAAGCTCAGTGCTACATATCAGGTGGCGTTACAAGCCGTTGGGTTGATGAAGAAGCAATGTCGTGTAGAGGTACTGGACTCGCAATGGGGGGTTATGGCACAAGGTTTCATAACAATTGCTGCTGCCAAAGCAGCCCAAAGTGGGGCTAGCCTTGATGAAGTGCTGGATGTGGCCCGTCACACCATCCACCGGGTAGATATGCGTGCTGCCTTTGATACCCTTGAATACCTGGAACGCGGCGGGCGCATCGGCAAAGCGCAAGCCTTTCTTGGTTCATTACTCAAGGTGAACCCGATCATCGGCATTAAGGATGGTGAGGTGCATCCCTGTGGTCGGGAACGCTCCCGAGCTAAGGCGATAGACTACCTGTACAACTTTGCCACAAGCTTTGGCAACGTTGAAGGGTTGGCTGTAGAGTATGCCACTGACTTGGACGAGGCCAACAGGCTGGTCCAGAGATTCCGCTCAAAGTATCCTCAAATTCCTGTTTACCTCTCGCGTACAAGCCCTGTTATCGGCACGCACACAGGGCCTGGTCTCATTATTGTTAGCGTGCTTGGAGACAGACAATCCGCCACCTAGTAGGATGAGGGCATGCTACTAGGCATTCTAAGCATAATCATCGGGTATCTTTTAGGCTCCATTCCTACAGCCTACATCGTGGCTCGCATGAGGAAAGGCATAGACATTCGGACCGTCGGTACAGGCAACATGGGTGGCGCCAACGTTATGCGCGAAATTGGTACTCGTGAAGGCATTTTTGTCTGTCTCATTGATGTCGCGAAGGGGGCGGGGGCTATACTCATTGCCCAGGCTCTAAACATTTCGGAACTCTGGGTTTTTGGGGCTGGTTTTGGTGCTCTAGCAGGACATAATTTCCCTGTGTTCGCAGGTTTCCGGGGTGGCCGAGGTACAGCCACCTGTATGGGTATCTTTCTCGTGCTAGCCCCTAAGGCAACGCTTGTTGCGCTGGTAATGGTAGTCATTCCGTTCTTTACTACCCGTAAGTTTCCGGCGACCATACTCATTGGATTTGCCCTTGCCTGCCTTGGATTTGCCCTGTTGCCCCTGTTTATCTGGTTGTTGGAAGGCTCTCTAATGCTAGTATGTTATGCATTAGCTGTTGGCCTTTTTATGCTGGTCCGCAATCTGCCCGTTATTAAACAGATTTTGGCTAAAGGCATAACAAACGACATCACATACAATAGGCAGCAGAAGAAAGCAGAATGATGCCGTCAGTCGTGGGTTACCCGAGCTTTCACAGGTAGTCCGACTGAACAATCGTTCATAGTGTGTACTCGTCCATTCCGAACTTGATTGTGCTCTTTCTAGCGTAGTAAAGTTATTACAGACTTCTGCTGAATAGCTCCTGGATAACAGGCTTTCTGTAACATTTCAGCGACTTATTCGTTAGAAGAGGTAAACGGTGAAAGAGAACCGTTCTGAAGGACAAACACCAGATGAGGCTATATTGGTCCAGAGAGCTATCGGTCATGATGCTGAGGCTTTCGGGAGGCTGTATGACATGCATGTCGACAGGGTATATAGACATATCTATTACCGGGTAGGCAATGAAGCGGACGCCGAGGATCTGACCCAGCAGGTCTTCCTCAAGGCCTGGCAGGCAATTGACAGATATAGAAAAACGGCAAGCCCATTTATTGCCTGGCTGATGACCGTCAGTCACAACCTGGTGGTAGATTTTTACCGAACTAAAAAAGACAAGGCATATCTCGAAGCTGAAGCTCTGGCTAACGATTCAGCATCGAGCCCGGAGCGGGCAGCCGAAGCCAGTTTCGAGCAACAGCATTTACGGAGGGCGATTTTGCAGCTAGGCGGCGACGAGCAGCAGGTGGTCATCCTGCGTTTCATGGAGGGTTTTGAGTTTGCTGAAATCGCCCCTCTCTTGAAGAAAAAAGAGGGAAATGTCAGGGTCATCCTGCACCGGGCACTGGTCAAACTCCGTAATATCCTGGAAAAGGAGCAGAAACAGAGTTGAAAAAGTTGAAGTTGAAAAGGTCTAAAAATATATTCGTCAAGCATATTGAGGACATTGAGGCAGGCAAGTCCAGCATCAAGGATTGTCTGGACAGGTATCCGTCTATGCGTGAGCAATTGGAACCGTTACTAAGGACTAATCTTGAAATTCGAAAAAGGAGAGGAAACAGAGTTGAAAAAGTTTGAGGACATACTTGTCCAGTGTATTGAGGATATCAAAGCCGGCAGGTCTAGCATTGAAGATTGCCTGGACAGATATCCGTCTATGCGTGAGCAATTGGAACCGCTACTGAGGATTGCTCTTGAAATTCAAGAGCCACCGGATGTCAAGCCCTCTCCCTCCTTCAAGGTAAAAGCCCGGGTCTGGCTTATGGACCAGATTCATGAAAAGCAGACTGTAACAAAATGGCCATGGCTTCGTTATAACAGTCAGACAAAGCCAATACCGTATATAAGGAGGTTCAGCATGGCAAAGGTTATCGTGGCAGCAGTGGCGATTATTGTTGTAGCGGTGCTTGCTGTATTAGGAGTAATCAACGGGATTCCGTCTGAACAGCCACTGGAAACAGGCACCTTAAAGCTTTATCTTTCCGATGCGCCGCTGGACACTGAAAATGTTACAGGTGTTTATATCACTATTAATGAAATTCAATATCATCGAGATGGTCAATGGACAACGTTTGAAGAATTCGAAGGCCCCAAAACATATAACTTATTGGAATTAACCGGGGGAAATTCTGCTTTATTGGGTGAGTTGACATTACCTGCCGGGAATTACACCCAGATTCGCTTTATGCTGGATATTCCGGAAAAGGGTCCACACCCGGTCAATCCAGGTTGCTATATCGAATTTGCCGATAACACCACCGAGCCTCTTTTCGTCCCGAGCGGTGGACAGACAGGTTACAAAGCGAAAGGCCGATTTGAGGTGACTGCTAATGAGACTGTGGAAGTCACCGCGGACTTTGATGTTCGTAAACCCGGAGCTGTACATCTGGCTGGTTCTCGCTACATCTTAAACCCAACAATCAAGCTGATTGTCAACGACCAGTCTGACGTAACAGCCGAAGATTCTGATGAATCGGAACAAGCACCAAGAACAGGAACCTTAGCACTCTATCTTTCCGATGCGCCGATGGATGCTGCAAATGTTACAGGTGTTTATATCACTATTAATGAAATCCAATATCATATAGGGAATCAATGGATAACATGCGAGGAATTTGTAGGCAATCAAACGTATAACTTATTGGAATTAACCGGGGAAAATTCCACTTTATTAGGTGAGTTTACATTACCTGCCGGGAATTACACTCAAATTCGATTTATGCTGGATATCCCAGAAAAGGCGTCACCCCCAACCAATCCGGGCTGTTATATCGAATTTGCCGATAACTCCACCGAGCCTCTCTTCGCCCCGAGCGGTAATACGACAGGTTATAAAGCGATAGGCCGATTCGAAGTGCCCGTTAATGGTACTGTTGAGGTCACCGCAGACTTCGATGTTCGTAAACCTGGAGCTATACATGTAGCTGGTTCTCGCTACATCTTAAAGCCGACAATCAAGCTGATAGTCAACAATCAAGAGGGATGATATAATATGAATTGAGATGCCACCAAGGAAGACAAGCATGAGAAACTTCTTATTATCAGCGGCGATTATTCTGGCGGTGCTGGCTGCCTCAGGACTGAGTTGTGGACAAGCATCAGGGACAGGAACCTTAGAACTCTATCTTTCCGATGCGCCGATAGACGCTACAAATGTTACAGGTGTTTATATCACTATTAATGAAATCCAATATCATGTCGGTGAGCAATGGATAACGTGCGAAGAATTTGAAGGCCCTGAAACATATAACTTACTGGAATTAACCGGGGGAAATTTCACTTTATTGGGTGACTTGACATTGCCTGGTGGGCATTACACTCAAATTCGCTTTATTCTGGATATTCCAGAAATAGGTCCACCCCCAGCCAGTCCGGGCTGTTATATCGAATTTGTTGGTAACTCCACCGAGCCTCTCTTCGTCCCGAGTGGTAACGAGACAGGTTATAAAGCGATAGGCCAATACGAAGTGCCAGTTAACGGGAATGTGGTGGTTACCGCGGACTTTGATGTTCGTAAAGCTGTGGTTGTAGCGGATTTTTACATCTTAAAGCCAACAATCAGGCTGGTAGTCAACGATCAAGCTGGGAGCATCCGTGGCTCAATTACAAATGCTTCTAACTATACTGATATAATTGTTTTTGCTTACGAAGATGGAACCTGGGCTGACACAGAAGACGATGAGCCGGCGGTTCTGGAATCCAGATTTCCTAATGCAATTAACAGCGGGAAAACGAATGACGAAGGCGGTTACAGAGTGTCCTTCCTAGCCGCTGGAACCTACGATCTGGTTGTCGCCGGATATAACGGCGCGGACTTTGGGGAGGTACTGGGTTTCATATCCGATGTACAAGTTGAAAGCGAACAAACCACAACCCAGAATATAGACACCGGCGCTTTAGAGCCCAGCCTTTAACCACGTAATTATTGTCAATTTTATCCAGCAGTAAATTGAGTTCCATATCCGCAACAGGTAAGCTTTTCTAAAATTTGTACTTGAGTTCTGGAGAGAACCAGAATATTACTTGAAATGAACGGGGCTTGTGTATGAAAAAGCGCTTTCTAATGCTCTGTATCTCTGGAATTGCCCTTGTCGCGCTCATCGTGTCCGGCTTGAGCTGCATCGGTTACGACCAAGGTACGACTGGCGATGATTGGTCTTTGTGGGATGCGGACAAATTCAAGGATTTTATCACGCTTGATTCTTCATCCATTGTCGAATGTTTACAAGACATCGACCCTCCTTACGAAGGTGACCCCGCCGACCAACCCACCCAGGATGGCTTTGATGCCATCCGAGACTGGGTCGCTGCCAACATAGATTATATATCTGACGAAGAGCAATGGGGGGTTGAGGAATACTGGCAAACACCGGAGGAAACACTCTCCCTCCACACCGGGGACTGCGAGGACTTCGCGATTCTGTTCTGCACCCTCCTCAGAGCCTATGGTATTGATGAGGAGCAGACGTATGTCGCTGTTGGTGTTGATGATCAGGGGTATGGCCATGCTTTTCTGATAGAGAATTGGTATCTCGATGGAGAATGGCGGGCGATAGAGCCGCAGGTAGGAACTCAGACCTTTCCCCCGGGGCGTCGCTTCGAGGACTACAATCTAGCCGATTTCAAGCTACTCCGCGATTATGAAATTATCATGGGCTTCAATGACTCCTATTACTACGATGACTCGTTTCCGTGGGATGAAGATTAACCGAACTTCTGACCCTGGCTAAAATGGCGACCACCGTGGGCGATATTGCACGGTCGCCTCTCGACCGCAGCGATGGAGCTTATCTCAGCCTAGCTTGTGAGGGACGAGCTCCACCAAGACAGCTGGGGAGTGGTAACGAGACTACCACGCAACTTTCAGGTGCTCGCAACAACAAGTAAATATAACAGGTAAGCTTTTCCAAAACCGGTACTTGCCAGAATGATGAAATTTATGGCAAATTGTATTCGGATTGTGGAAAACTGAACTGCCACGAAGGATGCGAATTATGAGGATAATACTTAGTTCGAGGATATACTATTACGTGGCAAGAGTTAGCATCGTTTTGGTTGCGGTAGCCTTAATTGCCGGGATAGTAGGCTGTGGTCAGCCCGAGTCCGAATACACCCCCATGGTCGCCGCAGGCTGGGGTCACACGGTGGGGCTTCAGTCCGACGGCACCGTGGTCGCTGTGGGAGACAACCGCTACGGGCAGTGCGATGTCGGCAGATGGAGGGACATCACCCGGGTCGCCGCAGGCGACCATCACACAGTGGGGCTTAAGTCCGACGGCACCGTTGTCGCTGTGGGATGGAACTTTCAGGGGCAGTGCAAGGTCGGCGGTTGGTCGGACATCGTCCAGGTCGCCGCAGGCGTGTACTACACTGTGGGTGTTAAGTCCGACGGCACCGTGGTCACCGCAGGAGCGAACGCCTACGGGCAGTGCAATGTCACCGGCTGGTCTGACATCGTCCAGGTCGCCGCAAGCCACTTGTACACGGTGGGGCTTAAGGAAGACGGCACCGTGGTCGCCGTGGGATACAACTACTACGGGCAGTGCGATGTCGGCAACTGGACGGACATCTCCCGGATCGCCGCAAGCAGCCGTCACACGGTGGGGCTTAAGTCCGACGGCACTGTGATTGCCGTGGGATACAACCGCTCCGGACAGTGCAATGTCGGCGGCTGGACGGGCATAACCCAGATTGCCGCAGGTGTGTATCACACGGTGGGGCTTAAATCGGACGGCAATGTGGTCGCCCTGGGATACAACGACGACGGGCAGTGCAATGTCGGTGGCTGGACGGACATCGTCCACGTCGCCGCAGGTGTGTATCACACGGTGGGGCTTAAGTCCGACGGCACCGTGGTCACCGCGGGATACAACCTTTACGGGCAGTGCAATGTCGGCGGCTGGTCGGACATCACCGGGGTCGCCGCAGGACATGTGCACACTACGGGGCTTAAGACTGACAAAACCGTGGTCGCCGTGGGAGAAAACAACCACGGGCAGTGCGATGTCGGCGGCTGGTCGGACATCACCCAGGTCGCCGCAAGCGGCTATCAAACGGTAGGGCTTAAGTCTGACAGCACCGTGGTCGCTGCGGGATACAACAACTACGGGCAATGCAATGTTGGCGGCTGGTCGGACATCGCCCAGGTCGCCGCAGGCGGCTGGCACGCGGTGGGGCTTAAATCCGACGGCACCGTGGTCGCCGTAGGATACAACGACGACGGGCGGTGCAATGTCGGCGGCTGGACAGACATTATCCAGGTTGCCGCAAGCCGGTATCACACTGTGGGGCTTAAATCCGACGGCACCGTGGTCGCCGTGGGAGACAACGCCTCCGGGCAGTGCGATATCGGCGGCTGGACGGATATTGTCCAGGTCGTCGCAGGCCAGTATCACACGGTAGGGCTTAAATCCGACGGCACTGTGGTCGCCGTGGGAGAGAACGACGAGGGGCGATGCAATGTCGGCAGCTGGACGGACATTGTCCAGGTCGCCGCAGGCCGGTGGCACACGGTGGGGCTTAAGGACGACGGCACCGTAGTCGCCGTGGGAGACAAAGCCTCCGGGCAGTGCAATGTCGGTGGCTGGTCGGACATCACCTGGGTCGCCGCAGGTATGTATCACACGGTGGGGCTTAAAACCGACGGCACTGTTGTCGCCGTGGGCCTGGAGACCGAGCTTGCCGAATGGAATCTGGGAGTTATCAACTTTGAGGAGACTCCACCGGTCAACTGGCCGTTAATTGGCGGGATTATAGCGGCGGTGGTAGCGGGATTGGTGATTTTCTTCGTGCGCAAAAGAGGCAGAGGTCCAGCGTAAACCTGAGAGTGAAATTGCACATTAGTCTCGAATATTACCCAGATGCACACCAAGATATACTATTGCTTCTTAACTCTATAATCTGTCCTGGACGCCGCACAAAAAACTATTGACAATTTCTTTATAATAAAAATTTAATAATGGTACCCTGAGTACTATAAGGCAAATATAGGGTATGAAGATAATACCTAGTTCTAGGGGACGCCACTACCTGGCAAGAGTTGGCATCATTTTGATTACGGTAGCCTTAATTGCCTGGATGGTAGACAGCGTTCAGCCCGAGGCCGAATACACCCCCATTATCGCTGCAGGCCAGTATCACACGGTGGGGCTTAAATCCGACGGCACCGTGGTCGCCGTGGGAGATAACAATTACGGGCAGTGCAATGTCGGCGGCTGGACGGGCATCACCCAGGTCACCGCAGGCAGCTATCATACGCTGGGGCTTAAGGAAGATGGCACAGTAGTCGCCGTGGGAGACAACGAGGTCGGGCAGTGCGATATCGGCGGCTGGACAGGCGTCATCCAGGTCGCCGCAGGTCAGTGTCACACGGTGGGGCTTAAGTCCGACGGCACCGTGGTCGCCGTGGGAGACAACACTGAGGGGCAGTGCAATATCGGCAACTGGACGAACATCACCCAGGCCGCCGCAGGTTTTGGTCACACGGTGGGGCTTAAATCCGACGGCGCCGTGGTCGCCGTGGGACAAAACACCTACGGGGAGTGCAATGTCGGCGGCTGGACAAACATCACCCAGGTCGCCGCAGGTTTTGGTCACACGGTGGGGCTTGAGAACGACGGCACCGTGGTTGCCGTAGGCTGGAACGGCTACGGGCAGTGCGCTGTCGGCGGCTGGACGAACATCACCCAGGTCGCCGCAGGCGGCTGGCATGCGGTTGGGCTTAAATCCGACGGCACCGTGGTCGCCGTGGGAAACAACGAGGTGGGGCAGTGCGCTACCGGCGGCTGGACGGGCGTCATCCAGGTCACCGCAGGCCGGTGGCACACGGTGGGGCTTAAGTCCGACGGCACCGTGGTCGCCGTGGGATGCAACGACTACGGGCAGCGCAATCTGTCTGACTGGGATTTGATCGAATAACCGCCGTAGTATAACCTCGCCACCTCCTCATGGTCCTGCGCCCAAGCCTTCGGATAAGCTGTTAGGGGCTAGACAACGCAGGCGATAGATGGTACTTTGTTATAGTCTAGAATAGGAGGTGGGAAAATGACTTACAAAAAGTACGACATTCTAACGGTGCTGGTATGGGTGGTTCTGGGTGTTGCACTGATAGTCCTCGGCGCTTTTCTAAGGAGGCCTGACTTCAGGGAAGCAATCTGGGGGGTGGTAATGGGCGTAGGAATAGCACTGGCGGTCGTAGGAATCGTCAGCATCATCTTTACTTCGAGACAAACTGTTGGGTTGCTTTGCCCTCATTGTGGTGGGAAATTAGTGCCCCGGGTGAAATCGAGTACAAGCCAGTTGTATCTTACAAAAGGAGCGGAGATAGCGACGGGTCCCGCCGAGGAAGAAGCAAAAAGTCCGGAGGATTGAGAGATACAGAAGACAAAGACCTGACAACGACATCAGGGTGAGCAGTACTTTTCCGGTGGAATTAGTAAAGCAATCTTAGAAACGGCGGGGCAGCGATTTGTGCGGGCAAGTCAATAGGCAGAGATAGGTTGTTTATCAGTGATGATTCTTTTGCTTGCAGCTAACTGCTGGCGAATATGCTTGGGGATAGTAAACATGGCTTGATGGGTAAGACCATCGTAGGATTTTAGCTTTTTTGATATTCTCGTTGAAATTCGGGTGTCAATTTCCTCGGGAGTCAGTTCAGCGGGGTCAAGGCTCTGGGAAGCCGCGACAAAGCCCCATAAGCCCAGAAAGGAAGGTACATGGACCTGGTAGGGGCGGGCTATCGGGAAAACATTCCTTAAGGTATGCGCAATAGCGACGAAATTATCCAAGTTCTTCCACTCGGCAGATTCAGCCTGTACCGACATAATGCCATCAGTCCCTAGTTTTTGTTCGACTGTTTGATAGAATTCCCGGGTGTATAGCAAGCGTGCCGGCCCTTGCTCCAAGGGGTCAGCCAAATCAATGATGATGACATCGAATTTCTCGCTACTCTCATCCAGATACTTTCTGGCGTCGACGAAATGAAGCTCTGCCCGGGGGTCATCGAATGCATTCTGGTGCCAAGAAGGCAAGAAGCGGCGACAAAGGCTTACAACCTCTTCATCAATATCCACCATGACAGCCCTTTTTACCGTCCTATGCGCCAGGACTTCCCTTAAGGTCGCACCCTCGCCTCCCCCAGCAATGAATACCCTCTCCGGCTGGGGATGAGTAAGCATGGCTGGATGTACCAGAGCTTCGTGGTAAATAAACTCGTCCGCCTCGCTGGATTGAATCTTGCCATCGAGGACGAGACAGACACCGAAGCTGCCCGTGTTGATTATATCGATGGACTGAAACTTACTTCGCCCTGAATATATCCTCTCCTTAATGCTATGCAGCATAGTGAGGTCAGGACTTATATAGTCAGAAAACCATCTATGTTTATCAGGGTCGCTATCTTTCATTTTGCACACCCGACCTGGCTGTCCTCTATAATCCCCCTGCGAAGCTCGATTAAGGAGTGATTCTTGGCCCCCAGCTTCTCTGTTATCAGCCTGGCAGCTTTTCCCGGGTCTACATCGTCCCCACATGTGAAAACATCCACGGCAGCATACCCATATTCCGGCCAGGTATGAATGGCAATATGCGACTCAGCGATATTGACCACTCCGCTCACTCCGTAAGGGGAAAAATGGTAGAAGGACTCGCCTACTACGGTAGCGCCACTTTGAATGGCAGCGTCGTTAAGACAATCTTTGAGGAAATCTACGTCATCCAGCACCTCCTCGTTGCAGATTTTTAGTTCCAGTAGCAAATGTCTTCCAAGCGCATTCACATCATCTTCCCTCCTTTAGAATTTTAGATTTGTGATGGAGCCTTTGGGGCAACAGGGCAAATTTTATACAATGCCAATCGTTTTAGCAATACTCAAGGAGTTTCTGCTAAAATAAACGAAGACAAGAACTATGTCTGCACGGAAACCATTAGTGACTGTACGCACTGCCAATTACATGGAGGCGCAAATAATCAAGGGACGGCTGGAGAGCGAAGGTATACCCGTTCTTTTGAGCTACGAGAGCGCTGGTCTGGTTTACGGCATTACAGTTGACGGGTTAGGTGAAGTGAAAGTAATGGTGCCCAAGCGTCTGGCAGAGAAAGCCAAGGAGATTGTGGGGGTAGTGTGATTTCTGATGACCTCAAGATTAGAGCGCATAACTGAACAGCGGCTGGATAGCCTGAGCAGAATCCGGGCCCGCGGCATAGACCCTTATCCCCATTCCTATCCCATCAGCCACACTATTCGAGAGGCGATAACTCTTTTTGAGCAGCAGGGGGAGAACTCTCAGGACATATCGCTGGCTGGCCGTATTATGTCAAAGCGTTCTATAGGTAAGATGTCCTTTCTTGATATTCGCGATAGCTCGGGGAAGATACAGTTTTCTTTGCGCTACGACCTTCTGGGCCGGGAGAAGTACGAATTTCTTCAGGATATTGATATCGGCGACATTATCGGGGCACAGGGGAAGCTCTTCCGGACAAAAGCCGGAGAGCTCACTCTGGAGGTATCCGATTTCACCATGCTCTGTAAATCCCTTCGCCCGCTGCCAGAGAAGTGGCATGGGCTGGCTGATGTAGAAAAACGCTATCGGCAGAGATATCTTGACCTCATTGCCAATGAAGAGAATAAAAACATTTTTATTTTGCGCAGCAAGATTATCACTGCCATAAGAAATTTCCTCGATAAGCAGGGATTTATGGAGGTAGAAACTCCTGTGCTTCAGCCCCATGCCGGCGGAGCACTGGCCCGCCCCTTTGTCACCCATCATCATGCCCTTGGTGAAGACCTCTATCTGCGAATTGCCCTGGAGCTCCATCTCAAGAGACTGGTGGTAGGCGGCTTTGACAAAGTTTACGAGATAGGGCGCGCCTTTCGCAATGAAGGCATTTCTGTCAGACATAACCCGGAATTCACCTTGCTCGAGTGCTACCACGCTTATAGCGATTACAACGACATTATGAGATTGGTGGAAAAGATGCTCGTTCATATAGCTCAAGAGGTTCTGGGCAATACCAAGATTGCTTGCAACGGCAAAACAATTGACCTCAGTCTCCCCTGGCCAAGACTTTACCTGCGTGAGGCAATAAAAAATCATTGTGGCATTGATTTTGAAGATTATCCCGATGCTGCTTCACTGAGGAAACGGATGATAGAGATGGGAATGGAAGTCGAACCAGGCAAAGGGAGGGGCAGGCTGATAGACGAATTGATTTCCACTTTTGTCGAGCCGAAGCTTATTCAGCCGACTTTCCTTCTGGACTACCCCGTGGAAATGTCACCTCTGGCCAAGAAAAAGCGGGGTGATGACCGGTTAGTAGAGAGATTCGAGGGCTCCGTGGCCGGCATGGAG
>Ga0209635_10001609_pt1 | contig 16868 bp, 16 predicted proteins | sample DeeMarSWOR230_32_FD_187463 | JGI IMG/M metagenome (GOLD analysis project Ga0209635, IMG submission 187463) | Marine sediment microbial communities from White Oak River estuary, North Carolina - WOR-2-30_32 (SPAdes) (version 2) | ecosystem: Environmental > Aquatic > Marine > Intertidal zone >... | reverse complement strand
AGATAAGGATAAGAGAGGAAGATGAAAGGAGAAGGATACTCCCTGACCAAACGATAAGGATGACCGTTACTTTAACTAATCAAGTGGAGAATCAGACTGATTATGTGTATTTAAGAATTACAGACCCCCACGGCATTCTTATATCGAAAGTAGATTGTGGGTATGGGTACGCATGTGATTTGGATGATTGGTCATCTGATACAGAATTCATATCGTATGATGAAGGCAGAGTGAGGTGTTATTTTAACGGATGTTATTATGATTCAATTCAGTCTTTAGACCAAGAAGAAATAACTTTTGGCCTGAAGATTCCTAGTGAAGAACAAATATCTGCTGGTGGCAGGGAATTGAACCCAGAAATTATGTTGAAGTATAATTATAGTGGAGTTTCAGTACTTTACGTCCCAATTTATAACTACGGGGAAAAGCCAGTAGAGCCTAAAAAAGAGTTTACTCAGACGACTGGCCCTATACATGTTGACATAGATAGTGATAACTGGGTTAGAACTGGGGACTTATTCCCGATATACGTTGATGTAAAAGACGTTGCTCATTCTACAGAAGAACTTGTGATATCTAATACCAGTTTAGAAATGTGGGTAAATTGGGCTGATATTAAAGATAATGGAGAAAAAATTGGAAGATGTGATTTTGAACGTTCAGGTTCAGGTTCCTATTCCCCAGAAGAAAGCATAATACTTCCTCAAAGAATTCCTTTAGTGTGTACTTTAAGAGCACAAGATATATCAGCACCAATGGTTAAAGCGTCAATAGAAATCGACTATGATTATGAGTACAAAGTAAAAAAGACTAAAACGATTAGAGTAGAAAAATCTTTATTGGGAATTTTCTAATTCTTGAAGTTTTTTAACCGAGAAAAACTAATTTTAAAGTAGAACGTTAATCGGTAGTGTAGTTTATGGGATTAAAAGAACGAGTTAAAGGTAAAGCTACTGGTGCGAAAGATTGGTTAAAACAAAAATGGCGTCGAGGTTCTTTGCAAAGTGGACCAAGTACTCCACCAGGAGAAGGTGAGAAAAAAGAAAAAAAATCTATTTTTGGAGGCCTTTGGAATTCCATAAAGGGTATAGGAAAGAAAAAATGCAAAGCATGCGGATCAACTGATATTGAAAAATTCAAAGAAACTGAGGAATACACTTCATACCTATGTAACAAATGTAATAGTTATTCTAATTTCTATAAAAAGAAAAAAAAAGAAAAAAAACCAGAAAAGGAAGAGAAACCTGAAAAAGAAGAAAAAGAAGAAAAGAAGAAAAGATCAGAACGATCAACTGGTGCTTGGGCCAGTATTGCTTTCGGTATAGGGATGTCAGTAGGCGGGGCCATGTTGGGATTACCTGCGGCCTTTTATATACCATTCATTGTATTGTTTGCTCTTGGAATAATTTCCATTGTATTTCGCTTACCTTCAGGATTTAACTATATAATAATCCTTGCTGTTCTTGGAAGTGTTGCTCTTCTTTATTGGACAGGAGGGTTCGATGTGGTCCTTGCTCACTCGGCCGTACGTCCTTACGTAGATGAGATGGAAGGAGCTTTTTACGAAATTAAAGATAACGTCGTTACAGCATATGAAACAAGTAAATGCTATACGAAAATCAACCCAGAGCTTGTCGATGCGTGTTTAGGGGAGTTGGAAGAAAAGGAGGAAGAGAGGGTTAGAAAAATCGGTAAGAATGAAAATTTGAAGTTGACTTACGGCCAAAGGATTGGTAGTCAAACTTTCAAGAACCTTGAGCCAAATGTAGACAGAAGATACAATTATTATTTTATGCTGAAAAATGAAAATAGTGAAGAATACGAGATCGAGGTTAAGGATATAGCAGTTAATGCAACAGGAGACGGGACTGAACCCGTTACAGTTCCTGGAACAGTAAGAAGACAAATACCTTATACAATAAAACCTCTAGAAGAACTACCAGTTAGAGTAGAATGGAGCATAATCGGTGATAGCGCAAACCCATTACCGAGTTGTGACAGCTCTATAGAATTCCATACAAACATAACGAGTGTACAAAAATCTGGTGGTGGATCCGCTAAATACGGTCTTGTTCCTCGGGAGGAAGGTTATATCAATTTCATACATTTTTTCGATCCAGAGATTGAAACTAATCCCGGACCACTCGATATTTATGTATTTATAGATCCGTATGCTGTGAATGTAGAATGGTATACACCCGAAGGCTTTGCCGTGTTTATAAAAATTAAGAACAGGGCGGAAGGAACAGCTTTCTTAGATAACATAACTTTAGTCCAGACATTTGACACACCTTGGAGGTATTTTAATTTTGAAACATCATGTTATGACGAGGAAGGTAACGAATTTCCATTGGATACCCCATATGAGAAGGACGAATGCAGCGGGGATGAATATCCAGCTAATTGTTATACTCTTAATTTCCTTACAGTTTATGGTGAGGACGGACTAAACTTAACAAAAGATGAAACAAAAGAGATAGTCTGCGCTGCCTCCTTTACTACTGAAGTAAATAACTTGATTGGTACTTACACAGATTTAATATCAGTTTTTACCCCCTCTTATGAGTTCCTACAAGAATTCAAGGAAACGAAGATTGCAGAATGTGGGGAAGTAGGGGTAGTAGATGGTGGGGAGGTTTCTGTTCAATGTAGCAATATATGTGGTCTAGCAGGCGGAGCTTGTTTCTGTATAGGTCAAGCTCCAGCGAACTATGCAGTTGAACCATTAGGTAGTGGCAGTGCGGTTGGCTGTGCGGATTCTGGTTGTCCACCCCCCGATGAAGCTAGATACTGTTATTGCATAGCTGAAGAGGAACCGGGAGAAAGATAATAAAACGTTCTAATAAAAATTTAGATAAAGAATATTAAATAAATGACTTTCTGGGGTTCGGGTTTATACTGAAATTTAAGTTATGGCACAACATTGAGAGCAGAAAGTTGCTGCAGTAGAGCAATCAGCTGGCAACGGTGGCCAATACCTACCACCACATGCTTCTAAATCATCCGATGGTTCTGGCCCAGCAGCAACCCAACCAGACGTCTTGCAGCTAGTGCACCATGAAGTTGCTATTGCCCTGCACTGTGTTTCAGGTAAAACTGGGCTCATTATATAAGTGTAAACCAGGTAAACCACTACTCCAACCACTAGTACCCCAATTAACAAATACAGAATCGTTTGAATGGCTATTCCTTTGCTCATATCAATACTTTCCTTTTCCTTAAATATATTTTTAACTGATGAACTGTGCGCAAAATACGTCTGTGTCGTCGTCACCAGCAAAATCATCGTCGCAATCAGCACCTGTTGGATCCCAAGTTGTAGCAAAATAAGTATCAACGCAATATTCCACATCACTATCAGCAGCAATTGTTCCAAAACCAGGTGCCCAATTTGCTATCTTACAGCTAGTACACCAGTTTTGAACTATTGATCTACAGCTCTGTACGTCCAAACCTGCACCAGTGACATAAGTGTAAACCAGGTAAACCACTACTCCAACCACTAGTACCCCCAAAAGCAAATACAGAATCGTGTTAATGGCTATTCCTTTACTCATGAAAATAATTTGCACTTCCTTAAATAAATATTTTGTATCTCGTATAAATCATGAAAGATTTATTTATCAATTCCTACCGTTAGATCACGCACTCTCGGCAGTGTATGCCTGGAACTCTGTACACGTACCAAAAACACGAGCAAAGGATGTTTCATAGAGTCTGATGTAGCGAGCGTTCGTTTCTGCAAAAGATCTTTCAACCCACTCATTACCTGTGGACACAGTCCAGTCACTCACTACAGTTATCCAGGATGAAGCATCATCTGAAACCTGAATGTCCATCGTCATCGGAACATCATCTCTCCATATCATAGTCCTTATCCCGCTTATACACTTCGTACTTCCAAGATCAAAGTATATCCACTGTGGAGGAGAACCAGACTCTGAGAACCAATAGGTCCCGGTAGCTCCGTCTATTGTTTTGGACGCAGTATACATTGAGCTGAACTCAGAACTGGCAACAGCATTGATGGGTGTCTCGTAAGAATAAGTTCCACAGGCACTTGGAGTCGTAATCCAATTACACCCACATCCTTCACAATAAGATTGACCACCATAGGATGAACATGAGTTAGGAGAACCTATACATCCCTCTTCCCAATGACAACCAAGTGTATTATCACAAGTAGTAGAGTCTGTAATTATTCCACAACAATAATACCCGTCACAAAATATAGTCGCACCCATACATGGAAAGTTATACAGATCAATCGCTCCTTCCCCACAGGGCATAGTTATTTCACCACAACAGTACCAGTCACTATCTAATTCACAGCCTCCGGGACTGGGAACCCAAGTACATCCACAATCTTCGCAAGAAGATTGATCACCATGAGAACCACAAGAACTTGGAGTTCCTGAACAAGTTCCTTCTGTAGGCATTGTAGTGGTAGTAGTTGTCGTCGTGGTTGTCGTAGTCGTTGTCGTAGATGTTGTCATAGGTGCTGTGCCGCCACATGCCCCGCCTTCGCACATTTTCCCTTCCGCTTCACAATCATACTCATCATAATAACAAACCTCATTAGTATTGAAACAGTAATATTCGTAAAGAGTATTGCCCGCACATATATCATTATAAGAGCCAGTGGAGTCAGTACAAGTGCTGGCCGTCGTATAATCTAAACCATCTGGGTCTTGGCATACCGTAGGAGTCACAGTGAAAAAATTACAAACTTCTTTCTTACTTATTATCCCAAGACCTGAAAAACAACCACCAACAGGGTTTATTAAATTTTGAGCTGGGACTTCATCGGTATTACTAATTACACCGTCATGTCCAGCTTTAGCCAGGAAGTTAACACCGAGGTATCTTATCGTTGCTTTATCTGTAGGGAAATCGTAGAAAGTATAGTTCGTAGTATTGTCATAAATCGTAACATTGATTATAGCTGCTGCTTTGTCAGCTAGATAGGTATACCTACCATCTGTAATATTTAAGAGTACTATAATCCTGGATTCTGAGAGATCATCAGCTAATTCACCCAATTCATCTTGTGTTTTTTCCTGGCTGCTCATGTCGTGATAGTATTCTGGAGTTTCATTTCTAATCAGTTTACCGAGCAAGTCATCGTATACAATACTTTCAGCCTTTTCAATAATTTTCTCAAAACTTGTATTTACTTCAGAATACGGATTGAACCTCCTTTCTATTTCTATTTCTTGGTCTGCAACTTCGCTTATCTTTTGAAAAACTGTTTCTTCCCCTTCTACGTAAATGATTTCATCACCAAACGTTACCCCTACGATTATTGAACTTGCACTCGGATCTGGGATAATCATTTCAGGGTCTGATGTCTGTGCAAAATCTCTGAATGCTTTTTGATAATTGTAGAGATAACAACTTGATATCCATGACACTTCTTGCCTCATCTTGTTGAGCATTACGGATGCTGGAGGCATCCTTTTATCCACTTCATTGTATATCTGCCAGTAACTCATGTTGTATTTGTCTGAATACTTTGGATAACCCGAGGGATTGAAATCGTAAGGAAGAACTATTTGTTCATTACCAGAATCGTGTATAGCTTGGAATGAGGAAATGTCAGTTGCACGGAGGAATGATCTGACGTAAGTCTCGACCTTATCAGATTTGGATATCAAACCAGCTTCGAACAGATACTTTTCTTCTGCATGCTGCCTACCCCATATCGAACCAGCAATAAAAGCTACTGATGTACCGATCAAGATAAGGGCCATCCCGAGGATTGCTACTAAAGTTGCAACACCTTTTTTTTTCCTAAACATGATACTCAACTACTTTATACCTAATCTCATCAACGAGTTTATCCGTACCGTTAAAAGTTAATGGAATAGGGTACTCTGCCTGATATGTTTCGATAGTATCAAAACAAACTGTATCATCCCTATAATCATTAAAGCCAGGAATACCCGACCACCAACCACAGTATTCACCTCTTTTATGAGGAGCACAATTGTCATTACAATTATACGCATTACTAGTATAAGGTCTGTCTTCAGTACATCCGCAAGCCGCTCCTTCAAAACCTACTGGTTCCTCATCGATTTTCATACCGAAAGCCCAAATTGAGTATCCGAATGGTCGGTTTTCCGTTCCCGTAAAATAGAAAAGTTGATCGTTTATATTATTCTGTATCTTATCCCTAAATTCCTCTCTATCTAAAAAACCATAATAAACCTTATTCCCATTAATAACGAAGAGTTCTCTATCAACATCCATCGATAATAAATCTAAAGGCACTTCCTGGACTCTATTCCAGATATATACATCACCCATATACAGGGTTATCTGGAACTTGAAAAAGTAGAAGAAAGACACTACAATAACGATTACGAATAAAAACATAGCTATACTTACAACGATAGCTACACCACCGAATGACTTACGATACTTTGTCATCATCCGTCACCCTGGATAGGTTATACTTACCCTCCTTGGACTTCTTTCAACAGTAATTGGCACATCCGTACAACCTGAAATGATTAACCCATCATCTGGATTCCAATTAATGGGATCCCCATAAAAAGTTGTATCTAAGAAGATAAAATTCTTACAAACAGTAACACTGTCAAGATGAGTACAAATCCTCTTATTATCAACATCAATAGATACTCTTTGTATCTCTGGATCTATGGGGACGATGACAGTATATTCATCTGTCTCAGGGAATAACTCCCAATAATCGTCCCAATACGCCCTTATGAAGGCCTGGGAAAGCCAGAAGCTTAGATCAGAAAGAGGAGTTCTCATGACTCTAACAACCGCTACGCTCGGATGATTATCACCATTATGAGATACGACGACTGGCAAATCTGCGAATCCCTGAATTCTTTTCGTGTAGCATTCGGATTGAGTATTGAATACAAGGTTCCCAATAGTCCAATTCTCACCTGTTACTAAATCATGAACAGTAAAGTTATGGTCAAAATCAAGAAAATCACAACAATCTTCCCATTCTTTTCTCTGATCTGATGGAGTTTCAGTTCCAATATTCGCATTGGTCATATAACTATCGAGTTCATCTGCATCCAAGACGAGTTTGTCCGGTTGATCACTTACTTTCTTCACTACTGGACTATTTGAAACGATGAGTTGGATGAGGTTCATGGCATTCCTCTGTGTTTCCATCTTATACCTGTAACCAGTCAAATCTAACCATTTCCCCATAATTATGAGCATGACAGCTGTTCCAGCCGCGAATAAAATCACGATCAGGATAAGTGTTACAGGCCCCAATTCCATTTAATTTCCCCTCCCTTTAACATCCCCTTGAATAATCAGACCATCATCATAATATTTCTCGAAGTCAACGTCTATTCCATCTTTCCCAACCATATGTTGTGGTTGTAAATTCATCGAAATTGGGACAGAGTAGCAGTTGATAGTCGTCATCCCACCTCCCATCACACCTGGTACAGCCTGAGTTTTCTTGGTAATAACACAAGTGATCTTCCCAGAATTAATTAGATAGTATTCATTACCATACATCTCAGTTTTGTAGGTCGTAGTAATTTCCCCAGTGGTTCCACCGAGTGCAGTAATCCTCCCAACAATATCCATAGCGGCCTTCTCAGATGGCCTCATAATCCAGAAAATGATGTTGGATTCCGCTTGGAGTATTATAGTGATTGTCGCGTATAGGCAAATTATCGCTACTGTAATCAATATGATTACGTCGAAAAATATATCCCAACCCATGATAATAATTTTGGTTTTTTATAGGATTAAATTAATCACATATGACTTCGGCATAATTCATTGTGATATAGACTGAACATGTCCTCGGCCCTACTAGAACCCCTCCACGATCTGTGCAACCCGTATCAGTATCAATTTCATTCCATACTATTGGGGTAGAAAAACTTTCACTAGCCGTCTCATACTCAACTTCCAATTTTAGGTCATTGTACCAAATACATTTTGTGCAGTCTAACACCATGAATCTTACAATCTGCTCTTCACCGGTCAATAACACTTCCTCTATCGCAGTGTTCACTTCATATATATAACTTCTTTGGAGCTGGATACAAGAAACCCCCCTCTCAAGCCATGGGAAAAAAAGAAAAATTACACCGACCACACCTATGATTAGAATTATAATTATGGCTATCGTCAACATATAATCTACTTCAGTGAATGATTTTTTATTCACTACAGGCATTTACAAGTCACTTCTCCTTCTCCACAAACTTCCGATATAATGTTCAAACAGGTAGTTCCCTTACAACAGTAATTAGCTGTATCAGATGTGCATTTATAGCCAGGTGAAATACAACAATGACAATTAGTTGAGCCAAGGCCACAGGGGTTCCCATCATCTTGTAAGCATTTAGTTGGTGGCTCAGTGCTACCTTCTATCAACAATTCATGTGCACAGCACTGCCAAGTATTACCTGTATACCAACACTCTTCTCCTAGTGGTTTGCAGCAAATGTTTGTAAACCTTTCTAGTGAGGAATTGTATACATATCCACAGTTTACGTTACCACAATAAACATTACAACCACCGTATCCAGTGCAATAAGATGCCGGTTCGTTTTGGCTACCTTCTCCTGTTTGTGCCCTGGACAGTAGTGGAGAACAACAACGGTTAGTAGAATCATCACCTACAGTATGACATGGATACTGAGCCTTAGCTCCAGTTTGGGATGTGAAAATACTACATTCTGTATAATCATTACATTTTTCCCTAGTAGATTTCAGGCATTTCATATCACTCCAAGTTTCTGAAGAAGCTCCTGTTGTTCTCCCAAGCCAGTTCACAACCGATAGACCGGCAGGTCTTGCATTACATTTTAACCCAAAACAACACGGCACGGTAAGTATCTCAACTTCTTCGCTCCCTCCACTATAACCTGGGCAGAGCGGCATACCTAAACATTTAATTTCATCACACTCATATGCGTATGATGCAGGACAAGGGTCAGCCCAGCAACATGCATCTGTATCCTGGGCACAGCCAATATTATCACAGCAACACGGCACGGTAAGTATCTCAACTTCTCCGCATACATCATTATAACCCTTACAATCATAACACGGATGGGACGAAAATCCTTCCTGGTGAATTGCACCTTCACTATCCACATACCCAATAAATTTAACCCAAGCTTTCGTGACTTCGAAGACATAAGTTGTATCCTTCCTCAGGTTGGCACACTTTTCTGGTTGACCATCACCATCGATATCACTTTCTTGGTCGCAATCACCACAATCACAACCTATTCCTCGAAAGTTAGTGTCTATCTGGAAAGCAGCGAGGTTATCCTGCTCTGCAATCTTAATCATGAGTGATGTTTTTTCAGTATCAAACCAAATACAATCTATACACTCCTTCACTTTTAATTTGAACTCAGGGTCTACAGCATCCTTTTCTCTGGCGTTCTTAACAGTCTGTTCTAGACTCCTTAAATAGGAAAACTGTTCCACAACACATAGGCTCTTAGCAGTGTCACGCCATATCCCAAAAGACGGTATGACCAAAACACCGACGGCACATATTATGATAAGTATTATAAGGAATATTTTACTCACAGAACCAATGCTTTTAGGCATGATATAATATTGTCATTATTATATTATCAAACTATGGGGGTACGCCGACCCCTTTACAAGGACCTTCTGCATTATCACAAATATCTTCTGGGCTAGTCCAATAACCACATTCTTTTACACATGTTTCCAATTCAGTACCCACTATTATGTTGGCCCCGCTCCAAGACCCCCCCGCACTTTTCAAATAACACCTAGAACACCAAGCTGCGAACTTTGCACCACACTCTGGACAACTTAAAGGTTTGTTTTTTAAAACATAAAGATAGAGCAAAAAAGCAGCTATAGCCAGAACGATTAGAGCGATGAGTAAACCTACTATGTAAGGAATCGCCACGCCTTTCATGTATATTTTTTCGTGGAGTAGGATATTAAGTTTTTACCACGGCCATTCTGATATATCGAATACAGACGATATAGCTCTTTCTAACAATTCTAACAATCCACTGAATTTTAATGGGAATGGTTGAAGTAATTCAAAGATAACTAGAAGGATTATAATAATCAAAATTACTCCAAAGACGATGATTAGAAGAGTTTTCCATGTAATCATTTAATCACGGTTCATACATACAGTGACAGTCTAACGTCCCACCACAAAAATTAAAAGTATCTTCTCCCGGGATTGTGCAACAGAATCTTTCTGTTCCATCACAATCGGAGCAACCGCCAGCCGCTGGAGGATAGCCATAACATGAACACTCTGCACCACAAGAACCTTTTACACACCTAGAACTGCACATGCTGCTTTCATCTACACATTGAGGGGTATAAGTCCTGTAACCATCACATTCTCCACACCAATAACAACCAGCATCCGTACATTCTGATTCTGAAGTGTGGTCAGTGCATGGTGGTGGTGGTGGAATGGTAGTAGCAACAGTCAATTTTCCCGAGGTTTCCTCCCCTGGATCATCATAATCATTATCACAGGTCATATCAATTAGAGCATAAAAGTCATATTCTCCAACAGGGAACGTGACATCAATGTCTTTTAAAGTACACTCAGAACCATCCTCAATCACTATATCACAAAAACCTATTTTTGATTCGGGAGTATCTTTGGCAAACTCCACTCGCTTGTCGTTGCAGTCTATTAAGTTATATGCCCTTGCATCGAATTCATCGCCAGATGACACCTCATTAGGAATAAGCTCCAAGGCTATTGCTCCCCTACAATCAAGTATTTCTAAACCACTTGTTGTACTTTTTGATATTCCATCTGATATTCCATCGGCTGTTGCAGTTATAGTAATCGTATAATCCTCAGGGGTACCAGAACAGGTGAATGTCGTTTCTCTATGACCATCATCAGGTACATCATCCCAAGAAGAAACATCATCGAAGTTGCATGTCAGACCACCCGGCACATTTAAACTGAGAGTGAAATCTGCATTCCTACCCATATCACTATCTATCCACACTGTGTATATTTGGCTCTTACATTTACTGATCTTTTTATCTATCGGACTTACCCCCAAACTAAAGTCGGATACCACAAGCTTAGCTTCAGTTCGCCTCCCTTCCTTTCCTGTACTTGGCGTTGCATCTATTTTGATCGTATAAGTTCCTGTCCCAGTCGGTTTACACTTCATAATGAAGTCTTCAGTTTCAGTATTCCTAACGAATATTCTATCTATCATTTGGTCATCTTTCCAGAAAGTGCAACCTGGATTTGCGTCTGGAGGATTTGCATTTTCTACAGTATACTCCGGAGGAGTAGCGAGAATAAACTCTCTACCAGAACCAAGCTGATTCTCTATATTGAGCGTGTATTCTGCGGTTTCGTCGTCTGGACTTATCTTACGTTCACACCGGAGTTCTGGTGGAATTATAGGTGGATCTGCACACCAGATATCAAACCACCAATACCCACCTATAGTAGAGTTAAACCTAACATCAGCGCAGCCATCTTTTTGCCAGTCTGACCATATGTTTATCTCGCCTTGGAATCGGCAGTAATCAAAACTGTTTATGTCTCCCCCTGAAGTATACATCGAACAATCACCAGAACACCCATATTTTTCATAAGCTTCGACAGAATCCAAGTAAATATATCCAATACCCGCCTTACCTATTTTTAAGCAATCGTGAAATGTATCCCATCCCTCAACAGTTCTAAGTTGTCCAGGAAATTTCATGTAGAGAGGATCACCAGCACAGCCAAGTTTACCAGCACAACCTTCATCTAAAATAGAATCATCAAAAGGGCCTATTATTTTTGGAAATCCTTCAGTTTCAATTAATTTGTCGTAAAGAGTTCTCTCTCCTATGTCATATTTTACGTATAAGTGGTTGTACACATCAGAATGTCCCTCATTTTTTTTATCTCCACTAATTGCATAATGTGGGTAGCACCCAAAACTTGCATCTCCCAAAGAAACACTCAAATTATACTCTGGTCCACAGCAATCCCCTGCCCCATTACAAACCCAATCCTTATTCTTACATTCTTCATCACACCACAAGTTACACTCATGCGTATAAGTATCGTTATCAAGACATATTCTTTCTGTTATTGATTCATCTTCACACCCATGCGTGCAAATAGCCAGACTACAAGCATAATACCTCAAGAGCGTTTCCTTGCCTTTAGGGAATATATCCTGTATATCCTCCTCAGGGTCAAAACCTAATAATTCGAGCATAAAAAAAGCGACTAATACAGCTACCAAGAGTGCCGCAAGTACTAACCTAACTATTTTCCCCCCTGGCATTCACCCTACACCTAACACATCACTAATCCAAGTCCGCAAGGCTATCACCAAACTAGAATAGTTAATGTACACCCACCACAAGACTATAGCCAGGGTTATCACTGCCAAGACCACTCCAACTATGAATTTTATCTCTACCATATCACCACTCTGGTAAACCTAAGATATTGGCAAAAGGCCCAAGAATACCACGTATTGCAGACAAGAAAGCTTGAACGAATTTACCGAAGAATTTTGTTATCCCCTCAGTAAAAATATCCTGGAACACGATGAACAAAGCTATTAACACGATTGCTATGATTATCGATATTATGACTGCTAGTTGATAGCCTGTCACACCCTTCATGGACCAACCTCTCTTATCCTTATTATCACGTCTATAGTATCAATTATTTTATCGACCAGTGTTCTGTCTACTACAATGTAATAGATGATTATAGAAGCAATTAAGAGTATGAGTACAACTATTCCCCAAGTCGCATATTTTACAGCACCTTTTTTCATTTCCATTATTCCTCAGAATTAAATTAGTTTTATGGTAATAAAATTCTTACTTATGTTAGCAAAGTACAACACTTTGGAAGTTATGAAATCCTGAAGTAAATGGGATATAACAAACCGGGCCCGTAAACCAAGGACCACACACTCCGAAAATAGGCACACTATCGTATTTTCCCCAGATATAGATTTGATCGCCTGCTTCGAATTGGCACCAACCTAAACCATCGGGTAACCCCACATCATCAGGTACACATTTACTTGACAATATATTAGATACGGCAATGCTTCCAGCATCGATCATTCTGTCGCCACAATTCCCCGGCTCCCTACCTAATCTTCCTACTGGATGTATTGGGTCGATCAGACATCGATTAACTTCACAATCAAAAAAACTCTCCCAATTAAAAAGACATGAAATATCTGTCTGGTGACCACTTTTCCCTATTTTACACGGTACCTCTCCTCTCAAAATCGCTCCACTTATAGAATAATTCCCTATATACTTCACACTATCCTGGAAAGTAAAACTTATAGCATAATCTTGACCACAATAATTGCTCTCAACTTTTCCTACATTGTTTCTTATCTCTTCACAAATATCTTGACACCCCTTTACAGGGCTGTCATACTCATCATATTCTACTGTCAACGCCATAACTCTGTCACTCGTGCAACCATCATTGCTACCCTCTTTACGATTTGGCGCTACACACATAGCCAATGCACAAGTCATGTATCTCATGAAACGAGCCTTCTCACCTTTAGTCGGAATTTCAATAAACTCTCCAAATACTGGTCTTATATAACTCCAAACGACAAAAACAGCAATTAAAATAACAATTATCGCCATAATAAAACCTACAACTCTTCCCCATGTAAACTTCGGAACTCCTGTCTCCGCCATTTCAATTCACTTCACATCAGTCCTTTTCATCCAACCCACATAAAACCAATTAATCCCTTGAATATGAAATAGATTAACAACACTGAAAAATCGAAGATGCACAAACCAATAATAATGTTCGTGGATATAAGATAATGCTTATCCAAAGGATCGTCCCCATACTGTAAAGAATTTATGAAAGTCGCCAACATTATAGTTATCTCAAGCATGTATATACCAACGACAACTAAGAAAACTTCTGCTGGCATTATATTTTTTATATCTACAATACCCCCAAGAACATCCGGTCCCAATTGTTGAGGGTATGCTTGTGCTAAACCAGTCACATTGGTTAGAATGCCAACGATCTGATACAAGACCATGACCATTATAGTTGCCATACCTACCACAGCCCCTGAAGCTATGGGAACGAGAAGGTTCATCATCATCTTCATACTCGAAGTTGTTTCGTCCAGAATTTCCTTCATGTGTTCCTCGACAGAATGCATACTCTTCAAATAGTTTGAAATGGACAGTATGGCCTTTGAGATACCAGCAACACCTTTACCGATGTAATCAGATATCATTTCCATGGTCGACTGTATCGTCGGAGAAGGATAGTACTTCATCACGCCATACTTCTTATCGAACAAAGCTTTCTTGAAAGTAAAACCAAAATTCTTTATGTTGTTCAAAACCCTTTTGAACAAACTTGATATTTTCAAGTCTTTTGTCTTCTCACAAGATTTTTCCAATGCAGCCTCTACAGGAACGCCAGTAGACAGAGTGTAACCGAGTTGAAACAAAACTTCGTCGAACTCACTCTCCATTTCCTTGATTTCATCCCTCATATCGATGTTCTTGTAGAAGATGAAGAAAGAATAAAGTACGATCGATAACCCAATCCCGTTTAGTATCAACAAACCACCCACTATCTTTGTGAACGAAACTGGGTCGCCTGCCAGACTAGTAAGATAATAACCAAAAGAACAAAGTATTACCCCTACCAATATTGAGACTAATAATGTAGGTATCTCTATTTTTCCACCCATACTGATTTTCCCCATCGGCCTTACTCCAGGATGTTTTGATATGTCTATAGTTCTAAACGTGACAGGCCTGGTCTTTAGAGTCTCATTCATTATATAGAAAACAACAACCGGCAGTATTACATCGTAGAAAATAAAAAGCATGATTGGCTCAACGGTTTCAGTCAGGAATATTGTTAATATCGGGAAGAGTATTATCGTCAAGACGGGTAGAGTGACGCCCATAGTAGTTATTATCATCAGTGGGTTTCTCAGTTGGATTGAATAATGCTTCATCCTCTCCATGTTCCCTTGAAGTAAAACGTTAACAGCTTCGTCCAACATAATTCCTCTCTTCTCTTTTTTCTGGGCAATTGAAGATCTTATCAAGTTCATCGCTTCATAAAATTCCAAGTTCTCTTCTTTCCACTTCATCGCAAATTCATCCAACACAGCATCCGCACTCCTGTATTTACCAGTTGAGATTCCCCATGCCTTTTCTCTCAAATCCCTCCCTACAACACCCTTAACGTTAGAAGAAGCGAACATCAAGGCCCTCTCTAGATTTGGAACGAGTCTTAAAGAAATAACGAGATAGAAAGCAGCTTGAATAAGGTCAGAACTAGCTTTAATCCGATAATATTTGGTTAATACGCTAGGGTAGACGATGATATAAAAGGCAAAACCTAAGAACGAACCTGCCACAAAAAGGCCGTATATGTGGAGACCGAAGAAAAAAAATATAGATGAAAGAACAACACCGACGATTGCAAGAATTATGGCTGTCGTGTAGATATAATCTGGTTTTATGTGCAATCCACAAAACTCGAGTTTATCCGATAGATTCTTTAATTGTTCAGCTTTCAGAGGGAGTCTGAATGTCCCACCAAAATAGTTACAGAGGGTCTCATACCAACTCCTCTCTTTTCCAGGTTCGCTTATCAGTTTTGGTATCTTCATCTACTCCATTATAATTTTGTTATAGTAAAAGATAATGTTTAGGAATTTGTTGAAATTATAATTTTACGAGTCAGAAATTATTTTAACTCCTTTTTAAACCATTCAAACCATTTATCGTATATCATCTTCGAATCTAAGGTCCCAACTTCCTTTCTAACTTCATCCGCTATCAGATGAAACATCTCATTACTTTTCGATGTCATCTCAGCCTCTAGTAATTCAGGCTTTTTCAGCTTCTTCACATAATCAAGGGTAGTTTGTTTAATCTTTCCCCTCAACTCAATGTTACTCCAGACAGCATCCCAGTTGCCATGCCATTCTTTCACCCTCTTAGCGATTTCATTTATGATGTAAGACTCTCCGTTTAGTAGAGTGCCAGTTGGTTTCAACTTATCTTCCTTGGCTGAATATTCCATCAGGTTTGCGAATCCCCCCTCTTCAACAGGATCTTCTCTCCAATGTTTCTTAACTTCTGTCACTTCCATAACTCTCCTGAATCGACGTAAGCCATCAGCTGATCTGAGCATGCCACACACCACTATTATATCAGTCGCCTTGAAACTTGTCGGAGGAACACCCAAATCATTAACCACTCTATCAAAAACTCCGTAAGCAGATTCCCCATGAACAGTTCCAGCAACAACGTTAGCCAAAGCCCCAATCCTCATAGCTTCATACAAAGCTTTTGCTTCAACACTTCGAACTTCACCCACAATCAAACATGTATCCCCCAAACGTAGTGCAGTTCTCAAAGCTTCTTCTGCTGGCAGTTCAGTTTCTACTCTTGTGATAACAGACCTTGACTTGAGTCTTTCAATATTGTAACCCAAATTCCTCAGTTGTATCACTGGTAACTCAAGCGTATCTTCAGTCGTGACAATCCTAAATTTCTTCATTATCTCTAGCATCGTGGCCGCAAGCAAAGAGGTTTTCCCAGAAGATCTACCTCCTGATATCAAAAGAGCTCTTGAGCCATCTACTAAGAAACTCATCAATCCAGAAAACAAAGAATCAAAGAATTTAACGTTCATGAACAAAGGATAGGTCCAAGGCCTTTCCCTATGTCTTCTCAGGGCATAACCGATGCCTTCTGGTGATAGAGTCCTTGTTATGGCGCAGACTCTTGCCCTCCCACCAGGAACGAATAATTCCGTGTCTAAAACAGGGTTGGCCTCATCAAAAGGCCTGCCG
>Ga0209635_10001606_pt1 | contig 16877 bp, 14 predicted proteins | sample DeeMarSWOR230_32_FD_187463 | JGI IMG/M metagenome (GOLD analysis project Ga0209635, IMG submission 187463) | Marine sediment microbial communities from White Oak River estuary, North Carolina - WOR-2-30_32 (SPAdes) (version 2) | ecosystem: Environmental > Aquatic > Marine > Intertidal zone >... | reverse complement strand
AAATCATAAAAAAATTGGGAAAAAGTGGGATAACCATTTTATTTTCATCACATATATTAAGTGATGTTCAAGATGTTGCCGATAAAATTGGTATATTAAATAAGGGCAAGATTTTAACAATTGGTAGTCCAGAAGAGCTTCAAAATAATTTTCACGTAGGAAACATAATAGAAATTATAGTTGCTGAAAATACTCCTCTTTGCAAAAATTTGGAAGATTTAGATAATATTGAATATGTTGAAAATGTCAAATCTAACCAACAACTTATTCATTTAAAATCTAATGCGGATATAGATTTGAGTATATTACGTATTTTTAATGTGATCATGGAACAAAAATGCAAATTACGCACATTTAATCTGGTAAAACCCAGTCTAGAGGAAGTATATTTAAGATATGTTGGAGGTGAGACTGAGTGAGCCTTTTACTTCTGCTCCTTGATGAGTTAAAGGGATATGCAAAATCGAAAGTTATGATTGTACTTTGGTTTGGCTTACCTTTATTATCTTTTGTGATTCAATTTATTAGCCCTAATGAATTAGAAGGAATGCCAATTTCATTTTTAGTTTCAATTGTTGTTTCAAGTATAGGGGGTACTCTTTCTGCGATTATGCTAAGCACTTCAATAGTGAGTGAAAAAAATCGTCATGTTTATGAATTATTTTTGATTAGACCAGTAAGGCGTAGTAACTTAATTATAGCGAAATATCTAGCTGTATATATATGTTTAGTTGTCGCTGTTTCAATTTCCCTTATTTTTGGGCTTATAATTGATGTTTTCACAGGTGATTTGATAGAAAATTATCTGGATATAACTTTTGAATCATTAATAATTGGTATTTCCTCGATGTCAATTACTTGTTCGATTGGAATTTTCTTTGGTGTTTTAGTTTCATCTGTACCTGTTGCTGCAATTTTATCCGTTTATTTAGGTAGTCAATTGTCTACACTAATTATTTTACCAACAATATTTTTTGAGATGTTAAATCCTGTAATATTAGCTTTATCTCTAGGAGTAACGATAACAAGTGTTATGATGAGCATTAATATAATATTATTTAATAAACAGCAATTTTAAGATAAATATTTTTTATTTTTATTCTATTTTGATAGAACAAGATAAAAATCTAATTAAAGCATTGACTATTCATTTCTATTATTCGAAAATTTACGAAAAGCAAATATAATTCTTTGAATAACTGTTATATTTGTTCCAATTGCTAAAATAATCATCGTCCACCAAACAGCAGTTGTAAACCAAATTTGCAGAATCGCTCCAATAAATAAAATTGGAACACGGTCAGTTCTTTCTATGATCCCTACACCATATAAATTATCAACTCCTAAAGCTTCAATCTTAGCTCGTGTGTATGAAGTTAAAAAAGCCCCAATAAGTACGATTAAACCAATTTCTATCGTCGTGTACCCCCCCAGAATAACTCCAATAAATAAAAAAAAGTCGCCGATTCTATCTAGAGTAGAATCTAAAAATCCTCCCAATATTGTAGGACCTTGTAGGCGAGCTACAACTCCATCCAATTGATCAAAAAATTCAGTAATAAATAGAAAAACAATTATAATTATTAATAAATTAAAAATAAATCCAAAAAATGTAATAATTGCAGAAATTAAGCCAAATAAGGTAAAATAGTTAGCCGGGATTTTTATTAACTTTCTAGCTAAGGGAAGTAATATTTTTTCGGAGAACTTTTTTACTTGTAGTAGCATATATAATTATTCTTAAAATTAGTTTTTAATAAAAGTATATTGATTTTATTAAATAAAAAAAAGAAGTTAAAGTTGATATATTGGATAAAGCTTTTTCTCTACATATTCGAAAAAGTAATTAGGATTTAATTGCTCTCCTGTAACTCTCTTTATTAAATCGGTTGCTCGATATACGCTTCCATGTTGATGTATATTTTCTCTTAAGTAATTCAATAAATTAGAAAATTCACCATTCTTATAATCATTGTTTAAATTTGGCATCTTCTTCAATGCATCATTATAGATTTGAGAAGCATATAAACTTCCTAAAAAGTATGTTGGGAAGTATCCGATATATCCCATACTCCAATGTACATCTTGCAAAACACCTTCTTTATCATTAGGAGGTACAATCCCTAATAAATCCTCCATTTTTGAGTTCCATAATTCTGGTAGTTCATTCACTTGAATTTTGTCCTCAATTAAGTCTTTTTCGATCTCAAATCTTAAAATAATATGTAAACCATATGTTACTTCATCTGCATTTACTCTTATAAAAGATGGTTGAACAACATTAATAGCTCTATAAAATTCTTCCAGTGGATAATCTTTTAAATTTTCTGGAAAAGATTTTTGGAAAGTTGGATACCAATACTGCCAAAATTCCTTACTCCTTCCAACGATATTTTCCCACATTCTTGATTGAGATTCATGAATTCCCAATGATGTACCTCCGCATAAAATTGTGTCGTGAAGTTCTTTTTTAATTCCCATCTCATAAAGTGCATGACCACACTCGTGAATTGTACCAGTAATGCAATCTGGAAAAGGTTCAGTTGTTCTTGTAGTGATTCTTACATCTAGAGGGGCAAGTGATGTGGTAAATGGGTGAGTCACCTTATCTTGACGGCCATATCCAAGATCAAAACCTATTTTTTCAAGAATTTCACGACTTAGCTTATATTGCTTATCTTCATCATAATTTTTTTGTAATATAGAATCATCGGGTTTATTTGAGGATGTGTTTAACTTTTTAACAAAATCTGTTAGTTTGGGTTTTATAGAATTAAAAACATTAGCAATCCAATCATAAGTTGTCCCTGGTTCAAATAGATCAATCAAAGTAGAGTATAGATCAGGATAGGTTTCAAGCTTTGTTGCTTTTTCTCTCTGTAATTCAACTGTTTTTTTTAATAAAGGTTCGAATAATTTAAAATCGCTTTTTTTTCTTGCTTCTTGCCATTTTTGCTGTGCTAATGCGGAGGTTTTTTCAATTTCTACAACTAATCCTTCTGGTAATTTAATTTCTTGTTCATAAGCTCTTTTTGCTTCCCGTATAATGGCAGCATCAATATCATTCAAATCCTTCAGTTTTTCTGCTTCACTTATTAAATTTCCTGCTTTATCTGAAGTTAATCTTTTATGTAAAAGTTTTTTAATAAGTGCTCGTTGCTCTGATCGTCCTTCAACAGATTTATAAGCCATCATATTAACCTGCTGGTCCCATTCGAGTAGATTCGAAATATAAGACAATTTCTGGATTTCTTTAAAATATTCAGTAAGTTCTTTAATTGCACTCATTTTTTTTATCACAATTAATAACAGTTTTAATTATACTTTATTCAAATTGATTTAAGCTTCAGTAAAAAATTTGTTATTATTTAATTGAATATGGAATTATTTTAAAAGAAGTGTGTTGTGAACTTTTATTGAACTAACAACACGAAATTAATTATCTCTACTACTGGGTCATTTTTTCTTGTTTGACAAAGAAATCTGCTGCTAATTTAACATCATCGAATGTAATTGGCCTTCCTAATGATTTTTTTAATTCTGTTATCAAATTCTCACATAATTTTAAACTAAGAGAACTTCCTTTTTCAATTATAATTTTTTGCAATTCTTTAGAAAAATCAACGACTAAAGGTTTCATCATATCTTCTTTTATATCTTCATGATCTCCAAATAACTCCATTGGCATTTTTGTTTTAGGTTTTGAAGATTCAACAGAGATTTCAGGTTTTAATTCTTGTTCTTGCTTTTTCTGGGTTGAAATTGGTTTAATAATTTTCAACTGAGATTTTTGAGGTTTAGGAGGTTTTATTTCTTTCTCTGTATCAAGTTTTTGAAACGGTACTAATCCTTTTACGGATTCTGAGGGAGTAATTGGTTTTTCTAACGATAAAGGCTTAATCTCTAAAGGTTGAGCTGAATCTCCAGCACTTGGAAGTGGTTTTACTGTGACTTTTCGAGTAAACAATAACGGTTTTGCGATTTCAAATTCTTTTTCTTTTGCTACTTCTTTTCTTTTTTCAATTTCTTCTTGAATTTTAAGATTCAAGTTATCTATTTTCTGTTCTAAAAGGTTTGTAAATATAATATTTTGGAAAGACTTGCTAGTATTTAGTAATTCCTTATACTTCGCTAAAGCCTCAATTTTTTTTCCTTCTAAGACTAAATTATCTGTTTCTTTTATTAGTTCAGGAAAATTTGAAGGTATTTTCTTCTTTAAACTTAGAACTTTCATTATAAGTTGCTGAATTTCTGATTTTGCATTTGGTGCCTTTAATGAAATTTCTTCAAAATCAGAAATACCTAACTCATTTTTTATCCTTTTGATATCAGTATATTCTATTAAGTCTCTTTTATTTCCAAGAACTAATAATTTTGAATAATTAGATTCTAATTTATGTAGTTTTAGGAAATGATCCAACATTTTTAAATTGTAATTTGCTAAATTAAACAAAAGGATAACTAAATCAGAACCACGTATAAATTTTGACCATAAGAGAGAGAAATTATCCTTTAACTGAAAATCCCAAATATCAAAACAAATACTATCAATTTCAAAAGTTGATGTTTTAGCAAAATCCATATGGATTTTTTCTTCACCGCTTCTTAGCAAATTATAGAGAGTTGTTTTACCTGAGTATGTTGGTCCGATTATTGCGATTTTTGAATGTAAATCCTTTTGTACCTGATTTAAAAATTCATTAAATTCATCGGTGGCAGGATCAAGTTTATTTACATCTGAAGGATTTGGAAACAATTCATTAAATTTCTTAATTGTTTTTATGATTACATCATCTATATATTGAAGTGAATCAACTAGGTCAGTTATAAATAAAAACAATAATTTATCAGATGCTCTATGAAATATTTGAAAATCTGTTAAATTTCTTTGAAATGTTTTTCCTGGCATTGGCATATCGATGTATTTTTGTATAATCTTCTTAACATTATTTAATTCGTCGCTTCCAAGAGCCGTAGCATAATCTTTAACAAATATAAGTTCTGATTCTAGAAAAACATGGATTTGTCTCAACATATTCTTTTAAACCTAATTGAATTGATAGGATATGTTTATTTTTATAAGAAAAAAAGAAATGCTTATTAATAATTTTAATTGACAATAAAATTTAATCTTACATACTAATCATTTGAAAAAATAATAAAAAATATTAGATTTTAATAATTTTTATTTCATAGAAGAAGTCGAAACTTCCTAAATCTTAATTAATTTAAAAAAAAAAAAAAAAATAATAAAAATTATTGAAACGTCATATAAATGCCTTTAAATGAAGAACATATTTTAAAATATTTATCCAAAGAATCAGATGCTAAAACCAAATCAGAATTAATTGATCTATTGAAAATTCGAATAGATAAATTATGTTTTGAGGAATGTGAGCGAGATAGAATAGCATGTACTTTACAGCCCAAATGTTCTAGAAGATTCTTGCTCAAAATGAGAATAAAATCAGGTCTTACTATTGAAGATTTACCTAAATTTTGTTATAGTGTCCATAAAGGAGTAATTGAAAGGTATTTTAGAAATAAAACTGTGATTTATAGACCATATGATAGCTATTTATATTTGATCGATTTCTTGGATATTTTCTTTCATGGGGATTATCGTAAATTAAATAAATTTATCTCATTTAACAAATGGGATGAAGTATTTAAAATTTTCGATGATAGAATCCATAATAGGAATGAAAACTTTAATTATTTATTAATTGATGATTATTTAATCATTAAATTCGAAGATCGTCTTCATATTGCCTTTTTAAAAGAAAAGTATGTTCTTTGTAATGCTAACCGTGAAAATATTGCAAGTTTAGAATTACTCTATGGTATTGGTAAAATATATGCTTCCTTATATTTTCCTGAAGTGAAACTAACATATATGACATCTAAACACATAGAAGTTACCCTTAAAGTTCCTGCAGACGTTTTAACAGAAGTTTCAAGAGAACCTACCCACACTAATAATTCAAAAGCAGATCAATATTTTTGGAATACTTTTTGGGAAGACCTTAATGCTTTAACTCAAATATGTAATCAAATTAATTTAAATACAGATAAAAATCAAAATCTAGAAATAATATTATATATCAATCTTTTAACCAATAATTATAATGAAGAAGGACAAAAATCAAGATTAAGATTTAGAGATTTAAGGTTAATTTTTAATTTTATAACTCGCATATACCAAGATTATTATATAATCTGGGTGTAAAAAAGAGAAAAAAAAAAGGAGAAAAGAGAATAATATGAATGATTATAAGAATAGTGCGATAGAAATTAATCAAATAAAAGATTTCGTAAATGATGGCAGATTTGATGATGCGGTACAAATTATTGCGCTATATATAGGAGATGCAACCGATGATGAATATTTAGATAGGCTTGAAGATATAATTGAAACTCTTTTAACATTACATGGTGGACGAACTGTTTTACGATTCCTAATGGAGAATCTCATTATTGATATTCCATCTTTATTAGAAAATCTATCAAAAAAGGATTCCGTGTTAAGATACACATTTTTATTATTATTAAAAACAATTTGTGAGAAAGAATGTGATTTGTTTCTTCCTTATAGTGAGGACTTGTTGAATTCAGAAGATCCTAATGTCCGAGAAGCTGCTTTACAGTTGTTAATCTACATGGCCGGGGGTGAAGTAACTATTGATGATGAAGCTCTTATAAAAATTGTGCTAACAAAATTATCTGATGAAAAGGATTTCGTAGTAGAAAAAGCTATTCAAGTGCTCAAAGCAATAGGCCATAGATCCCCTAAATTAATAACAAAAATTTTGACAGAATATGCAAAAGAGATTACCGATATCCCTGAAAATGAAAATTTAAAAGAATACATAGATCAAATTTTGAAATCTATTGTTTCTGTTGATAAAATCGAAGAAATTGTAGAAGAAGAAAGTTTAAAAAAAGAACACTTAGAAGATGAAATTGAGAAATTAGAATTAAAACCGGAACAAGAAAAAGAAGTATCTTTAGAAAAAGAAGAATCAGAAATATTAGATAAAGAATTTGAGTTAAGGAAGAAAGAATTAGAGATTAAAAAAAGAAAATTGGAATTACAAGAAAAGGAAAAGGAGATTGAAGAAAAAGTAATACAAAAGAAAGAAGAAGTCCTTAAGCTTAAAGAAGAAATCTTAGAAAAAGAAACTAAAATGGGTGAAGAAATCGAAAAAAAAATTCCCAAAAAGCTCAAGAAAAAAGAAGGGGAAATTATTGATAAAGAGATTGAACTAAAAAAGAAAGACTTAGAAATTAAAAAAAAGAAATTAGAAATTGAAGAAAAAGAGAAAGAGTTAGAAGAAAAGGAAATTTTAGAAAGAGAAAAGGCGTTAAAAATAAAAGAAGAGCTAATAGAAAAAGAGAAGGCGTTGTCACAAGTCGAATTAGAATTAAAGCAAAAATCCATCGAACAAAAAGAAAAGAAAATTATGGACGACGAAATGAAGAGAGTTAAAGAAGAACTAAAAAAAGGCTGATCTCAAAGAGAAAGAAAATAAGGGAGATTAATCCTCTTTTTCTATTTCTTCATCTGCTTCCTCAGTTTCATCTTCGTCCTCCTCATAATCTATACTTGATTCTGGTTTACTCTCTCCAATTGGAGTAATATGTAAGCGTCTCACCAATTTCCTTACTTCTTCGATTCTCATACTTTCTGGAGGTAAGCTTAGCTGAATTTCTTTCGCGAGCTTATAGGCGAGTTCTATATATTGTAGATCCTCAAGAAATTCTACAATCTGAATTTGATAATCTGTATCAATCCCCTTTCCGTATTCCATTAACTTTTCTTTAAGTAAAATGTCAATTTTATCTGATCTTTCAACATATTTAACTTTTTTAACAAGTTGTTTAAAGCTATTCATGATGTTATACATTTCAGATTTTGAATAGCTATCAATGTTTTTCAATACGTAGAAAATATAGATTTCTGCTTTCTCCCACCTTTTAAATTTTAAACTAGCTTCAACCAATTCTAATAATGCTAGTTCATAGAGAAATTTACTTTCAACATTTGGGATAATTTTTTCAAAGATCCAATCAAGTAAGTTCGGTTGATCAAACTTGTCAATAATATCAATTAAGAATTTTTCTACAGCGAAATATAATTTAGCATTTTCTGTTTTTGTAGAAGTGAGAAATGACACTAAAGCATATTTAACACGTCCCATAGCATCTTCTAAATTTAAGGGAGTTTCAGCGAATTTATAAAAAGCAGATTCTAAAATAGGAATGATTTTATCTTTAGCTTCAAAATCATAAACGAAATATTCTCCCCATGCAGGGCTAGGCCCTGTAGTTTTTTTACTATCAGGTATTTTTTTATCTTCAGAAGCACGTGAAGGACGTACTACTTTGGACTTCTTGGTTTTTAATTTCTCAGAGAGTTCTTTAACTTGTTCATCGGATAAAAATTCTAGGATTATTTTATCTTTTTTATTTGGGACCACCAATTTAAAAAAAACGTTTTTATCTTCCTCAAATAATGAATCCCTTAGGTCTTTTGGAAAGGTGATCCCTGTTTTTGTTTTTTTTACTATCTCTTCAAAAAAAGGTTGATCATCGGAATTCTGATCTTTTTCCATATGTATATTATTTTAATTATGCTTTTAAAATTCATTATTGAGGATTTAAGATTAGTCTCTTAGAAGTAGATACTAAAATTTTATTATCCTGTAATATTAACTAGTTCCACACCGCGATGATGGAAGTTTTGATCTATAAAACATAAGATTGCATGACCGTGATGACTATAAACTATAGGAACAGGATGAGATTCTGCGTTTTCAATAACACTTTTTTTTACGAAAAGTGGGAGTACAGTGTTACATACTTTGCATTCTACAAGAATTCTTTTAACTAAATCTAAATCTGCAAAGTTTTTTATGATATCCTCAATATTTTGCTTAAATCCATTAAAAAGACCAGGAGAAAAATTACCATATGATAATATTACTTTTACATCATAAACTTCGTTAAATTTAAAATCTATATATTCTAATAATGCTTCAAGTAATTGATATTGAACTTTTGGATTTGCCCCTACGGTATATATTAAGTTGTGTTTTCTTATATATACAATCTTCATATTCCCTTTGTCTTTATGAAAGAAAATATCACTTATGGGATTTTCTTTAACTATATTTAAATCTAAGTCAAATCTCCTCATAGAACCTTGAGGTTTCCATTCAAATAAAGAAAATTTTTCATTACTAATGTTAATAAACTGAAGAAACTCTGCGATATTTTTATAAACAGACATAAATTTAATCCAACCTGGTTTAAGTTCATAAAATTAAAATTTAATTTCAAGTAGATTAATATTCTTATGATCTTAATATTGTTAATTTAACTAACTAATGAGATTTCTCATATATATATCTTTCATTTACTTCAAGGAATCGAAAATTAAATATTAAACGAAGATATTATTTAATGATTGGATATTTCCCTACTGTTTTTGTGGCTCTTAAAATTGCTCTAAGATTTTCTACAGGTAAATCGCGCGGGATTTCGCAACCAAAAGCTAACCAATATCCTCCTCCTTGTGCTGCAATTTTAATATGTTTTACACAATCTTCATAGACTTGTTGAGGATTTGCAGTAAGTAATTTATTATAATTAAGATTACCCATTATTGTTACCTCATCTCCAATAAGAGATTTTGCCCACTCTAAATCTACTTGATAATCAAATTGAATTACACCACCTGAATTAGTTTCTTTTGCAAAATGGATACACTGCGGAACATATCCACAACAATGAATAAGCGGTATCATTCCCAAATTTTTTATTGAACCACATGTTTTTTTTTCAGGCCTCAAACAAAAATCTTCGAAAAATTTGGGAGACATAAAATATGCGGCAGTTTCACCAACACCAATTATATCTGCACCTGCTTCATACATGGCTTGAGCAACTTCAATTTCAAAATCTGCATACCAATCTAATATCTCTTTAAATTCATCAGGATGTTCCAAAACATAAAAGAATTGCATTGGATCGCCTCCTCCTAATAATGTAACTCCTTGGAATGGTCCTTCTGTCCATCCAATCAGAGGAACCTCATCTTTTACAATCTTTTTTGTTAGTTCAATTGCTTTAATCGATTCTGTCAATCGCCCAGCGTTCTTCAAGTCAGGAATCTTAAGAGTTTGAAAATCTTTATACATCGTCGTGTGACTTAACACAGGTTTCGCTATTCTTGGGACATCATCATAAGGAAACTCTATTTTTGCCCCTAAAGCTTCTGCATACATTCCAACATCCGAGGAAAAACAAAGAGCATCCCATCCGAAAAAATTATAAGCTTTTAATTGTCCATCGACAAATTTTTCAGCATTACTAACATATTCTGAAAAGGGTATTCCTGCAATTTTTGCTGTAAATGTTTGAGCAAAAGGCATAAAAGGAACTCTATCAGGTTCTTTATGTTTCACAGAAATCATTACTCTATCGTAAGAGCTCATCTCCGATTTTAGATCAGCTGAGAATTCTTTTACTTTTATAACTAATTCGTTTACATCTTTAACAAACGCATCGTAATTATATCTCTCAGCTAATTGTTTTGAACCCGCTGGTCCACTTAGAATTGTACGTATCTTATGACGAACTCCATTTTTCCACAGTTCATTTTCTAGCTTTTCTACGTCTTTAATTGATTGCATTAAATAAATTGCCGATGCCATAATTTTAGCCTTACTCTCTTTAACAGTCTTTGCTATTTTTTCTGGTGAAATATCTGAACCTGAATCAATAACTTCAAATCCATGAGCTCTTAAATTTGCTGCAACAATATTGGTCCCAATTGTCCACGGACCTCCCATAACACCTAAGACTATTCTTCTCTCAGGCTCTTTTTTTTCATCATGTAACCCCAATGATTGAAATCCTGCTTCAAATGTTCCTGCTGCTTTAATAATATCATCTAAATACATACCTTCTATTTTATATTTTTCACTTACGTTTATTAAGCCTGTAGAAAGCTGAGTTATTATATCTTCGTTTGAATAACCTTGTCTTCGTGCCTTTCTCACTAATCTTCCAATAAGCTTATACTCTCCCTTAAAAGTCGCTTCTTTTATTTTTTCAAATATATCTTCTGACAACTGGTATCAACTCTCTTAATAGTTTTTTACTATTTGATTAATTAATCTTTAATGTAAAAATAAACACTTCTCAATCATAATTTCTTTCTATTCTTATATAAATCTATAAATAGTTCTTTATTCAACCTATTAATTATAATAATTTCATTAAATTTATTGAAAAATGTATGAAGAAGAATCAGGTAAGTTTTCAATTAAAAAAGCATTAGGATATGGTATTGGTCAATTCTCAGACACAATTGTTATTCAAATGTTTAACATGTATGTATTTACTTTTTATTTTGCCGTGGTGGGAATTAATGTTGATTTAATTACAATTGTATTTATAATTTGGTCACTATGGAATGCAATTAATGATCCACTTTTAGGTGCATTATCTGATAGAACTAAAACTAAATTGGGAAAAAGAAAACCATATATTATAGGGGCAATTGGTCCGCTATGTTTGGTGGTAGTATTAATCTTTATACCCCCAGTTAATTCCACTATTGCAACTTTTTTTTACTTTCTAACAATGGTTATTCTTTTTGATATTACTTACACTGCATTTGATTTGAATTATGCTTCTTTATTTCCTGAAATGTTTTTAAATTTACAAGATAGGGCAAAATCAAACGCAATTAAGCAGGGATTTACTGTTATTGGTTTAATTTTTGCTTCAATATTACCTACACTTTTCATACCAAAACTTGATGAGCCTGAATATCTAATCAACTATAGTATTGCAGCTATAATTATGGCAATTATAGTAGCTCTTGGTGTTGTACTGTTAATCTTATTTGGAATTAAAGAAAGAGTTGAGTTTTCAAAAGATTACGAAAAAGCACCCTCCTTTCTCAATTCATTAAAATTCTCTATAAAAAATAAAGCATTTAGGTACTTTATTATTGCGAATTTAGCCTATTGGTATGTAATTGGAATGCTTCCAGCAATTGTACCCTTATACGGAAGTTTTGTATTAAACATTCCTGAAGGGGAATCATTTTTGTTAGGATTATTACTTGGAGTGGCATTTATTTCTGCAGCGATTTTTATGGTGTTATGGCGTTTTATAGCAGTAAAAATAGGAATGAAAAAAGGATACATGTTAGCATTTGCGACTTTTATTATTACATTATTACCATTGATGTTTATATCTACTGTTGATATTGCTTTTATAGCATTTTTTATTGTAGGAATAGGCCTTTCAGGGGCATTATTGTTCGGAGATATTGTTCTAGCGGCTATAATTGACCAAGACGAATTATCTACCGGAATTAGACGAGAAGGAGGCTATTATGGTATTAATGCATTAATTACTAAATTATCTACAATTTTAGTCATATTAACAATTAATCTGGTGTTTAGAAGTACTGGGTGGAAAGTGTTTGATCCTTCTGGAACCCTTGAAATTGAATTTGGTTTGAGGAGTTTGGTATTTATTTTTCCAGCAATAGCTTTAGGAATTGGGATATTATCGATAACTAGATTCCCGATAACTAAAGAAGTATATGAACAAATTAAGAAAGATGCAGACAACCTTCATAAGGAAAAGCAACAAAAATTAGAAAAACCTTATATAAAATAAGTTTTTTTTCTCTATATTAATTTTTTTTAGATGAGAGCATGTGAAAGGAAAACTATATTTTTGGTCCGAGCTTATAACACCAACTTTATTAAAACCTTTTTTAGAAAAACTAGGTACTTATGAGTTTGGATTAAATTTGGCTATTACACCAAAAAGGCTTAAAGAACTAAAAGATTTCATAAAAATCTGTGAAAAGAATGATGTTGAGTTAAATTTTTGGCCATTAATAAGTAAACATCAAGGTTATTGGATAAATAGATGGAATGTTAATGTTCATGAAAAATGGATACATTATCTTTTGGAGAACTACTCTACCATTTCTGCCTATCTCTTAGATCTAGAAAATCCTATAAATTTTACTGGTATAAAAGGAAATGTCGCAAACCGTAAATTAAATAAAGCTATTCCTGATGAACATATTAGAATAAAATTAGAATCTATTGTTGATGATATACATGATTATGGAAAAAAAGCAATCTCAACTGCTTATGGTGGACTTCCCTTGGGCTTAAATCCCCGCCCATCAAACGCAGATTTTTACTCTTATATGGTTTATACAAGTTTTATCAAAAAATTATCAAGCAGAGAGACTCGACAAGATATAATATATTATTGTGCTAATAAAATTAATGATGAACATGGCAATGAAAAAGCTGCGATTGATTTAGGTCTTACAACATATGGGATATATCTTCGTTGGCTTTCTAATATTTTTGGCTATTTAGATTTAAGTGAATTATTAGACCAAATTGCTATATGTTTATATGTTAAGCTAAAACGTATTCATATCTTCTCAATTGATAATATGACATTAGAAATTGATAAATGGCTTGAGAACATTTCAAATGTTGAACCGAAACCACCACCCTTATTCTCCTCTAATAAACAAGGTCTTATGTATCGTGCGTATAATAAATTGCTTTTCAAGATGAATTTAACAGATTTTTAGGGAAAAACTTAGATAATATACTTATTAGTTATTATATTTAATTCTACTATGAGTTTAGCAAATTCGAACGGAATTAACATTTCTTATAAACTTAAGGGGAAAGGATTTCCTGTAATCTTTATCCACGGATTTGGTTCTAAAAAAGAAATCTGGAAGCCTCAGATAATAGCATTTAGTAAAAAATTCAAAGTAATTACATTTGACCTAAGAGGAACTGGAAAAACTGATAGACCTAATTATCCTTATTCTATGAAAATGTTTGTAGATGACATAAAGGGTTTAATTGATTTTCTTCAAATTAAAAAAACTCACTTAGTAGGTCGAAGTTTTGGAGGTATGATTGCCCAACACTTCGCTTTATCTTACCCTGATCAATTAGATAAATTAATATTAATTGCGACAAATTATGGTAAACCCGATAACGAATGGGTTGAGATATTAAAAAATAATCGTCTTAAAGAGATTAAAATGCTCAAAATAAGTCCTGAACAAGCATTTTGGAATAAATTGCGCTGGATTTTTCATCAAAATTTTCAGAAAGAATTAAAAAACAATCCAAAAAAGAAGTATTTTAATCTGTTTTCTGCAGAAAGTTTAATTAAGGAAAGCACTATTAATCCTTCAAGACCTCAGGATATTATAAATCAAGCTGAAGCAATGAAAGCACATTATACTTTAGAAAGTTTAGAGCAAATTGAAAATAAAACATTATTAATCGCTGCTTCTCACGATAGATTAACACCTAAATCAGTAATGAGTAAAATACATGAAAAAATACCAAATAGTACACTAAAAATTGTTGAAAAAGCTGGTCACTTTATGACACTATCAAGAGCTCCTGAAGTTAATAAAATTATTTTAGATTTTTTAGAAAGTTAAGAAATATAATTGTTTAATAGACAAACTCAATATAATAGTAAGGAGTGGTTAATTTGGATAAAAAAAAAACTAAGAGACAAATTACTGCTTTTCAAGAAACTCAAAGAGCAAAAAAATATGAAAACTTATCGTTTACTATTGTTTTAGTGCAACCCGAACATTCAGGAAATATTGGTGCAATTGCTCGGGTTATGGAAAATTTTGATTTCAAGAAACTCGTAATTTTTAATCCAATTGAGAAAGTAGAGGAAATTCTAAGTTATGAGACTCAGGGATTTGCCATGCATGGAAAAGATATCCTTTTCAATGCAGAAATAGTAGATGTAAAGAATCAAAAAAACCATATGCCTGAATTCAAACAATTTATGAAAAGATTTGATTATATCATTGCAACAACAGCACAAGGAAAAACCTACTCAAATATTAGGAGATTAGCAATCTTTCCGGAAGATTTAAATCTACCAATTTCAGTAAAACCTTTGAAAATAGCGATCTTATTTGGAAAAGAGTCAAGAGGATTAACCAATGAGGAAATTAGTCTTGCTGATATACTTTTGCGAATTCCAACCAGTAATAATTATTCAGCATTAAATTTGTCTCATGCTTGTGGAATTATTTTATATGGACTATTCAAAAAAATTAATATATTAAGCATAGGGCGAGGAGTAAGTCCTGTTTTAATCGCTGATAAAAAAGATCGTTCAATATTACTTAGTATGATAGAAAAAATTATAGAAAAATTAAAAATTAGAACCCATAAAAAAGAAAATGTCTTTTTTGCTTTTAGGAACATTTTTGGACGTAGTTTAATGTCAAAAAAGGAATTAAGTTTAATTTTAGGTCTCTTCTCAAAAGTTAATTCGATATTAGAAGATGTAAATCTCTATAAAAGAAGTTGATTAATTGAGAATAAATTCTTCTATAATTATCTCTTTCCTATTTTGAGAAATTAATTTGTACGTAATTAGAATTGTTCCTAACAATTGACCGCATGCAATTATTATAAAAGCCCACAGTGGAAAACCTGTTAAATCTGAAAATAGCATAATATCTCCATAAGTACCACCTACTAAAAACCAGTGAGGTAGTCCGATCGAGTTATTTATAACATATAAGGGAAAATCTAATAACCCAATAAATAACACGGTTAGAACAAATACACTTTTTCTATATTTGGGCTTGAGATTTAAAATAACAAGTATTAATGCTACTACTATCCATTGAAAAATTTCTCCTCCGAGGATTACTAAAGGTATTAAACTACTCGCCACATTTGAAAAAGTAACATAACCAGCAACGAATTCACCACCTAATAAAACGGGAAAAGGATAAAATCTAGTAATCTCACCACCCGAAAGTAAAGCAGTAATAGCATGCCCACTTTCATGAATAAAATCACTTAATAAAAGTCCTCCTATAATTAGGCCTCCTGTTTTTAAGTAATTTTTTATTATTCCCTCTAAATATATCTGAAAAAATGTAACAACAATAAAACTAATAAAAAGAATAATAATCATAATCCCTCCTAGTTCAATGTTATCAAATCGCGTAGGTGGCCACCCGTTAGGATATAAAATCATAGTATGAGGATTCAAAAATAAAAGCAATATTGAAATAATCGCTATAATCGGAGTTAGAGAGATTATATAGGGTTTAAATGATTTTAAATAACGAATTTTAATAGAAATTATATTTGAAACTGTTAAAAGAATTAACAAATACAAAAAGGAGGTCTCTAATGCAGAATATGTTTCATAAACCTGAACTGGTAACCATTCACTGGCTTGAGCATGAATCACAGAAATGACATTAAAATTTAGAAATAGAAATATAATTCCAAATACTAAAATAACTATATTAAAATACAGCACCAAATTGTTCATTGTTTCCTTTTGCATTTTTCAACCTCAATTAATTATATATTATAATTAGATACCTTTTTTTAAAAAATAAATTAAGCTCTAAATGTAAAAGAATACAAAATCTGTGTAAAAGAAAACAAAACTACTGTCTATCAATTTTATTTATTAAAACAAGTACAATCTAATTATGGTATTTTTTTATAATTTCTATGATATATTAATATCATAATGTCGCTTTCATACGAAGATTTCATAAAAAAATACCAGCTAGATGATTTCAAAGTAGGATTAGAATTAAAAGGACATGATAAGGTTAATTTTTATAATGATCTAAGTGTTATTATGAAGAATTTTTGTAAGATTCTCGATAAATTAACAAATATTGCCTCTCTTAGAGGTGGTCAAGTTCTGATGAGTTTAGCTAAATTACAAGCTAAACATTCTGTTATTAATAAAACTGATATTAAAAATTGTTTAAATAT
>Ga0209635_10001605_pt1 | contig 16886 bp, 12 predicted proteins | sample DeeMarSWOR230_32_FD_187463 | JGI IMG/M metagenome (GOLD analysis project Ga0209635, IMG submission 187463) | Marine sediment microbial communities from White Oak River estuary, North Carolina - WOR-2-30_32 (SPAdes) (version 2) | ecosystem: Environmental > Aquatic > Marine > Intertidal zone >... | reverse complement strand
AAAACTGTTTAAAGCTGTATTTATAATTATCTTCGCAGCTGCTTTGATTGTATTAGGATTTCTCGCCAGTAAGTTTAACCTGGATAAATGGAGACCGGCTAAACTCGTGGAACAGATTCCCTTCGGTGAAGTTATCGAAGTCACCGGATATGAAGACGCTGAGTTCTATGATTCGGAGAATGAATTTATCGGGGCTGAAGTGAAAATAAGGGTGGAGTTTGTGTCTAGAATCGAACCTGCTGCGAAGCTGCCTGCAGAGTATAAACAGGGAATTCGAAAAGCCTACAGCAAGATAGATATCGTTGTCAAAGATATCCCGAGCAAGGAGGGCCTGGAAAAAATGAAGCTTGCTCTGGATGAGATTAAGTATCTCAAGCTAGTTGAGACCGTGGATATCACCGCAGAGTATGTTGAGCGCAAGATTGATGGGAAAAGGGTGAAAAGCCTGGCAAAAATATTTGCGAGGCCGGAGAATTACTATTTTGTGAAATACTAGAGAATTTTCTTGTATTGACTCCATTCTGTGCGCCTGCAATTATTCCCAAATCAGATATCTTTCAATAACCGGGGGAGGATTTCACAGAGATAAACAAAGCAGGGGTGATCTATCCATATCTAGGTTGTCTTTATGCTATGGATTAATGTGGGGAACATGAGGAAAGAATGGTCGAGTTAAATTACGGGGATTTTCTTGTGGCTTTCTTCTGAAACGTTCTGCTTCTTGAAATTCTTTCTTTTGCTCTTTCGTAAAAATACGCGGATTCAACAAGAGAGGCGGTTGCATCTTTGAAGTTCTTGTTTTCAAAAGCGGAGCGCGCCTGTTCTTCCTTCTTAGTGGCCAGGACGTAAAGAGATCCTTCTTGTGTGGAGGCGTTCATCCTGTCTGCTTCAACTCTTAAATTTTCAACCAGTTTTTGGAGGATTTGCATGCATTCTGATGGCTCATACTCTTGTTGAGCCCGACCAAGGATTTTCCCTGCAATTGAATAAAGTATTCTTGCTCTCGGATAATCGCCTTTCTCGTAGGCATTGTTTGCGTTTGTTCCGGCTTGAGAGGCTGTCTGGAACAGCAGATTTTCCTTCATGCCAGGCTGCGATTCCTCTATCTTTTTTTTCGCATTCTCCATTCCAACTTTTGCTCTATCTGCCTGTTGTTTGGAAAGCTGGAGCATAGTGACTCTTCTCATCTCACTCTGAGCTTCTGAAAAGCTTTGTCGTGCTTTTTGTTGATTTCCCTGTTCTCTGTACTGAGTTCCCTCAGTGAATTTCTTCATGGCCGCGTCCCAGCTGTCTTTGAGAGGGCCTTCAGGAGGGATTGCTTTTCTGGCTTCTCGCATGGATCGAGTGAAATCTTTCAAGTTTTCTATTGGCTTCCCTGAGTAATATTTTACATATTCGCTGCCGAAACCTAACAATAGATCCAGCACCATTTTTTCCTCAGGGCTTGATTTTTTATAATATTCGGTCTGTTTAATTCTTTCCGCAGAGAGTTCCTGTTTCTCCAGGGCTGCGGCTAATTGCTGAATGGCACTGATAAGTTCAGGATTTCCGATTATCTCTAGATCCGGGGAGACTGGTACAGGTGGCGGTGGTACAGACAGGGATTCACCTCTCGGATCTTTTGGAGAAGTTTTTATTGTCACTTGAAGATCAGATTCTTTATCAGAGGGTTTCAGCTCAGGTGTTTGTTTCCCAGCCACCTTTGATTCATCTTTGACGGCTGTTGCGATTGTGGATTTTATCATTTCGCGAAAATCCTTATCCTTGAGCATGACGTATGACATTATCGCACTCACAACAATCAGCACGACGATGATAATCGTGCCGTAACGGAGCAATTCTCTGAGAAAACCCCGGTGGGCCTTTTTTTCCTTCGGAGCTTTTCTGGCTTTTTGGGGCTTCGGAACTTTTTTTTCTTTTATTGCTTGGATAACTTCTGTGGCGCTTTGGAAGCGGTCTTCAGGGAGATTCTGCAGGCATTTATCCACGATCTTATCCCATTTGTTCGAAAGTTCAGGAATGATTTCAGAAGGAAGACTGAACCGGCCTTCTGGTTTTCTCCCAGTCAGCATAGAATATATGATCACTCCGACTGCATAAATGTCAGTTCGCAAATCAACGGGCTGGCCTGCTTTTTGCTCGGGGCTCATGAAGTCATAGGTGCCGAGAACGAGGCCTTCCGCAGTCAGTGTCACTCTCTTTGTCACTGTCTGGTCGTCTCCTCCAAGGATTTTCACTAGACCGAAATCCGCGACCTTCGCTGTGCCGTCTTTATCCAGGAGTATGTTGGCCGGCTTGATGTCCCGGTGGATGATCCCTCTCTCGTGGGCAGTCCCGAGAGCGCTCAAAATATCGAGCGCGATGCGTTCGGCTATGTTCTCGGGGATTTTACCATCGTGCTCTCTCATGAGCTGGTGGAGGTTTTTGGGCGCACCTGTCTCAGATTCCACATATTCCATAACGAGGTAGTATGTTGTCTGTTCACAGCTCATGTTGACGACATTAACGATGTTCGGATGGTTGAGCTCAGCCATCACACGGGCTTCATTGTGGAAGCGTTCAACCAGTTGAGTATCCTCAGAAAATGCCTGGGGAAGGATTTTGAGAGCATATTTCTTTAAAAGCCTCTGGTGTTCGGCCAGGTAGACAACTCCCATTCCTCCTCTGCCGAGTTCCTTGATGACCTTGTATTCGCCGAGCGTGCTGATTGTCATTTGTTTTTCTCTATTTTGGTGCCCTGAGGCTGTTCGTCCCTTCCATTTTAATCATATCACTCTCCATTGTAAATAGTGAGGGGCGTTCTTGCAGACCTTGTGCTTTTGGTGCTCATTTTATTCGTTCCTTCTCCTCACATCGCCAAATTTTAAGCTATGTATTGAGCAAGATGAATAGCCTTTCTCCTTAATACGATACTTGCCTGTTTAAGTTGCCATTCAATAATTAGACAGTCCATGCGTTTGAAACCTTAGGGGATGCGCGCCATTTGACTCTTTTCTCCTAAATTATTAATCTTTCGCCAACCAAAATAGGTATAATACGTATGATTATAGAGAAACGGAGATTGGCATGAAGAAGATTCTTTTTGGTTTGGTTTTAGTCGCAGCATTTCTGGTCTCTTGCTCAACCGGACCACCGATTCAACGACAACGTCTTCCTTTATTACCCAGGTCTTCTCCGGAGACAACGACTCAAGAGTTAGAAGTCATCCTCAGTGTTTATAATGTAGGGAAGGTGGAGGTGAAGCTGTTGACGAATGAGTTGATTTTAACCACGTTTCGGAAGGGAAAAGGAGGGATGAGAGTCAACCTGTTCAGTGACTACACACGAGTTCTCATTCAAAGTTATGTGTATGATGAAGTCAAAGTGAAATTGGAGGATTTTAAAATATACGTTGTGACAATTGCGGCTGAGGAAAGCGTGGGTATGGCCACATTCCAGTTGCAGGACGGCAAGCTCTTTATCAGGTAATTTCGTCAATTACTCCTCAAATTCTCAATGAGGGCCAATAATTCAATTGGTTTCTCTTCAAATTATTACCTATGTAAATCTCAATCTGATATTTTTTCCTTTTGACTTAATCTTTTGCCTGCACTATAAAATAAGGCATCAAAATGATTATATTGATCATTTTAAGCGTTATTTGTTTGATCATCGGAATCATCGGCTGTGTTGTTCCGGGGTTGGCCGGTCCTCCCTTCAGTTTTCTTGCATTGATACTGCTGTCTATAGCCAAACGGTGGGAACCGTTCAGCCCTGCGTTTCTCATCGGGATGGCAGCACTGACTATCATTGTGACAGCCATGGATTACATTGTCCCGGCCGTAGGAGCGAAGAAATATGGCGCGTCGAAATTCGGTTTCTGGGGAGCCATCATCGGGATGATTGTCGGGATTGTCTACGCTCCCCCCCTGGGAATGATCATCGGTGCATTTATCGGGGCGTTTGTCGGAGAGCTTCTCATCGGCAAAAAGAGCTCTGCGGCCTTAAAGGCGGGCTGGGGCGTTTTTGTCGGTGTGATGCTTGGAATACTTCTCAAATTAATTGCATCCGGTGTTATGACTTTTTATTATATAAAGGCGCTTTTTTAGTTTTGATGATTCATAATTATGGGATTGCCGCACTTCGTTCGCAATGACACAAGGATGAGATTGCAGTGTCGCTTTGCATCTTGCAATGACAAATGAATTAAATTGCTATACATTAGTGGCAATGACATTTTTGGACATTTATTTTAAGGAGGTAAGATGAGAATCAAAAATTTTAAAACAGGTATTCTCTCATGCGGGCTAGTATTCATCCTGGTATTCGGATTGTCTGTTCAGTCGTTAGCGGCTCAAAAGGTTGAGAAAGAAAAGAAGCTTGTCTTTGAATGGCTGAGCCAGCCTCAAATAGTGGAGAAGTTCGGCAGGATCTCGGATTCCATCTGGTCCTACGCTGAGCTCGGGCTTCAGGAGTATAAATCAGCGAAGCTTCTGGCGGATACACTGGAAGAAGCCGGATTCACGGTCGAACGCGGCTTAGCCGGTATGCCTACCTGCTTTGTGGGAACATATGGATCCGGGAAGCCTGTGATCGGAATCCTGGGTGAATATGATGCCCTGCCTATGCTTTCCCAGAAGGGAAGGATTCCAAAGCAAGATCCTGTTATAGAGGGAGCTCCTGGACACGGCTGCGGGCATAATACAATGGGGACGGCAGGTATTTCGGCAGCTATCGCTGTCAAAGAAGCCATGGACAAATACGGTTTCGAAGGCACGATAAAGTTTTTCGGCTCCCCGGCTGAGGAGACTGTCATCAGCCGGCCGCACATGATAAGAGCCGGGCTGTTTGATGATGTCGATGCGGTGATCGACAACCACAGCAGCAGCGGATTCGGGACAAGTTATGGTCGAGGTGGAAATGCTCTCTTTTCCACTGTATTTTCTTTCAAAGGCCGGACATCTCATGGTGCATCTCCCTGGGGTGGACGGAGCGCCCTGGATGCAGTGGAGATCATGAACGTGGCCACAAACTTCCTCCGTGAACACCTTCTTTTCACTTACCGGATGCATTATGTCATCGTAGAAGGGGGAGAGGCTCCCAATGTGGTGCCTGATAAAGCCAGCGTCTGGTATTATGTCAGGAACTCGGATGAGAGACTCGAAGATATGTACGAGAGAGTTATCAACTGTGCGAAAGCCGGGGCCCTGGCGACAGGGACAGAGTTGAGCATTCGTGTGATCACTGCGATTCACCAGCGCTATGCCAATAAAGCAGCGGCAGAGCTTTTTCAGAAAAACATCGAGCTTGTCGGAATGCCCGAGTGGACGGAAGAAGAGGATGCTTTCGCGAATGCTCTTCAGAAAGAACTCGGACGGCCCGAGAGAGGTATGCCGACAAAGGTGGGCCGGCTCAGGGAGCCAAGGGGCGTTTTTGTCGGAGGCGGTTCTTCTGATGTGGGAGATGTCACTCTCATCGCGCCAACAGCGACTATACTATTTCCTGGCCAGGTTCCTGGAGCTATCGCCCATCACTGGTCTTCAGTCGCCACCAATTACGGAACAACTGCCTGGAAAGGGCTCAATGCCGGAGCGAAAGCCATGGCCGCATCTGCGGTTGACCTTCTCACTAAGCCCAAAGAACTCAAGAAGTTGCGGGATGAATTTGAGGCGCAAGCCAAACAGCATCCATACAAACCATTTTTACCGGAAGATGTGGCTCCGCCTCTGGACCTGAACGAAGAATTGATGAAGAAATGGCGGACATTGATGGAGAAATTTTACATCGAAGATAAATAGAGAGGCCAGAAATGCCCAATATTACGATTGAAGGCCCTCCGATTAAAGACCTGGACGTCAAAAGGAAGCTTGTCAAAGGACTGACTGAGGTCGCTGTTGAGTCCTACGGGCTGCCTGCACAGAAAATTCGTGTTGTGATCAAGGAGAATTTGCCTGAGAACGTTGCTCGAGGAGGTGAGCTGCTTTTAGATATTAAAAAAGCAGAGGCCCAAGCCGCGCGAGAGGAGTAAGGATAAAAAGGGAAGAAATATCCCTAGGCCGAAGATTTGATATAGATTTAAAGCGACTGAAACTCGCAGAGATAGATTAGTTGAAGATAGACTTGACGTGCATTTAGAACTGAGCAAAATAAACTAGCCTGGATAACTCACGAGTCACAAATTAAGATAAAAAAAATTGGGAGGTGAGGACCAATGAAAATCGCTGTATTGATTGGGAGAATCATCTCAGCCTCAAGGCAGGGAAAGGAGAATAGTATGGTGTTTGTGAGAAAAACGATCCAAAAACAATGGAAGGTTGGATTTCTTCTTTTTATCTTTATTCTTGCTTCAAGCTTCTTGACCACAGGACGGACTGAGAAACCTGTGCTTCACGGCAGGCACTGGGTGGCCATCACTGGAAAGCCTTTGGCCGCAACCGCAGGAGCCATGATCTTCCAGAAAGGAGGGAATGCAGTGGATGCTGCGTGTGCTATGCTCGGAGCCACCTGCACCATGTGGGATGTTTTGAGCTGGGGAGGTGAAACTCAGGCCCTGATTTACAATCCCCTTACAAAAAAAGTCATCGGTATCAATGCTCTGGGTGCAGCTCCGACAGGCGCCACTCCTGAGTTTTTCAAGGAAAATGAATTGGAATATCCACCAGCCTACGGCCCGCTGGCTGCAGTGACTCCAGGGACTCCGGGTGGATTGATGACCATGCTGGCCGAGTATGGGACGATGAGCCTCAAAGAAGTCCTCGAGCCTTCCATGCAAATGGCAGAAGGCTACCCGGCTGAAGCTTCTTTTGCCAATGGAGTGGAAAGAAACAAAAAAAGGATCAAGCAGTGGCCTTACTCCAAAAAAATCCTGCTTCCTCATCTTGGAGAAGAGCATGAAGCTCCGCACATAGGGGAGATCTTCAGTCAACCGGACCTGCTGGAAACCCTGAAGAAGCTGGTCGCTGCCGAAGAGGAGGCACTGGCAGCAGGTAAAAACCGCAAGGAGGCGATTTATGTTGCCTATGACCGGTTTTATCGTGGGGATATTGCCGAGGAATATGCCCGGAGCTGTCAGGAACAAGGCGGGCTCATCACTACTGAGGACCTGGATAAATGGCAGGTCTACATCGAAGAGCCGGTCATGACGACCTATAAAGGAATTGAAGTCTACAAGCTGACTTCCTGGGTTCAGGGGCCTGTTCTCCTCCAGATGCTGAACATGCTGGAAAATATTGACCTGAAAAAAATGGAGTACAACAGCGTCAACTATATCCATACGCTGTACCAGGTGATGAATTTAGCCTTTGCAGACCGGGATTTTTACTACGGCGATCCCTATTTTCCGCCGGAGGAGCCGATAAAAGGGCTGCTCTCCAAAGAGTACGCAAAGCAACGGATCAAGCAGATCGACTGGAATCTGAATGACCCGGATGTTAAGCCTGGCGATCCGTATCCCTTTGAAGGAAAGAAGAATCCTTATCTCCACCTCTTGAAAGAATGGTCGAACGTGGGGAAGAAGGCTCCGGATAAGATGAGCGAAGCTGAATTGGCGGCATTCGAACAAAGTTTTATGGCAGGAACAACCTCCATCCAGGCGGCTGATAAGGAAGGCTGGGTTGTTTCCGTGACTCCGAGCGGCGGCTGGATCCCGGCCTGCATCGCCGGAAAAACAGGCGTCGGGATGAGCCAGCGCATGCAGAGTTTTGTCCTGGATGAGGCTAAAAATCCGTTCAACGTGATCGCCCCTGGAAAGAGACCGCGAGCCACTCTCACTCCAAGCCTTGCCTTAAAGGATGGGAAACCCTTTCTCTCCTTTTCTATCCAGGGAGGAGACACACAAGACCAGAACTGTCTCCAGTTTTTCCTCTGCATGGTCGAATTCGGCATGAATGTCCAGGAAGCCTGCGAAGCGGCTAACATCGTGAGCTATCAGATGCAGAGCTCGTTCGGAGAACACGTGGCAATCCCGGGAAGGCTCACTCTCAATGAGAGGGTTCCCGAGAAAGTGAGGGAACTTGTGGCAAACATGGGCTATGATATGCGAGTCAGAAAGTACACCTCGGGCCCTATGAATGCGATTTTCTTTGATTGGAAGCACGGCACTTTCTGGGGAGGTTCCAGCAACTACGGAGAAGACTACGGCATCGCATGGTAGGTTATCAGAATTGCTGATTTAGGTCCTAGAACTGAAAATAAGAGTTATTAAGGCAGCAGCGGAAATTGTTCATTTCACCCTTCGACACAAAATACGCACCTTTGTCAACGTGAATTATCATTTCGAGGGAAGTGCTCCACTCACTATCGAGCATTTTACAGAAGTTCTTCAACAGACAGAATAAGCTTTTCAATCGAAGTCAGAAATCTACAAATCAATCAAGCTTAAAAATCGTTGATAGACGAGTGAACTTCTATCCGTTGATTTCCGTACTATAAGATTGAGGAGGTCATTACCGATGAAGTTTACGTATATTAGAACAATCATGCTTGTCATTCTTCTTGCCGCAGGATTCATTGGATGTGAGGTGGCAGGTGAGCTAGTAGATGATACCCACACCATCGAATTAGGAAGAGCTGAGTTTGCAGATGTGAAACTGGATATGGGCGTGGGGGAATTGAGACTTCAAGGAGGCGCCAGAGAACTCATGGAGGCTTACTTCAGGTATAACATCGACGACTGGAAACCCGAAGTGAAATACAGAGTGACCGGCAGCCGAGGAGTTCTGACTGTCAAGCAGGGGAAATCCAGACACATGACTGTTGGTAGAAAGCGGAACGAGTGGAATATTAGCTTGAACGATGATGTCCCTATCCATCTGACGGTTGACTGCGGAGTCGGCGAGAGCAAGCTTGACTTAGCGGGATTGACTCTGAAATCCCTGGATATAGACATGGGTGTAGGAGAGCTGATAGTTGACCTTTGCGGAGAGTTGAAACAGAGTCTGGATATAGTCATTGACTGCGGCATCGGGAGCGCCACTATCTATTTGCCTGAGGAAATTGGCATTCGAGCCAAAATCGATCATGGAATCGGTTCAGTTAACGCCAGCGGCTTTAAAAAGAGGGGAGAGATCTACACCAATGACGCCTACGGTCAAACAGAAATTTCGATCGATATAGAAGTGGACTCCGGTATCGGTAGCTTAGATTTGAGGTTAAGATAGAAAGCGGCTTTATTTCATGTACATCACTTTTCCGCCGACAATCGTGTAGACCACTTCAGCACTCAATCTTTCCTGAGACTCCACCCTATTTTTATCCATCACGGAAATAAGGATGCTTAATTCTGAATAGCTTGAATTTTCAATCAGAAGAAGAGAGAATAGAAATGGTATTTAATTGTGGAGGAAGTAATGAAAAAAATTTTCGCCTTATTCATTCTTTCTGGATTTTTACTCGCAGGAAATGTCTCTTCCCTTCAAAACAACTCGATAACCATCACTATCCTGTATGACAATTACCCTTATGGTGAAGGATTGAAAACGGATTGGGGATTTTCCTGCATCATCAAGGGGACAGAGAAGACAATTTTATTTGATACTGGGACGCGGAGTGATATTCTATTCCACAATGTCAAATCGCTCAATGTGAATCTCGAGAATGTTGAGCTTGTTCCCCTCTCCCATAATCATGGAGACCATACTGGAGGACTGTTTGCGTTTTTAGAAGAAAACAATAAGGTTACAGTTTACGTTCCGGTCTCATTTCCCGATAGCTTTAAACAAAGAGTGAAAGATTCAGGGGCAAAGATTGTATCAGTGGATGAGCCTGTCGAGATATGTAAAAATGTTCATCTGACAGGAGAAATAACTGGCCCCGTCAATGAACAGGCTCTGATACTCGACACGAGTAAAGGACTGGTTGTCATAACCGGATGTGCGCATCCGGGAATCGCGGGCATGGTCAAAAGGGCGAAAGAAGTGGTCAAAAAGGATGTCTACCTTGTTTTTGGAGGATTCCATCTTGGGGGCAAATCTGAAGCCGAAGTGAAAGAGATTATCAGACAGTTCAAGGAGATGGGAGTCCAGAAGGTTGGCGCGACTCACTGCACAGGGGACTTAGCGATTGGATTGTTCAAGCAGGCGTATAAAGAGAATTTTGTTCAGATGGGCGTGGGGAGAGTTATTCAAATAAAAGAGTAAAGCCTGAAAATCCAAGGAGAAGTTTGGAATGAATAGAAAGATAAATTTATGTTCTTTGATTATTCTAATCATCTCAGTGTTTGCTCATTCTGCTTTTTCCCAGGATGCGTTTAACCTCCGGACAATAACAGCTGGTATTAACATCACTCAGGAGAATTATCTTGAAGTCCTGGAAAAAACCAAAGCGTTTCTTGAAAGGGGGAAGGATATCCTTGAAAAGGAAGGATTCATGCTTCAGGGCGTGAGAGTCGCCACGAATCCTTTTCCTTTTTACACCAAGAACCTTTCAGTCGAAGAGACACTCGAGCTTATTAAGCAGATAAGCGACTTCACTCGAAAAAACAGTATGGGGCTCTCCATAGGCCCTGGACTGATCGATAACACTTACGACCGGGAAATCATCGATAAGATTTGTGCAATTTTACCCAACACATCCGCCAATCTAAGCATTGTTATAGCCAGCAAAAAACACGGAATCCACTATAAAGCGGTGAGAGCTGCGGCAGAAACCATTAAGAGGTTATCTGAGATAGAAACAATGGCGAATTTCAGCTTTGCGGCCACAGCCAATATCCCTTCCGAGACTCCCTTTTTTCCAGGCGCCTTTCATAATAAAAAAAATAACAGCTTCTCCATCGGGACTGAATCGGCCCAACTGGTCATGAAAGTCTTTGCCGAGGCTGCAGGTTTCTCTGAGGGTAAGAGCAAGCTGTTCGACAGGTTCGAGAAGGAATATAAATTGATCGAGAAGACGGGATTGATAATTCAGGAAGAGACAGGATGGCAGTATGAAGGAGTGGATACTTCTCCAGCTCCGATGAGAGATATAAGCATCGGCAAAGCCATTGAGAGCCTGATTAAAGCGCCTTTCGGATCACCGGGCACGATCACAGCTTGTTCGGTCATAACAAGTGTGATCCAGGAAATCGATGTGAAAAGAGCAGGGTATTCCGGATTGATGCTCCCTGTCATGGAGGATACAGTCCTGGCGCAGAGAGCTGCTGAAGGCAGGTATGGACTCGATGAGCTCTTGAGTTATTCGGCAGTGTGTGGGACTGGGTTGGATGTTATTCCCCTTCCCGGAGATATCACCGTAGAAAAGCTTGAGAAAATCCTTCTCGATGTGGCCAGCATCTCTTTGAAACTCGACAAACCTCTCTCAGCCCGTTTGATTCCAATCAAAGGAAAGAAAGCAGGAGAGACTGCCACACTCGAATCCAGGTTCCTGGTTCCCACAAAGATATTCAAGGTGAAGTAAGATTTGCTTTTTGGGATTAGCTTTTTGGTGTCAGGGCTTGACATTAGACATACAAAGGGATGCGTTTGTGCATGTCTAAGGGCTCAGAATGTCTAAGGTCGAGTCCTGACCCTTTTTTATATTTCAAGGAAGATGGAATAAAATGAAAAAAGCACACATTTCCGTTGCTTTCGTCATCCTTTTCTTGGGATTTCCTATCCAATCTTTGGCTCAGCTGACTGCCGAAGATGTAGCGGAAAGGGAAAAATGGGAAAAATTTCTCATGGAATCAAAAATCGTTGAATACAGTCAACCTTTGGATCCACGGGAAGCAGTCACTGAACCCTGGAGACTTAAATTAGAGAAGGATGGAGTCGTCAGATATGGCTGGTGGAAGAATGTGGAAGGACGGCCTAAAGGGTACCTTGATGACTGGAAATGGGAAATCGCCGCCTACCGGTTGGATAAGCTTTTAGAGTTGAATATGATTCCTCCGTATGTGGAAAAAAGATTCCAGGGGGATAGAGGCGTAGTTTCGTTAGAACCTGAATACATGATGATGGTCAGGGAGAAACAGAAAAAGAATATTAAATGTCCTAACCGCTATGTGTTCTCCTACAACAGAGCGAATTACTTAATGTATGCTTGGGATAACCTGCTCGCCAACGAAGACAGGAACGAGGGAGATATTCTCATCACTGAGGACTGGCGCCTGATCCTCATCGACCACTCCCGCTCTTTCCGGACTTCAAAGAAGTATACAAAGAAACTCATCAAAACAGGAAAAGGCGATAAAGAACCCATAAAAGCGCTTCCTCGAACTTTTGTCGAGAGTCTGAAACGCCTTGATTTTGAAAAAATTAAGAATGCTGTCGAGGACTACTTAAAAGATAAGGAAATCAATGCCGTGCTTATCCGGAGAGACCTGCTCCTTCAGGAGATCGACAGGCTCATCAAAAAGTTTGGCGAAGATAAATTTCTTTACTGAATCAGAAAGCGGCGCCGCAAATAATATCTGATGCATTTTAATCTTGAGTTTGTGAAATTGATTAAGGATGCCTGAACTAGCAAATTAATTTATGCCCATGTAATCCTTCATTCATGACGGTACCTGTTGATTTCCGGAGTAAATAATCGCAGTCGAAATTTCTGAGAACTTTTGACATCAGATTTTTCCTGTGTAATAATCTTTCGCGACTGAAAGAAAATCTTCCTTCCTAATGAGCGAGAGCTGGTGAAGAAGAAAACTGAAAAATTGAAATTCAAAGAAGGGAGAGACCTGCTCGTTAAAATAAGCAGTGCTGTGGCTCGTGCGATTTTTTCGTTTTTGATTCCCGGCGGGCTCATCATCCTCATCGCCTTCCTTGTGACGAGAGACCCGATAGTGGAAGCGGTGCCCGGTCTGGCGCGTATCTATCCTTGGATTATCTTGATTGCCGGGCTCCTGTTTGCGTGGCGGTTCAACAGAAGCCAGCTCATTTTCGTCATCCTGGCTCTGGCTGTGGTCGACAGGTCATTGCTCCAGTTTGTTGCACAAGAAACAGACCCAATTAGCATAGGGGAGACTATTTATAATGCAATTGCCTTTCTCCTTCCCCTAAATCTCATCCTGTTTTCCGTGATGAAAGAACGAGGCATTTTAAGCCTTGATGTTCTGATGCGGTTGAGCTTGATCCCCATGCAGGTATTCGGAGTGGCTCTGATCAGCCATTACCCGAAATTAGGCTTTGCCATTTATTTGAAACATACCTTTTTTAGCTGGCCTATACTCAATAAAGTCCCCATACCTCAGCCAGCGCTTATCGCATTCGTTTTTGCCGCTTTTGTCCTTCTGAATCGATACATGCGAGATCGTGGAGTCATCGAGTGCGGCTTTTTTTGGGTGTTAATTTCGAGTTTTCTCGCTTTAATCTCTGGTGATGTCGGCCAGGTTTCCACTATTTATTTATCAACAGGGAGTCTTGTCTTGATCATTGCTGTGATCGAAACCTCATTTGGAAGGGCATACCGTGATGAGTTAACCGGACTCCCGGCTCGTAGAGCCCTGAACGAAGCCCTCTATCAGATGGGAGGCAAATTTACTGGGGCAATGATCGATATCGATCATTTCAAAAAATTCAACGACCGCTACGGTCATCATGTTGGAGACCAGGTTTTGCGTATGATTGCCTCCAAACTTGATAATGCTGGCGGTGGAGGGAGAGCCTTTCGCTACGGAGGCGAAGAGTTCGCGATGGTTTTTCCGGGAAAGAATTTGGATGAGACCATTCCTCATTTGAATCAGCTCAGGAAGGAAGTCGCAGATTCAGGCTTTTTCCTGCGGGGATCTGACCGCCGTTCCAAAGAGCAAAAAAACGCGAAAGGAGACAAGAAATCTCGAGGTAAAACCAGAGTGACTATCAGTATAGGCGTCGCGGAGCGCAATGTGCAGAATTCCACCCCTCATCAGGTTATCAAAGCCGCGGATAAGGCTCTCTACCGTGCCAAGAATAAAGGTCGAAACAGAGTCAGCGGCTAGAAAGAAAAAAAAGGGGACAGGCCCATTATATTAAGGAAGAATTGGGACTATCTCTCTTCTTTTGAAAAAGGGGCCTGTCCCCTTTTTTTACAAAAGAAAAAGTTATTGACTTCGATGGGCTGTCCAGATAAATTAACTTACTGAGTTGGATGCGACTCGGGTTGACTCATGCTCTTTCCAAACTTCTTCTATTCAAGAAATCATTCATTTGAGACTAATACGTTATTTCTAATCTGACTCTGATTGGATAATGAAGTGGATGATTTTCACTCGCCGCAAGATTTTCTTTTAAGGATTCTACTTCATTTATTTGCCGAATTTTAACTAAGGAGGTTTAAATGAAAAAAACGACAGTGCAATTGATAATTTTTTGTTTGTTCCTATTCAGTCTGGGGTTGGGGATGTCATTCAGTGAGCAGGAAAACTATAAACTGTTAACGAAAGAAACCTACATGGAAATGGAGTCAGTCGGGAGCCCGAACATATCGCCTGACGGCAAGCAGATCCTTTTCACCCGGGGATGGGTAGATAAAATGAATGACCGAACCAGAAGCAATCTCTGGATTGTGGATGTGGAGGGTCAAAGAGTTCGTGAGCTCACGCATGGAGACTGGAGGGATTCTTCTCCTGTCTGGGCACCTGATGGGACAAAGATCGCATTTCTATCTGATAGAGACGGGACCACGCAGATTCATGTGATGTGGCTGGACACACGCGAAGTGGCCCAGCTGACTCATCTTGAACGCTCTCCTGGAAGTCTGACATGGTCTCCTGGAGGAAAGCAGCTTGCCTTCACTATTTTTGTCCCGGATACGAAGCCTCTTTTATCTGTGAAACTCCCACAGAAACCGAGAGGAGCGAAATGGGCCGCACCCGCTGTGATCGTTGACCGTCTATCCTGGGCTAGGGACGGCCGGGGATACCAGCCTGAGGGATATACGCATATCTTTGTGATTGATGCTGAGCTGGGAGGTACGCCGCGTCAGATCACGTCGGGTGATTATTCTCACAGCGGTCCCCAGTGGTCTGCAGACGGGAAGAAAATATTTTTTAGCGCTATCCGCAAACCGGATGCGGAATACCTGCGTGGTGATTCTGAGATCTATTCAGTTGACCTCACCACGCTTGAAATTAAGGCACTCACAGACAGAGAAGGCCCTGACCGCGGCGCTCGCGTTTCGCCGGATGGAAGATGGATCGCCTACACAGGATACAATGACAAAAATTTCACAAGCCATCTGTCCAGCTTGTATCTCATGGACGATACCGGATCTAGGAAGCGGGTTCTTGCCGTGAATCTTCCCAATTCACCGTCAAGCGTTATCTGGGCTCCGGACAGCTCCGGACTCTATTACCTCATGGGGGAAAAGGGAGAATCCAACCTTTACTTCATCTCTCTTAATCGAAAGTTTCAAAAGATTACCGAGGGGATCCATTATTTGTCCGGACTTTCGATGGCAGAAAACGGGCAGGTGGCCTCCACTCTTTCGACTTTTATCAAACCGGGCTACCTGGTGACGTTCAACTTACGGAATCCAGGGAGCATAAGAAAGCTTGTGGATGTCAATGAAGATATCCTGGCGAACGTGAAGCTCGGAGATGTAGAAGAGTTGTGGTTCAAGTCTCCTGATGGGCTGGATTTGCAGGGATGGCTCGTCAAACCCGCCGAGTTCAAACCGGGAGAGAAATATCCGATGATCCTTTATATCCACGGTGGACCCTGGGCCATGTATACAGTAAGGTTCAGTTGGCCCTGGCAGAATTTCGCTGCAAACGGCTATGCTGTTCTGTACATGAATCCTAGAGGAAGTACGGGTTACGGCCAGGATTTTGTGAATGGAATTCAGTTTTCCTACCCTGGGAAAGATTATGATGACCTGATGGCTGGAGTGGATGCAGCGGTTGCCAAGGGATTCATCGACGAGAAAAACCTGTTTGTTTGCGGAGGAAGTGGCGGTGGAGTCCTGACGGCCTGGATCGTGGGGCATACAAACCGCTTCAGGGCGGCTGTGTCGATGCGGCCGGTGATCAACTGGCATTCGTTCGTGGGAACGACCGATGGTTCTGGATGGTACCGCCAGTTTCAGAAATATCCCTGGGAAGACCCGATGGAATACGCCGTTCGTTCGCCTCTTCATTATGTGGGAAATGTGACCACCCCGACCATGGTCATGACAGGAGAGGCAGACTTGAGAACTCCCATGGGTCAGAGCGAGGAATATTACAGAGCGTTGAAGATGCTCAAAAAGGATACATTACTGGTGCGGATGCCTGAGGAATACCACGGATGGAGACGCCCCTCGCACAGGATTCTCCAGCAGCTTTATCTCATGGCTTGGTTTGAGAAATACCGCGTGAAATCCTGATGCGCGATATAAAGGATGAGTCAGAGGGCGCGAAGCCAGTCTGATAGTTGGCTTGAAGCATCACCCCCAACAAAGTAAATATATATTCACTTTTTCGTGGAAACTAGGTATTTTACAGCTCTGCTGTGCAATAATAAAAGTTTCAAGTTGAAAAAAATTATCTAAATATTTACAGTGCGATAAGTAACCTGTTTAATAGAAAAGGTGGTTTGAGATGAAAATGCTAGATCAGCTCAACGCGAGGATAGCCCGCACGTTCATAAAAGATTTTGATGATACTGACAACCAGAAGGTACGTGTCCAGCATGGCCTTCTGGCTGGCTGGGTCTCCATTTTCGCCATCCTGCTCCTGTTTATAGTGAAGATGGGGCTCGGTGTAATGGCTGATTCCATATCAGTCGTAGCCAATGCGTTTCATCTACTCTCGCATCTGGCGAATTCTGTCATCCTTGTCGTTAGTTTCCGGTTAGCCGTGCGTCCGGCCACTGCCAAAACCCCTTTTGGGCATGGAAGGATGGAACATGTGGCGCCTCTGATTATGGCCATCTTCCTTTTTGTCTCAGGGATTCAGATTGGCGAGAATTCCGTACACCAAGCTCTTGAACCCCATGAAGTCCATTACTGGAATGCCTTGCCGTGGATTCTCTTCG
>Ga0209635_10001604_pt1 | contig 16893 bp, 12 predicted proteins | sample DeeMarSWOR230_32_FD_187463 | JGI IMG/M metagenome (GOLD analysis project Ga0209635, IMG submission 187463) | Marine sediment microbial communities from White Oak River estuary, North Carolina - WOR-2-30_32 (SPAdes) (version 2) | ecosystem: Environmental > Aquatic > Marine > Intertidal zone >... | reverse complement strand
CCACATTTTTCTTTAGATAGTTGGCTAGTTTTTCAATGAGTTTGGAAGCTGGGACGTCGTGGGGGGTTATCAAGACTTTTTATTCCTCTTGTTTTTCCTTCAGTAAAGTCATGAAGCCTGATATAAAGGCTTTCACTTTTTACGTCGTTTATAAAGCATAAACGTGTGGCCTCTAACCTCAACCAACGATGCGCTAGTTTCTTGCGCTATTTTTGAGGCGATTCCCTTGGCTTCGTCCCTTTGAAGGGCACTCTTCAAAATCCTTATTTTGACCATTTCTTTCTTCTCCAGTTGCTTCTCAATTTCCCTCAATACTTCAGGTGAAAACCTATTCTTACCAATCCATACGGTTGGCTTCTCTCCACCTAATCGGCGTTTGACGCGGCGTTTTATTCGGACAGTAAGCTCATTCAATGCTTGACTTCTCCCTCAGTTTCAAAGGTATCCTCATCTGGTTGCCACAATTCAAACATGTGACTACCACGTGTGATTCTCTCCTTTGCTTCACACGCACACGACAATTCACACCGGGCAAAATAAAGCTTTTACAATGCCGGCAAACCTGATGCCTATACTCCTTAGGTAAGCGAACCTTAGCAGCCATAGCCACTTTTCTGGCAATGTCCACATAATGCTGTGCCAACGCAGGATCTTCCTGAATTGTTTCCCTTGCCAAGTGAAAGAGTGTTCGAATACGCTGTAGTGCTATGTTTTTAGTCGTAGCATCCATTTTTCGCACGTCACTCCAGCAGACTTGTATTGCTACTAATGAGATTAGTCTTTCCAAAAAAGCGTTAAACCTTGCACTAATAATTCTTGGCGGAGAAGGGCTGGTAAGCTTTTCAGTTATTCCATTGGACGCCTTATGTTTTCTCCGACGCTATAGAGAAAGATACGTGCTGAAGAAGGGCCTATTCGACTGAATTTCTTGCCGAGTTCCTTGATAACTAGGGCATAATTGCCGGATTTGTCCAAACTGTCTAGATAATGCTGGAAGGATCCGTATTCCTTTTTTATGTTTTCAAATTGTTTTGCATTATTTATTGTCGCGATTATCTTTGCCCGATTCCTCACTATTCTTGCATCCCCAATAAGATGCTGCAAATTTTGTTCACTGAATTTTGCAACGTCATCTATAGAGAAATTCTTGAAGGCCTTCTTGAAGTTAGGCCACTTTTTGTCTATCATTTTCCAACTCAATCCCGCCAGAAAAATAACTCTAGTCATGTTTTCAAAGTAAGCATCTTCGTTTGGAGGTCGTCTGTCTCGATACATCCATCTGGGAGGACTCCAACTTCCTTCACTCACTTTTTCCATCTCCTAAAAGCTTTTCATTATCTAGAATTGCGGCACATAATTATATAAATTGTTGTAAGAGTCCATGTCTATGCAGGATTTGACACATTTTGAAAAGTTAAAATAACGATATACTGCAAGTTACTAACTGAGATGCTAATAAGAGGGAATGTGGCTTGAAAAATCTAACTTTCTATATAGTCGATGTGTTTGCTGAAGAAAAATATGCAGGTAATCAACTTGCAGTCTTCAGATGCGAAAAGGTACTCTCCGATGCTGAAATGCAAAGAATTGCCAAGGAGATGAACTATTCTGAGACAACTTTTGTTTTATCAGAGGAAAAACAGGACGGTGGATACAGCGTTCGCATTTTCACACCAGAAAAAGAGTTACCTTTTGCTGGTCATCCAACGCTGGGAACTGCTTACGTAATACAACAGGAGATTGTTAAAGAACCTGTCAATACAATAGCCTTAAACTTGAAGGTTGGGCAGATTCCCGTTACGTTCAGTTACATTGAAGGACACGCAGGTGTTCTGTGGATGAAGCAAATACAGCCAACTTTTGGTCAGACTTTCGATGCTGAGTTAGTTTCCGAAGTTTTAAGGCTTGACGCTAAAGACATAGACAATAGATTCGCTATTCAAGAGGTTTCGACAGGAGTTCCCTTTATTATAGTTCCGTTGAAAACCTTAGATGCCTTGAAGAGGGCTAGAATATTCAGAGACAAGTACTTCGAGTTAATCAAAGATGTGCAGGCCAAGGCCATGCTCATCTTTTGCCCCGAAACAAGAGCACGCGAAAATGACTTGAGTGTCCGAGTTTTTGCTGATTATTATGGTGTCCCCGAAGACCCAGCCACGGGAGCTGCTAATGGTTGTCTAGCCGGGTACTTAGTGAAAAACCGTTATTTTAGAAAGGAACAAATCGACATTCGAGTTGAACAAGGTTATGAAATAGGGAGACCTTCCTTGCTTCTGCTGAGAGCGAAAGAAGAAGAGGGAAAAATAGATGTACACGTCGGCGGAAAGGTTGTAATGGTAGCCAAAGGAGAATTCCTCTAAATTACACTTGATGCAAAAGATGCATTTGCGTATGTTTCATAAGTGATTTTTGTGATTTTGGATTTATAATGTTTACAAGATGATGTTTGTCCAAGTCTAGAACTATCACCTTGCTACTAGCATTCAAAAAGACTTTTGCAATGTAGGGACCAACAAAGCCCACTCCACTAACAGCAAAGCCTTCACGTAAGTCCATCTCTAAATTTCATTCGCGCGTGCAGCTGATATACCGCGCAATTCGATTCGACATGCTGCTCATTTCCGAGGGATAAGTTCAGAGGCTTTCGTGGGGCAAGTTGTGACGCATAGTCCACAACCATAACAATTCTCTTCTATCACTATTGACTTTCCATTTTGCATTTCTCTTGCACCAAATATGCATCTTTCGATGCAATCGCCGCATCCAATGCACAGATCCATATTGCATGTGGCAATGTAGTCAGACTTTGCCACGAAGAAGGATTTCCCATATTTCAAAAGCGCTTGCAAATCATGGCAGCAACATGGACAACAACTACATATTGCATAAGCCTTCTGACCGGGCAAGTACAACGTAAGGTGGACTAGCCCGGCTCTATTAGCGATATCAAGAACACTTTTTGCCTCTTCAAGCGATATTTTCTTCGCGTATCCTCGTGATATTAGGTATTCAGCTTCTTCGTCTAAGAGAAGGCATGTGTCTACGGGATTTTTGCAATTTCTGAAGGCCACTCGGCATCCACACTTGGCAAGAGCAAAGAGTCTTGCCTCTTCTAAAAGCTTAATGGCTTGCTGCGTTGGCAATATGTATTGGGTTGCTGTAATCGCCTTTCTTATCGGTATGACCTTGGAAGAATATTTCAACTGGCCAGTTCTTATTGTTCTTTCGGTCTTCCTAATTCGTTTAGAAATATAATATTGACGAAGCATATGAAGATTCTCGAGTCCTAAGGCATCATACCTGTACTCTTCAAGATGTGATCGGATTATATCGTGAAAGCTTCTACACCTGTAAGCTTCTTGACCGTCAATTGTCTTCCTGTAGAGAAAACCTTTCTGATAAAGCGCCTTGAGCATTGAAGGGATTTTGTCCAATTTCTTCTTCTCGAGTTTTTCTGCAACAGTGGAAGCTGTTAGAAACTTCTCTGTTATCAAAACTAGAATTCGGCTTTCTTCAGGCGATATTAATCTGGTTAAAATCGACATGAGGTTATCGGGAACCTCTAATTTCTTCTTTAGAGTTTGGTATTCTCTCATCGCGATTTCCTCTTTTAGACTTCATCAGAATCACGTGGCACTAGTGTGGCTATGCCTATATATAAGAGCGCGCGAAGTAGAGAAAGAGAAATGCATAACAGGTTTGTGACCTGAGGACGTGTTCTTATCCAAAAGTCGCCCAAATGCATCTTAAGAAGTTTGGAACATATTCAGTGGAACAATAAAAGACTATGCTGATACAGGACCTTTTGATATGGTAACAATCGATGCAAACCTTCTCGTTCAACGCTTCTCGTAAAGAAATAGTTTCGAAAGATGACGGTCAACTGGGAAGGTTTAGTCTGGATTTCTTGTTAAAATAGTGTCACTCAAAGTCTTAGGATAGAACCAAAAATACGTGCACGCATAAAGATCATTCGGAAACGCAAATGAAAATCCAAAAAAAGTGCGGGGGGTGGGACCTAGGCACGATTTTACCAGTAAAAAACCATACTAAATATGCTTGCAGAAAAAAAGTGCCAGCGCACGCCAGTATCACGTGTAAAACCGGGAGGTAAGAGGGAAATTGTGTTAATTCTCGCGTGCTCGTTCATTCCAGCTCTAGAGTATGCACTCTGTCATTGGCTGCTCAGGGATTTTCAGGGTTTTGATGGTTTTCGGATTCAGGGCAAACTCTTTTCCTCCAACTATTTTCAAGCTAGCTTGGATACCGCCGTTTTTAATTTCAATTATGTTGTACGAGTTTTTATAGAATCCTCTCAGTCTGTTGGTTGATACCGTACCAGCATAGAATATGTTCATCTTGCCCATGCTCCACACCCACGGGCGGTGACGGTGACCGCATAACACTAGGTCGGCACCATGTGAAATTAGACTCCAAAGGACGTCGCCGGCGTCTGAGATGATGTTTGTCTCCATTCCTGTATCAGGGACAGGCAGGAGGTGATGATGTAAAGCTACGATCTTAGCCTTATCTGCATATTTGTCTAAACACTCTTTCATCCAAAGTCTTTGGCGATAGCCGACTTCGCCGCTGTCTTGATCTGGTCGGGAAGAGTTCAAGCCGATGAGAACAACATTTTTGAATTCTCTAGCTGAAGAAGGTTCTCCGAAGAAACTTGGAAACAACCGGTAACCCGTGGTTCTTGAATCGTGATTCCCGCTTCCTACCAGCAGATGTTCGCATTTCAGCAATTGAATATAGCGTTTTGCCTCTTGAAACTCGTTGAATAGACCGTTCTCCGTCAGGTCGCCTGTTATAACTATCGCATCCGGTCCAAGATCGTTTATTTCGTCAATTGCCTGAAGTAGAATATCCCTTTCGAATCTGGGACCACAGTGGATATCAGACATGTGCACGAGCAACAGACAATTCTCTTTACCCATTTTAACCACCTAAAACGGAAGGAAACGAACAGACAGGTGCGAGTTAGCGTTTCCAACCCAATTACTTGTGGCGATATATCTCTCTAACGCGTTTGAAAAAGAAACTCGGGATATTCCTCAAACCCATTAGATTTCGCCTTCGATTATAGGCTCCCTCTGTAAATATAAGCATTTTGGCGATCTTGGAAATCACAAATCCACATGAAATGATTGCCGAGGTTCTCAGCATGCGTTACGACTACCGAAAAAAGACTAGGCCTTCCTAGGTTGGGATCATTGGACAAGTTACTTCTAGGCGAAATACTCATTCCACGATTTCATCTGGAAGGGTTCTTTTCTCCTTTGTTCAATCGCTTCTGTGAGGGCTTCAGCCAGTTCCATATTCAGTATCGTGGGAATGTTGAAGTCGATTGCATTTCTGCTGATGTAGTAGTTGCATTCTCTTTCGGTGTGGTCATCTTCAACAGGAGTAGTGATAACCAAGTCTATTTTTCGGTTGATCAAGTAGTCTGAGGTATTCAGCCCTTTGTCTTCATACCTTAGGGTTCTTGTTACAATTCCGTTCTCCAGCAAAAACTTAGATGTTCCAGGGGTTGCATATATTCTGAAGCCCATGTGATGCAGTCTCCTCGCTATTTCTAGGATTCTCGGGTCAAACTTGTCACGGACGCTGATCAGAACTGAAGAACTCTCTGAAGGTATCTTCAGTTGAGAGGCGATCAATGATTTTAGCAAGGCATCTGAGAAGCTGTCATCCAAGCATGCCACTTCGCCGGTTGAAACCATCTCGACGCCGAGCATTGGATCGGACCCTTCCAGTTTCATAAACGGAAATTGTGGAACTTTGACCCCAAAATGGTTGATCGTTGGGATTTCCGCGTTTTCCAGAGTTTTTCCAAGCATGACTTCGGTGGCAAGTTCTATCAGGTTTATATTTCTCGTCTTGCTCACGAAAGGTATGCTTCTGGAAGCTCGCAGGTTGCACTCTATAACATACAGGTCATCTCCTTTCAGAACGTACTGGATGTTAAAAGGACCTTTGATGTGCAGCGCTCTAGCTATCCTAATGGAGTTTTCCTTTATTTTGCTGACCGTCTTTTCTGAAAGAGTTATTGGCGGAATAACCATTGTCGCATCACCTGAGTGAACACCTGCGTTCTCTATATGTTCTATTACAGCTCCGATCAGAACGGTCTGTGAGTCAGATACCCCATCCACGTCGATTTCCTTGGCGTTTGGGATGAACTTCGATATCACAACAGACTGGGGTTCTGAGCCGTTGCTGGCCAATTTAAGATAGTCCTCTAGCTCGTCTTCGTTATTAGCTACTCTCATCGCAGATCCTGAGAGCACATAACTCGGTCTTACAATAACGGGGTATCCAGTTCTACGGCAGAACTCTTTAGCATCGTTTATCTCGTTGAATGCGTCCCATCTGGGCTGGCTTATTCCCAGCCGGTCTAGGAGTTCACTGAACTTAGCCCTGTCTTCTGCTGTGTCGATTTGCTTGGGATCAGTTCCAAGGATTCTTACTCCATAGTTGTGTAGGCTTAGGGCGAGATCGTTTGGAATCTGTCCTCCAACCGAAACAATGACTCCTAGAGGTTGTTCTTTTTCGTATATGTCGATGATTCTTTCGCAGGTCAGTTCTTCGAAGTACAGCTTGTCAGAAACGTCATAGTCTGTTGAAACCGTTTCCGGATTGCAATTTATCATCACGGCTTTAAATTGGTTCTTCTTCAGGGTGAGAACAGTGTTAACCGCACTCCAATCAAATTCAACCGAAGAACCGATCCTGTAAGGTCCAGATCCAAGGACTATGATCTGCTTCTTTCTGTCGAAGAATTCATCTTCTTCGTCAGAGTTATAAGTCAAGTACAAGTAGTTGGCAGAAAGACCCCTGACTAGAGCATCTATCCTTCTCACTTTCGGCATTATTCCAAACCTTTTTCTCAGTTTTCTGATTTCCTCTTCACTTCTTGCTTTGATCCTTCCAATCTGCTTGTCAGAAAAACCAAATTGCTTTGCCGTCAGAAGATTCTCTCTTGACAGATCTCTTTTTCGCAACGATTCTTCAAATTCGACGATTCTTTTCACTCTTCTAAGGAAGAAGGAGTTTATCTTGGTCAGCTTGTTTATCTCTTTCACACTGAAACCTTCTTTGAAGGCTAGAGCGATGTGAAAAAGCCTCTTGTCTGTTGGGTTCTTCAGAGCATTGACGAGTTCTCTCTTCTCCAAGCCGTGATCTGCTTCTAAACCCGCCTTGCCTATGTCTAACATCCGAACTGCCTTTTGAATCGCCTCTTCAAAAGTCCTTCCAATTCCCATGACTTCTCCAACAGACTTCATCTGAGTCCCAATCTTCCGATCTACTCCCCTAAACTTCTGCAGGTCCCACCTCGGCATTTTGACGACAATGTAATCTAATGAAGGCTCAGTAAAGGCTCTCGGAATCTTTTTCTGCAGATTTGGCAAGTCGTGTCCAATCGAAATTTCGGCTGCTACATATGCCAGAGGATAGCCTGTGGCCTTTGAAGCCAACGCAGAAGACCGGGACATTCTTGAGTTAACCTCGATGACTCTGCAGTCTCCGTCTTTGTTCAGAGCAAACTGGATGTTGCATTCTCCGACAACGTTGACGGCTTTCACTACTCTGACTGCGATTTCTCTGAGTTTTTGGGATTCAGACTTTGATAATGTCTGAGCGGGAGCGACAACGATGCTATCTCCAGTGTGAACTCCCATTGGGTCGAAGTTCTCCATGTCGCACACGATGAGGCAGTTGTCCGAACAGTCTCTAAGGACTTCATATTCGATCTCTTTCCATCCGATCACACATTCCTCTATGAGCACTTGGTGTATTCTGCTCTGTGCCAGTGCTTTTTTCACAATTCTCTTCAGTTCTTTCTCGTTTCTTGCGATTCCGCTTCCCAAGCCCCCTAGAGTGTAACCTGGTCTCACTATAACGGGATAGCCTATGGTCTGTGCAATCTCTAAAGCCTCTTTTGCAGATAAGGCGGCCTTGCTTTTGCAGATTTTCACGTTGGCGTCTTCCATAGTTTTCCTGAAGAGATCTCTGTCCTCTGTCTTGTGTATGTCTTTGACCGACGTTCCCAGAACAGCGACACCATACTTGTCAAGAACGCCTCTCGCAGCAAGCTCTGCCCCGCAGTTCAAAGCAGTCTGTCCACCAAATCCAAGCAGAATCCCGTCTGGTCTTTCTTTTTCAATGACCCTCTCAACGAAGTCCGCATTGACCGGCAACAGATAGACTCTGTGAGAGAATCCTTTATCTGTCTGGATAGTCGCTATGTTCGGGTTGACTAGAACGGTCTCTATTCCTTCTTCTCTCAGCGCCTTCAGGGCTTGAGAACCAGAATAATCAAACTCGCCTGCTTCTCCGATCTTGATGGCTCCTGACCCGAGAACCAGAACTTTTCTCACTTCATATTTAGCCGGGATTTAAGCCTTCCGAAACATCCGTACAGCAAACTATAAAAACCTTTTGATCCAGCGGGACTGCGCGCGCATTTTCGCCAGCAAATTTTGCACAAACCATAACCCCCACTTACAAAACCAGCAGATTAGGCTCTTCTAGCGAAAACAAGCTCAAAATAGGCGCTTAGATTCTGGTGCGGGGGGTGGGACCTCCGCACGATTTTACCAGTAAAAAGGCATACCAGATATGCCTGCAGATATACACGTCACCAGCGCGCGCTGGACGGTTACCACGCGCGCTCACAATTCTAGTGAAATATCAAAACAATTTTTCCTTTAGATTTGCATGCATGAATAGAGCTATGATTTTTGTTTTTCCCATGACGTTGTGTAAATTAAAGAGGTTAGATTTCTTCTTTTTGTAGGCTATAACTGCCAATAGTGTTGCTATCATGAATAGTGGTAGAAGTACAAATGATGGGAACTCTGGGACTATGATTATTTCAAGCGTTGAATGTTGGTAGTTGAAGTATATCCATCTATGAGTGCCACTGTCATAAAGTGTGTAGTTTACAAAAGACGGTTCTATGCCGTTAACAATGACTTGGTAAGTTTCATTCATTAAAGCATGAGGAATACAGATTCTGATGAAACCAAATGTTTGATTCGAAGACATGTTGGAAGCATGCATTATAATAGTATGGTTTGCTTCGAAATACTCAAAGTCTTCAATCGTAGAGTTTGAGATAACATTCACCTCATGCCCCAGAGACGTGTTGAAACTGGAAAACATTCCCATCAGAGGATAACGGTCTGTGTTATTTCCGGGAGATAATGGAGAGTCGCCTGTTCCGTCATGGTTTGAATCTATGTATGGGTACCAGTACAAGGGATACCAATAGTTTCCTCCTGAGGGATAGCCATTATCCCAAGCATTTAGTAAATCTGGGAAAGCGCGAATGGCATGTACCGTGTTGTAAATAAAGTTATTATGATAAATAGAATTGTTTGCTGAATTCTCCAGATAGATGCCGCACTCATTGCTCATAATGTTGTTTTCAAATAATCTATTGCTATTTGAAGATGCTAGATAGATTCCGTCTCCTTTTGGTTCCGGTAAATCGGGAACAGAATTTTCTGTGATATTGTTTTTTAAAATGGTATTATTAAAAGAATTGTGAAGCGATATGCCAAAAGCAAAATTCTTGACATTCGTATTTTTGATGGTCACATTGTTGACGCCTGTTAAGTTAAGACCACAACTCCAGAGCTCTCCTGAACCTTGAAGCTTGTATCCTTTTCCGTCAATTATTGTGTTGCTTTTTTCGACAACGATGGAATCTTTGATGTCTGCAGTAAAAATATATGTGACATTATCCTCGCTCACGATGTATGTTGTGCCCTCAACACTTCCGTCAGCCTCAATGTAGATGGTTCCATTTGCCTTGACTGGTTGAATGTGGAAAGCTAATCCAACCACGAATACTGTGGGTAACAAGCACAAAATCGTGAAGGAAGTCAAAACAGTCTTAATCATTCTACATTACTCCATACAACCCTTGTTTATCATCCAGAAAATATTTATTACTTATGGAAGAGACTCCAATTAAGTTCATTTTCTCAGAAACGCACACTCCGTGCGCTTAGTCAACCTCTCCTCAGTCTCCTACTTCTCTTCAGCCTCACTATTCAAGCATATATGAAAATTGCAATGTTATCATGATTTACTCACTTCTAACAAACTTGAAATACGACTTTTCCGATAATATTTTACTAAAAGGAACTGTTCAAACTGAGTATTGAAATGTTTGGCAAATCAAAATGTTGAAAAATACAGAATAACTGCAAAACGCTTGGTTTTCGAGAAAAACAAGTCAAATTGCAAGAATTCTACTGAACTTGTTTTGGTAGCGCGCGCGCTGGAGACGAGCACTGGAATGAAACAGCTGACATGGACAAGAACGAAGAAATTAACATCGTCGATGTTTCTATGGTAGCATTAGACTATGGAAAAAGAGTATAAGTCAGGAACAGATCAGGAACTATGTTTCTTTGATAAAATTGAATGTTTTCTTTTGCAGACTATGACTGCTAGCAACGTTGCTATCATGAAGAGTGGCAGAATGAGGAATGATGGAAACTCTGGTATTACTATCACATCGTTTCCAGAAAGCGTGGCGAAATAGATAATGGTCTGGTCTGTTGTAATCGTTCCGTGCTCTGATGTGGTATTAGTCTTTAAGAGACTAGATACACCGACTGTAAGATTGTATATACCAGCGGCATTTCCAATTAGTAGAATTTCGTAAGTACCGTTGATTGCATTGGGAATCCAGATAATTTGTGGTTCAGTTTCTGGACCTGTATATATGGCTTCTATTACATCATTTACAGGTTTGTTTGCAACCGGATCGAGACCTATATGATTTCCCTCAGGATCTGTGACATACAAATAAGCGGGCGACTGAAGTTCAAATGCAATGCTTGGGATTGTATCCGTACGAGTTGTTAGTCTGAGATCGGGGTCTCCATGATATTTCAACAGGTTTCTGCCCCAGAAAACTGATTCTACAGCCTTTTCTACAGTATAGCCTTTCTCACAGAGGTTTTTGAATAATGTTAACATATCCAGACTTGTTAGTGGTTCTTGCACCTCTATGGTGTAACCAACATATGATCCGGCACCAACATCGATAAAGACATTTGCTAAAGAAGTGTCAGATAGACTTGAACAACCTTCAACCACAACCAACGAGTATTCGAGTTTGCTTGATGTATAATAGTGTTCGATGAACTCGGGTCTTATTGCCCAATAATCAATATCACCCTTAGAGATGCTTCCTATTCTTCCATTCACAATGTCTTCTTCGTACATCAAAGTGTTTTCCTCAGTGACCACTTCACCAGTTAACAGACCTATCCCAGATGGGAACTGAACTGAATGACCCCTCCACAAGACGACTCCATGATTCAGACCGTGTCTTAGCCACTCAACTGTCACATTATCATTTTTAACGATTGAGGTGGCATATCCGACATCCGCTAGGTAATCTTCTACTTTATATAGAAGGTCTTTGAAAAACCCTATTTCTCCATAGAATGGATCAACTATTACCACCTGTGACATCCAAGTCTCAACTAGTGGGTATCTGTCCACATTGTTTTCATCAATGATATAAGGTGTGTCGCCTATTCCATCACCATCAGAATCAGTACCATTGTAGTCGCTCCAGTAGTTACCACCAGAAGGATAGCCATTGTCCCACATATTCACCCAAGAATCAGTTTCAACTTGACGTGTGTTGTTTATGAAGTTGTTATGGTAGATGAGATTATTTCTAGAGCGATAGAGACCGACAGCTACTGTGCAATTCCTAACTTTATTCAATTTAACAATATTGTTGCTGGATCTCGTGAGTGATATTCCTTGAGCAAAGGGAATGTCTTCTATAGTGCTATTTTGAATAACGTTATTTCTGCAACCATCTACAACAATCCAGTTTGTTCTCAGGTTCAATACTGTCGAATTTTCAATGAAAGCCAGCCACAAAGTCGATAGCTCCAAATCACGGAAATCTATGTAACTAGAGTTAACGAAGAAAAGAAAGCCTGCGTCAGGAAAATTGAGAGGGTCAGCGATCAGATACTGTTCATTCATTACATAATAGAGAAGTCTTCCATTTATTCGATTATTCTGTATGTTGTTGACATACTTTGAGGGTGAATCTCCACCAGCAATAAAAGGAAAACTGAACCTTTGTATGCTGTTTTCTTGAATGACATTACCAGTTGAGTTGTTAAGACATATTCCCAATCCACCAGAGTTTAGGTAGTTATCACTGATGTTATTGTAGGCATATGAGGCATCACCTGACCGGTCCAAGAATATAGCACAAGATGAGTTACTTACTTCATTCTGACAAACCCTAGTGTGGACTGCAGATTTGCCTAAATAGATACCGCAACCGTAGACTTCACTGAATTGTCGTGAGCTTGTGGAATTTCTCAGTGTAAAACCAGACATATTCACATAAGGACACTGAATATTGATAGTTGTTCTACCATTACTGTCGATAATGGTGCTAATTCTTCGCTCACCTACCAACGATAAAGATTTGCTCACGATTATATTCTCGTAATATATTCCTTCGTCAACAAAGATTGTGTGTCCATCCAAAGTTTCAGAAGCGTCTATCGCCATTTGAATTGTTGTATAGTTTAATCCTGTGTCAATGTTGTGAACTGGAAGGTCAGGGCTCCCTTTTACACAGATTTCTATTTCCATTAGAAACATTGTGGATAACAAACACAAAATAGTAAAAGAAGTCAAAACACTCTTATTCATTAAGCACTACTCCGTAAAATTATTTTTTGGAACGTGAAGAATATTTATGACTTGTGAAAGAATCTCCAATTCAATTCCTCTAGACCACTATCTTTTGAAAGAACCTCATAATAATATATCATAGAAGAAAAATTAAAAAATAATTCTGTTTAACGAGCTCTTCAAGCTCACTTAGTCAACCTCTCTTTAGCATCGAAGTGCAGATACGACTAGAAGTAGAAGCGCGCGCGCTATAGGAGAAAGGAAATGTTGAGAAAAATAGTTTCTGGGTTAGTGTTGATAACTCTGTTATTAGGTATTTTGACAATGGTATTCAACATTCAAGTGCTTAGGGCGAGTGGAACAATCTATATACGGGCTGACGGGTCGATTGAAGGAACAGACAAGATTGAACGAGATGGAAATCTATACGTTCTCACAGAAAACATCTGTGACGAGATTGTGGTAGAGAGAGATAACATTGTGGTTGATGGAAAAGGTTACACCATTCAAGGAACAGGAAGCAGAGTAGGAATAGACCTGACACACAGAAGCAACGTGACAATAAGGAATATGCGAATTACTACATTTTATTATGCTATCTACTTCGCTGATTCTTCAGGAAACAACATATCTAGAAATGAGATATATGACATGCGAGGCGACGGCGCGCGCGCACTGGCAGATCTAAACAAAGACAGTCTTGTAAATATTCTTGATATATCACTTGTAGCCAAAGACTGTGGAAAAACAGTATAATTCACGTGTGCTCCGACGTGATCAGAAAACTATGTTTCTTTAGCTACATAGATTGTTTTCTTCTATAGACTGTGGTTGCTAGTAGTGTTGCTTACATGAATCTGCATTCAAGATATTACTTCTGAAGTGTCTGTTGGACGTGAGTTCTATCTAGTAAAAAATAGGTGAGTTCAGTTTGATGTTTCTTTACAGACACACGCGCGCGCAGAAACAGAATACCGTCAGATTCAAACTTCTGTCCAAAATGCGGAGCGGACCTCAGACCCAAACAGGGATGAATTGAATAGCCTTTTTGGAATTGTAGCGCGCGCGGAAGGAAAAAAAATATGAAGCTTATGTTCTAATATAGCTGTTATAAATGTGAATTGCAATGAGTGAAGAAGATAGGTATCCAGTACTTAGCTCTCTTAAGATCGGGTTGATTGCGCTCCTGATCATTCTGGTTGTTTTCGCTATAATATTTGCTTTGACGATGGTTGTGGTTGTTGGTGTTGGGCATGCTGTTGTTCTCGTTGATCCTGTTGCCAAGTCGACGAGTGATCCGATTCTTGGTCCCACTTATGCAGTAAAACCACCTTGGGTTAGCGCTGTCGATGTCTATTATGCTACAGAGTCTTATGAAGCTACGATTCCATGTTTCTCTTCTGATCAGCTTGAGATGCAGATCGGAGTCTTGCTAAGATGGTCACTCAACCCGGACAAGATCACAGAGCTTTACAACAACTACCCAAATCTGAACTATAAAGAGACAACCATTGAATCTGTTTTGGAAGAGAACATACGGTTGATAACCAAGAACTACACTGCCCTGCAAACAATAGAGTTCAGGGACGTTGTGAGAACCGAGATAGAAACAACTGTGCTTGAAGAATTGCAGACTGAACCATCGTTGGCAGGGGCTTTGACGCGTTTGGAATTTGACTTGAAGAATATCGGATACCCCGAAAAGTATACGTCTGCAATAGAAGACAAGCTTGTAGCTGAACAGCAGAAGATTCAAGCGGACTTTGAAAGAGAAAAAATCTTGATATTAGCGAACGCGACGGCTCAAGAACTTGTAATAAAAGCGTCAGGCGAAGCAGAAGCAAAAGTTATAGAAGCTAACGCAACAAGGCAGGCCATTGAACTGGTTTTAGAGTCGGTTGGTCAAAGCGGAAATGAGACAAGAATCGCAGAGCTTTATCTCTGGGTACAGGCATTGCAGAGAATCGCCCCGGACGTTGAGATACTAATTGTTGGAGCCGATGGACTTCCAGTGTTAATTCCAACAAATTCGACAACTCCGTAGAACCTTCCTTTTTTCTGGTTCTTCCATTCTTTTTTTTGTGTGGACCGGATTGAACATGTTTGCTAAGAACTTTGTAACGCGCGCGTGGTGACGCTTGACGCAAGACGCAGGGACTACCGGCTTGCATGGACAGGTGGAATTCGATCACGCCAAGGCATTTCTTGTTCAAGCGAACTTGCCAGACGAATTAGTGCGCTTTCCTCCCCAAACCTAGCTGTGAACTGTACCCCTATTGGCAAACCTGATTGGCTATGTCCAAGAGGCAATGTTATGGCCGGTTGTCCCGTCACATTCGCGGCCGAGGTGAACACTTTTGTTTCATCGCAGAGACGCATAAATCCGACGTAGTCAAGATCAGTCCGCATTTTCGAGTATTTGCCAAGTGGCTCTGGTAATTTAATCAATGTGGGCGTGAGCAGCATATCATATTGTTCAAAGAATTTCCCAAACGCCCGCCGGAATTTGTTCAAGGCAAAGTCCGTCATGAACATGTCACCAGCTGTAAGACCTTTGGAGTAGTTGTAAAATGATAGCATCAGTGGCTCCAAATTCTCTTCACTGACTGCCCGCCCCGTCGCAGCTGCAAACATATCAATCCCCGCATACATTCCGAGAGCCCAAGCCACGCACACGGCGTGCAGGTACTCTTCATAATCAAAAACAGGACTAGCCTCAACAAGTTCATGACCCGCCCTTTCACACTCGGAAACCACCTGCTCCACACACCGGATCACTTCCGAATTCACGGAGCCGCCAGGCTGCCAGGAGTCCGCGGTCCAAGCTATCCGCAGCTTCTCTGTCGGGGCGTTCACTTCCTGCGCATAAGGTCGAACGGGTTGAACTATGATAAACGGATCACCAAGCACAGGCTTCGACACCGCGTCTAACATCAAAGAAGTGTCCCGAACAGTTCGACTCAACACAAACTCCTGCAACATTCCAAGCCACGACTCTCCGAAATCCGGACCAAGAGACACACGCCCACGAGAAGGCTTCAGCCCAACCAAGCCGCACGCACTTGCTGGAATGCGAATCGAACCTCCGTTATCACTCCCATGCGCCATCGGCACAATACCAGCTACAACACTCGCCGCAGACCCACCGCTCGACCCACCAGCCATGATCTCAAGATTCCAAGGATTGCGAGTCGCGCCGGTCAATACCGATTCTGTCGAGATTCCCAAGGCGAATTCCGGCGTTGTTGTGCGGCCCAGCAAAGTCAAACCTGCTTTCTTAAAAAGATCAGTCAAGAACGAGTCCTTGTCTGCAACGTGTCCCTTCATGAGCCTAGATCCCATCTCTTGATGCCGTCCGCTTTCGCCAGCTCCAATGTCCTTCATCAAGAACGGCACCCCAGCGAATGGACCGGTAGAGATTGCATTATCATCCAGCCCTTCGATACGGTCGAAATAGACCTCTATGACAGCATTGATTCTAGGGTTGACCTTTTCTACTGCTTCCACAAAAAGATATGCCAGTTCTTTCGGTGACACCTCTCGTTTTCTAACTAAATCAGCTAGAGCGACACCATCACAACTAGAATACTCTGCCAAGTTCATCCGAACAAACCCCTATGTCGTTTATTGCCGCATAATATATGAGCCTGGCCCCTCTTATTCTGGGAACTTCCACTTTCGTCTGGAAATACTTGAATAGCTCTTCCATGAAATCTCTTGTCTGAGCGTTGTTCAGATGTTGCCTTTTCCCTTTCCTTCGCGCGCGAGATTATGTCCTCAATTTCGTCTCTTCTGCTGTTCATGCCTCTTTTGCACCATAAAAGGATAAGAAGAAATGGGTAAAAAGTTTTTTTGAAACGAAGAATTTGGTAAGAAAAGTTATCAAAATAATGTCTCCCATACAATCATTACGTTAGCTAGCTACGAGTGGACAATGATTAGAGTCGTTCTATGAACAGTTTGTCTCCTCTCGAATGGAGTTCTTTTTAATCTTTCAACCTACGTTTATGGTTAAGAAAGTAGCTAGCTAGCGTTTCTGGAAGTATAATTTCTAGCAATGTGCGCTTTATGCCTTTTGAAGAGTTTTGATGAGCTTGTTTACATCGAAACCTTTTGACTTTGCGTATTCTACTAATTGTGAGTATAGCTTGTCATCCATTTGTGGGGTTCTGCTCAATATCCAAA